>JAEEGI010026435.1_pt1 | contig 11179 bp, 8 predicted proteins | sample 8958751 | NCBI WGS metagenome assembly JAEEGI01 (sample SAMN16246545, study PRJNA631951) | gut metagenome | biome: gut microbiome; feature: rumen; material: KS-attached | host: Bos | place: Iran: Karaj | collected 2018-10 | reverse complement strand
AGATAGAACGAGATTTTCAATTTCACCTTCATACGATAAATCTTTTATGCAGTTATTCTTGCCCCAATGGATGTCTTGTGTTACAGAACACACTCAGAATCAAACCACTTTTGCGTGCTCGAAACAAGCTGCAAAGTTAAACATAAATATTTAACGCTCAAAGATTTAGCGAAGTCAATATTGTAGTCATTTTGTAGTCTTGTGTTACATTTATATGTAGCACAAAAAGTGTAACACTACGTGTAACACAAGACTGACTAACAGATGACTATTTAATCCCTTTTCAGGTAGTCAAACGATGGTCACTCCATCATTCAAAAGTAGAGAAGGATACTTTTAATGCAAAATAAAAGCGTTGTAAATCAAAGACTTACAACGCTTTTCTGTTTTTTGGCAACTTAATGACTTATTTGGGTTGAACTTTGATTGACTACCCCTAAAAGTCATCAATTTTGCTCTCAGCGGAGAGAGAGGGATTCGAACCCCCGGTACCTCTCGGTACGACGGTTTTCAAGACCGTTGTAATCGACCACTCTACCATCTCTCCAGTGCCCGATGTTTCTCGAAAGCGGGTGCAAAGGTACTAAGAATAATTGAAAATTGAAAATTGAAAATTGAAAATTATAATATCGTTAAGCAATTTTAACGCTAAAGGTATTAAAAACTCTTAACTCTTAACTCTTAACTCTTAACTTCTTTGTATCTTTGCAGCATGATTTATCCGAAAAACTACGAATCGAAGGTTGGATTCGACGAGATACGGCGGATGCTGAAAGAGTATTGTCTGTCGACCCTTGGCAAAGAGCAGGTGGACGAGATTGCTTTTTCGGCTGATGCTGCTGCCATCAACGAATGGCTGGAGCAGGTGCGAGAGTTCCGGCAATTGCAACAGGCGGTGGAAAAGCCTGAGCTGAACTTCTTCTTTGACGTCCGGGAGTCCGTTGCTCGCATTCGTCTGGAAAACACCCACTTGGAGGAGAACGAGCTCTACGACCTGCGCCGCTCGCTGGAGACCATCGGAAAGATTGTAGACTTCCTCAACAAGGACAATGGCGCTGAGGACGAGGAAATCCCCTACCCTGCGCTGCACCGCCTGGCCGAGGACGTGCAGACGTTCCCCGCTGTAATTCGCCGCATCGACTCCATTCTCGACAAGTTCGGAAGAATCAAGGACTCTGCTTCGATGGTGCTGGCAGGCATCCGGCACGACATGGAGCAGACAGCAGGCAGCATTTCACGCACACTATACACCATTCTGCACGCTGCCCAGCGCGACGGACTGGTAGACAAGGACGCAGCCCCCACGCTGCGCGACGGTCGCCTGATGATTCCCGTAGCGCCTGGTGTCAAGCGCCGCATCAAGGGCATCGTTCACGACGAATCGGCCACGGGCAAGACGGTTTTCATCGAGCCTGCCGAAGTCGTGGAAGCCAACAACAAGGTGCGCGAGCTTGAGGCAGCCGAGCGCCGTGAAATCATCCGCATCCTGACAGTATTCTCCGACGAGCTGCGGCCTCACGTGCAGGAGGTGCTGGACTCCTACCGCTTCCTGGCCAAGATAGACCTGATACAAGCCAAGGCGCACATGGCCGAAGCCATACAGGCCTTTGAGCCACAGGTGAAGGATACGCCACATATAGACTGGATTCGCGCCATACACCCCATCTTGCGCCGTTCATTAGAGAAGCAGGACAAGAAGGTGGTGCCTCTGGACATCGTACTGACTGACGAGCGCTCAGAGGTAAAAGGTGAGAGGAACACCCAGAATGGCAGGCTGCTAATTATCAGCGGCCCCAATGCCGGCGGCAAGTCGGTATGCCTGAAGACGGTAGGACTGTTGCAGTATATGGTACAATGCGGCTTGTCCATCCCCGTCGGTGACCGCAGCACCGTAGGTGTATTCCGTAACATCATGATAGACATCGGCGACGAGCAGTCTATTGCCGACGACCTCTCGACCTATTCCAGCCATCTGCTGAACATGAAAAACATGATGCGTCAGGCCAACGAGCACACGCTGCTGCTGATAGACGAATTTGGCGGCGGCACGGAGCCGACCATTGGCGGGGCCATCGCTGAAGCCGTGCTGAAGCAGTTCTGGCAGAAAAAGACCTTTGGCGTCATCACCACCCACTACCAGAACCTGAAGCACTTTGCCGAGGATCACCCTGGCGTGGTGAACGGTGCCATGCTCTACGACCGCCATCAGATGCAGGCCCTGTTCCAGCTGAGCATCGGCCAGCCGGGCTCGTCGTTTGCCATAGAGATAGCGCGTAAGACGGGCATTCCCGAGGAGGTCATCAACGACGCCTCGGAGATTGTCGGTTCTGAGTATATCCAGAGCGACAAGTACCTGCAGGACATCGTGCGCGACAAGCGCTACTGGGAGGGCAAGCGCCAAACCATCCACCAGCACGAGAAATCGCTGGAGGGACATATCCAGCGCTATGAGACCAATCTGGAAGAAATAGAGCGCGAGCGCAAGCAGATTCTGCGGCGTGCCCAGGAGCAGGCGGATGAACTCATCAGGCAGGCCAACCAGAAAATTGAGAACACCATCCGTGAAATCAAGGAGGCCCAGGCCGAGAAGGAGCGCACCCGACTGGTTCGGGAGGAGCTGCAAACGTTCCGCGAGCAGGTAACGAGTGACGACACTCGCGGTCTGATGAGCGAAGAGGACTTTGCCAAGCGTCTGCAGAAAATGGAGGAGCGCAAAGCCCGCAAGGCCAAGCGGAAGGCTGAGAAGGAAGGGCAGCAGAAGGCTATCAGCGAGAAACTGGCCGAGCGTGCCAAGGCCAACTTGAACGACGCGAACCGTCCGTTGGAAAAGGGTGACTATGTGCGCATCAAAGGCACCAACAGCGTCGGCGAGATAGAAGCCATACAGGGCAAGCAAGCCACCGTCATCTTCGGCGGTCTGCGCAGCAAGGTCAAGTTGGAGCAGCTGGAGAGAAGTGAAAAGTTAAAAGTGAAGAGTGAAGAATATGCTACCGCCGTTGACAAATACGCCCACCTGGCTGTCCAGACCTCGAAGGTGACACGTTCTACCATTGAAGACCGCAAGCAGAACTTCCACCAGGACATTGACGTGCGTGGCATGCGCGGCGACGAGGCCGTCGACACCGTGATGCACTTCATCGATGACGCCATTCTGGTCGGTCTGAGCCGCGTACGCATCCTGCACGGAACGGGTACGGGTATACTGCGTCAACTCATCCGCCAATACCTGAACACCGTGCCCAACGTGGTGAAGGCCCGCGACGAGCATGTGCAGTTTGGCGGCGCCGGCATTACTGTCGTTGATTTGGAGTGAACGACGTCAACGTCAACGTCGACGTCAACGAAAACGATAACGAAAACGATAACGAAAACGATAACTCAAAACTAATAACACAAAACTCAAAACCAAAAACTACAACATTGCTATGAATTTAAGAATGACTATGACCGTAGCTTTGGCATGTCTGGCTCTGGCTACCGTCAATGCTCAAAGCCAACGGGAAAAGATCCTTCTGGACGAAGGTTGGAAATTCGCTTTTGGCCATGCAGGCGACATCCAAAAGGACTATGCCAGCGGCACGGAGTACTTCAACTATCTGACCAAAGCCAACAGCATCCACAACGAAGGCCCTTACGCCATCAAGTTCAACGACTCGACGTGGACGGCTATCCGTTTGCCCCACGACTGGGTGACCACCCTGCCCTATGCCAGCGAAGCCAGCCACTCGCACGGCTACAAGACCGTCGGCTGGAAATACCCAGAGACCAGCGTGGGCTGGTATCGCAACGTCATCAGCATCCCCGCCGAAGACCTTGGCAAGCACATCGCGCTACAGTTTGACGGCATATTCCGCAACGCCACCGTATGGTTCAACGGATTCTATATGGGAACCGAGCCAAGTGGCTATGCCACACAGGTTTACGACATAACGGAATACGTGAACTATGGTGGCGACAACCTCATCTGTGTCCGTGCCGATGCCTCGTTGGAGGAAGGCTGGTTCTACGAGGGCGGCGGCATCTATCGCGACGCATGGCTCCTGAAGTCGGCAGCCGTCAGCGTAGCCCCCTTCGGCACGTTTGTCTATGCTGACCTGAAAGCTCCCTACGCCTCTGCCGACATCCATATCGACACCGAGGTCAACAACCACTCGCTGGAGCCCCGCCAATGCCTGGTCACTCAGCGCCTGATAGATGCCGAGGGCCACGAGGTGGCTCATGCCGAAGCCCTGCCGATGACGCTGAAGGGCAAGGAGACCAAGGCCTGCCAGCAGCAGCTGACACTCGCCAACCCACACCTGTGGAGCACCACCGATCCCTATCTGTATAAGGTCGAGACCACCATTACCGTCGACGGACACGTCACCGACATCTACAAGACTGTGACGGGCATCCGCCAGGTTGAGTTCGATGCCGAGCGCGGTTTTCTGCTCAATGGCCAGCCACTGAAACTGAAAGGCGTCAACATGCATCAGGACCATGCCGGCGTAGGCGCTGCCATTCCTGAAGCGCTGATGGACTGGCGCATCCGGCAACTGAAGCAATTCGGCTGCAACGCCTATCGCGCCTCGCACAATCCCATGACTCCTGCCCAGCTTGACATCTGCGACCGCGAAGGCATACTGGTCATCGACGAGAACCGCCTGATGGGCATCAATGATGAGCACCTGCGACTGCTGGAGCGAATGATACGCCGCGACCGCAATCACCCCAGCATCATCCTGTGGAGCGACGGCAACGAGGAATGGGGACTGGAAAACACCGTCCAGGGTACGCGTGTGGCTGCTGCCATGCGCGAATACACCAAGCTGCTGGACCCGACCCGCCATTCCACCATTGCCAATGCCGGTGGCACCGAACTCATCAAGGGGCTCGACGTGGTGGGCTTCAACTATATCGTCCAGAACGACGTTGACAACCGCAAGCGTCAGAACCCCACGTGGAAGATTGTGGGTACCGAGGAGACAACAGGCTGCGGCACCCGCGGCATCTACTTCACCGACCCTGCAGCACCGGGGCGCATGCCAGCCATCAACCGCGGCACCAAGCCCGGCGTGGAGAACGTCATTGAGCGCGGCTGGCAGTTCTATGCCGAGCGTCCCTGGGCAGCGGGACTCTTCTACTGGACCGGTTTCGACTACCGCGGCGAGCCCAACCCGCTGAGCTATCCTGCCCACGACTCTGAGTTCGGCATCCTGGACTATTGCGGTTTCTGGAAGGATGAAGCCTGGTACCTGAAAGCGTGGTGGACCGATGAGCCCGTGCTGCACATCTTCCCCCACTGGAACCTGCAAGGCCATGAAGGCGAAGAAGTGGAACTGTGGGCTTACAGCAACTGCGACGAGGTAGAGCTGACCGTCAACGGCAAGAAGTTAGGGCGCCAGCAGATGCCTGAGAACGGACACCTGAAGTGGCGTGCCGTTTACCAGCCCGGCAAGGTGGTGGCAGTAGGCTACAAAGGCGGCAAGCGCATCCTCACCCAGTCGATAGAGACCACCAAGCCTGCCGCAAAGATTGTATTGCGTGCTGACCGCCAGCAGATTGCCGCCGACGGTCGTGACGTCGCCGTCGTTACCGTTGAGTTGCAGGACAAGAAAGGCCGCACCGTGCCCGATGCCTGTCAGATGCTGACTTTGCGCTTAGAGGGCGATGGGCGGATATTGGGTGTCGGCAATGGCGATCCCTCGTATTTAGGCGAAGACCATCCCCGCCAACAGGACTGCCACGCGTTCAGTATCCCCGCCTTCAACGGCCTGGCCCAGGTGCTCATCCAGAGCAGTCACCACGCCAGCCCGCTCTGCCTCAAAGTGTCGGCAGACGGCATGTCAACAGGCAGCATCGTCGTGGAAAGTAAATAAAAAAAGAGAACGGCTTGGATTGTCCAAGCCGTCTTCTTTCTGAGCCTCTTGTCGGATTCGAACCAACGACCCCGAGATTACAAATCACGTGCTCTGGCCAACTGAGCTAAAGAGGCGGGTGGGCAGCTATCTGTATCGCGCCGCTACAACCAAGTACCCTTGCTATGTTCCCATCCTGGGGGATTCCGAGGGAGCTGGCCGTACAGGACTGCCCGTGTTTGCTCGAAAGCGGCTGCAAAGGTAATAAAAAAAAGTAAAACCGAAAAGGGAAAAGAGAAAAAATTTGCTCCCGCACCCTATTTTTTTTAATAGAACAGGGGCTTTTGTATACAAAAACTGCGCGACGGCAAATAATTTTCAATTTTCAATTTTCAATTATCAATTTATTTCGTACCTTTGCAGGCGAATTATGACACCTGAAGAATATATACAACTCAAAGCATTTGCCCGTCAGGACGGTGCACTGCTTTCCCTGCTGTGGATAGGCGGTTTCATTTGCTACATCCAAGGCATGACCAATCCACTGTTAGGAATGCTGGCCATCATCCTGATTGTCATATCCCCCTTCTTTGTAGCCCGCCGTCTCCGTCACTTCCGTGACTATGCCCGCGAAGGCTTCATCAGCTTTGGCCGCGGTTATGCCTTTACGGTGCTCACCTTCTTCTATGCCGGCCTGTTGCTGGCAGCAGCGCTCTACGTCTATTTTGCCTTCATCGACCAAGGCTACCTGCTGGGAAAGCTGACGGAAATGCTGAATAGCGACGAGGGTCAGAAAGCCATCCAGGCCTACGGCATGAACGAGCAGATGCAGGAGGGGCTGAAGGAACTCAGCGGCATGCGCCCCATCGACTTTGCGGTGAACATGCTGACGCTGAACATCTCGACAGGACTCTTCCTGGGACTCCCCATTGCAGCCGTCGTACAAAAGGTGAAAAGGTGAATAAGGTAAAAAGGTAAAAAAGTAAAAACACTCAAAATGGATATATCAGTAGTAATACCCCTCTATAATGAGGATGAATCGCTGCCCGAGCTCTACAACTGGATAGAGCGCGTGATGACACAAAACAACTTCACCTTCGAGGTCATCTTCGTCAACGACGGTTCCACCGACCACTCATGGGACGTCATCACCGAGCTGGCAGCCCGTTCGGAGCACGTCAAGGGCATCAAGTTCCGCCGCAACTACGGCAAGAGCCCGGCCCTCTATTGCGGTTTCAAGGAGGCACAGGGCGACGTCGTCATCACCATGGATGCCGACCTTCAGGACTCGCCCGACGAGATTCCCGAGCTGTTCCGCATGGTCAAGGAGCAGGGCTACGACCTCGTCAGCGGCTACAAGCAGAACCGCAGCCAGGGCGACCCGCTGTCGAAGACCATCCCCACGAAGCTCTTCAACGCCACCACCCGCAAGGTCAGCGGCATCAAGAACCTGCACGACTTCAACTGCGGTCTGAAAGCCTACCGCCGCGACGTGGTGAAGAACATCGAGGTCTTCGGCGAGATGCACCGCTTCATCCCCTATCTGGCCAAGAATGCCGGCTTCGACAAGATTGGCGAGAAGCCCGTACACCATCAGGCCAGAAAGTTCGGCAAGTCGAAGTTCATGGGCTGGAACCGCTTCGTCAACGGCTATCTCGACCTCATGACACTGTGGTTCCTCGGCACCTTCGGCAAGAAGCCCATGCACGTCTTCGGCTTCCTGGGCACCATCGTGTTCATCATCGGTTTCTTTGCCGCCTTCTTCCTTGGTGTCGAGAAGGCATGGGCGCTCTATCGCGGCATTCCCATGCGCCTCATTACCGACTCGCCCTATTTCTACATCGCACTTACCATGATGATGATTGGCACGCAGCTGTTCCTGGCCGGCTTCCTGGGCGACCTCATCAGCCGCAACAGCGCAGGACGCAACGAGTACCAGATAGCAGAAACGATTAGGGTCAAAAAGTAAAAAGGTAAAAACATGATGCGAACGATTTTCTTTTTTACTTTTTTACTTTTCCTGACTGCCTGCTCCTCCATCGACTGCCCCGTGCAGAACCTGGTCGAAACCCAGTATGCCCTGATGGATGCCTACGACAATCCCGACATCTTAGACACCGACACCCTCAATATCTGGACCCGTCGTGTCGACGGTACGGACACGCTGGTGCTCAACAGCCTCTACGGCGAAGCCAGCACCTTCTCGCTGCCCATCAGCTACACCCAGCCCGAGGACATATTCTTCCTGCGGCTTAGCACCATAGAGAAGGTTTCCTATCAGGACACCATCTACATCAAAAAAGAGAACTATCCCCATTTTGAGTCGGTAGACTGTCAGGCAGCCTACTTCCACAAGCTTACCGCTGCCGGCACGACACACAATTTCATCGACTCCGTTACCATCCACCATTCTAACGTGAACTATGACGTATCGAACACGCATATCTACATCTATTTCAACGCTGATCGTTAGCCTGATGCTGCTGACACTGGCATCGTCGGCACAGGCCCAGGCGAAGATGTTTAGCCTGGAGAAGGACTCCATCCCCTTCTTCCGTGGCTTTGCGGTCTCGTTCGACCTCGTCGGCCCTGCCATGCTCATGATGAGCGACCGCGGCGAATACGAAGGCGCACTTCGCGTGAACTTGCACGACCAGTGGTTCCCCATCTTTGAAATGGGCGTCGGGCGTGCCAACCACGAGAACGACGAAGTGACGGGCATCACCTATAAGACCACAGCCCCCTACTTCCGCATAGGCATGGACTGGAACGTCCTGAAGAAGAAGCACGGCCCCAACCGCATGTATGCCGGTTTCCGCTATGCCTTCACCTCATTCAATGTCGACATCATCCGCGAAAACCTCCCCGACCCGGTATGGCTGTCGCAAACAGGCTTCGGCATCAAAGACCTCTCCTGCGTCATGCATTGGGCGGAAATCGTGTTCGGCATCGACGCTAAAATCATAGGCCCCCTGCACTTAGGGTGGTCGGTACGCTACAAGCGCCCGCTCTACCACAAAAACGGCGACATCGGCAACATCTGGTATGTCCCCGGCTTCGGCACAGGCTCCGACGACCAGCTCGCCGCCAACTTCAATGTCATTATTGATATATAACGGGCAACGTTAACGAAAACGATAACGATAACGGGAACGAAAACTCAAAACTCAAAACTATAAAACATGGACGACAAACGAAAGAAGAATCTACGCTGGCAAATACCTTTCCTGGTCTTACTCATAGTCGGCACAGTCCTCATCATTCGCCAACAACAGAATATGCCCTACCAGAAGTGTTCGGGCACTATATTCGGCACCGTCTATAACATCACCTACCAGTACGACAAAGACCTGCAGCAAGAGCTCGTCGCCAAGATGCAGGAAGTGGACAGTGCCCTCTCCATGTTCAACGAGAAAAGCATTATCTCGCACATCAACCGCAACGACGACGTTGCCCCTAACGAGATGTTCCTCAACGTGTTCAACCTGGCACAGCAGGTTGCCGACGACACCGACGGCGCCTTCGACATCACCGTGGCTCCGCTGGTCAACATCTGGGGCTTCGGATTCAAGCGCGGACAAACGCCCAGCCGCCCCGCCGTCGACTCCCTCAAGCAGCTCATCGGCCATGAGAAAGTCACCTTCGACGGCAAGCGCATCGTGAAGAAAGACCCCCGCATCATGCTCGACTGCTCCGCCATCGCCAAAGGCTATGGTGCCGACGTCGTCGCTGGCGTACTCAACGAGAAAGGCATCAAGAACTACCTCGTCGAAATCGGCGGCGAGATTGTCACGCGAGGCATCAACGAGAAACGCCTTCCCTGGAAAATCGGTGTCACCAAGCCCACCGACGAAGCCATGGAGGGCAATGGCGAACTGCAGACTGTGCTCAACGTCACCGACAGGGCCATGGCTACCAGCGGCAACTACCGCAACTTCTACTACAAGGGCGGGCGCCGCTATGCCCATACCATCGACCCCAAGACCGGCTATCCCGTGCAGCACAACATCCTGTCGGCCACCGTCCTTGCCGAACGCTGTGCAGTAGCCGACGCCTACGCCACCTCCTTCATGGTCATGGGCCTCGACAAGACCAAGAAGATACTGGAGAAGCACCCTGACCTGATGGCCTACATCATCTACGACGACCAAGGCCAGAACAAGATATGGTACAGCCCCTCCCTCAAAGACAAGATACAAGAATAAGTTAACGTTAGCGTTAACGTTATCGTTATCATCATGGAAATTTACGACCGTTTGCTGCAGTTTACGCTCTTCCAAGGCATGAGCCATGCCGACCTCATGCAAGTAGCTGGACATACCAAGTTCAACTTCTCAAAACTCGCGGCAGGCAAAAAACTCGTCAAGGAGGGCGACGACTGCCACCACCTCGTCTTTGTCACCAACGGGACGCTGCGTGCCGAAACCGTCAGCGACGACCACTCCTGCCGGGTGACCGAAAGCATTTCAGCACCCTATATCCTGCAACCCGAGCGCCTCTTCGGCATCACACAGCGCTACTCCTCCAGCTTCACCGCCGAGACGCCGTGCAGCCTGATCAGCATCGACAAGCAGGAAGTGCTGCTGCTGTTGGAGACACAGCTCGTGTTCCGCCTCAACATGCTCAACCTGCTGGCTGCCGAGAGCCAGCGGCTGCGCCACCACGCCTGGCGCACGGCACCGCGAACGCTGCCAGAACGCATCACGCGCTTCTTCTTCTCACGCTGCCTCTACCCTGCCGGTCCCAAGACCTTCCACATCCTCATGCAACAGATGGCCAAAGAACTGAACGACAGCCGCCTCGACATCAGCGTCGCCCTCAACAAAATGCAGGCGGAGGGCCTGCTGACCCTCCACCGTGGACGCATCGAGATTCCCATGCTCGAACGACTCTTGATGTAGACACATCGGGGATTTTCACATCTTCAGAACGCAACCGGTCCGTACCCCATGCAACTGGTTGTTCCCAGTGCCGTCAATGCAGCCGTGATGATGCTTGCAATGACCTGCAAAATCGTCTTCCAAGTTTCCTTTTTCATAACTCCTAAAGTTTACGTTTTCGTTTACGTTTTCGTTCCCGTTAACGTTCCCGTTAACGTTTTTAGGGCTCCGGCTCTTCCTCCTCCGGGTCGGGCTTCAGCTGGTCGACGCTGATGAACTCAGCCTTCTTCAGGAACTCGCGGCTGGAGATGTTCATCTCCGTGGTCTGCTCGGGCAGAAAGCGGATGTGCAGGGCCTTCACGTCCGTGGCGACGCTGTACTTGTCCTTGCTGACGGCGCCCTCCGACTCAATCGTGGTGTAGAACGTGCCGAGGCCGTCAATCTTCACCTTCTGCGAGTTCG
>JAEEGI010026426.1_pt1 | contig 11181 bp, 5 predicted proteins | sample 8958751 | NCBI WGS metagenome assembly JAEEGI01 (sample SAMN16246545, study PRJNA631951) | gut metagenome | biome: gut microbiome; feature: rumen; material: KS-attached | host: Bos | place: Iran: Karaj | collected 2018-10 | reverse complement strand
TGAACAGCGACTTGTCTGCACGGAGACTCTCCCAGGCGCAGAGCTTGGACTTCCTGATACAGGTCTTCTGAGGGCAGTGCATGATGACCTTCTCCGCAATCCACTTCAAGACAGATTTGTCTGGAGCGAAATAACGCTCATCGATGAACTGCTGGAGCTTGGCGTTGAGTATCCGCTTGTCGATACTCATGAAGAATCCCTGCAGGTCGAACTTCCATATCCAGGCATCGGTCGTGTAGCCTTGAGAAACCTCCTCGATCAGCCTGTACGCATAATTGATCGCGTAGGATGTGCCCTTGCCCACACGGTTGGATGACATACAGTCAGGAAGGTATTCCTCGAACAGCGGAACGAGCTTCTTGCACATCCACACATGAACGACTCTGTCTCTGAAATCGGCAGCGAATACCTCCCTCTTGACCGGATGCTCCACGATGAAGGCAATGCTTCTGCCTATCGTGTACGTGCGGTCATTGAGAGCCTTCCATAGTTGGCGAATATTCGACTCCAGTTCCAGAGTGAACTTCATCGCACTGAACGTCCTGGCCTTGTTCTGAAGACACTCGCAATAAGCGTCATAGATTTCTCCGACAGGAACAATATATCCGCCTATGTCATTCCTCTTGTCATTCGACTCTGAGAGCGGCACGGCAGTTAACTTATTGTACTTATTGTTGTTGTTGATGTTGCCATTGTTGTTCAAGTTCCACGCATTGCCGGCGGAGTACTGCGTTGAAGGCTGCTGGTGATATAGCTCTACATGAGAGCGCGGCTCACTTGATTGACATAAAGGTCTCACCTCTGTAACCGATGCTCTATTCATAAGGCAACTTGGTATTAGAGTTCTGGACGGACTGCGGCTGAACATTGTTAGACAGCCACTTCTGATAGGCGGATAATTGTTCCTCAAGGTCATTGCGGAGTCTAAGCATCACATCCCGCTGATGGTTGGAGATTCCCTTGACCTCGTAGAAGAAAGATATGCTGTCAAAGATGACGTCCCATTCCTGGAGGAACAGTGTCATGTATTTTCTCTTGACGGCATTGTCATACGACCGTGCTACTGGAGACAGGCAGCGGATACACCGCTTGATGGAATGGATGCACTCCATCCCCTCGCTGCACTTGAGCCAGCGAGGAAGCTTGTCAATGGCCCGGTACATATACCTGCGGAAAGCCCTGAAGTCAATATATATCTTCAGAGTTTCCAGCTGGGAGGGCTTCCGCCCTCCGGAACCGTTATAACATTTATCTTTCTTCTGCAAGTTCATAGTTGTTAAGTAGTTAGTATCAAGTCTGAGAGCGGCACGGCAGCCAACTTATTGTACTTATAGATGGCGTAGATGGAGCCATAGTCGCCCAAGGTCCACGCAGGGCCGGCGGAGTACTGCGTACTGCTCCATAGATAGCCGTTTCTCCAGGCGAGCTTCGTGAGGAGCGTATGCCTGATTGCACACAGGTCAGCAACATCTCTGATAGTCCCCAGAAACCACTGATGAGCTCCAAGGCCTGGAGCGGCTACCGCATAGTTGTAGCAATAGCCGGCGGCGTAGTCCACGCTTGCGGCGGTCTTGCCGTGGTTAGCTATGAAGTCGGTCACTATCTTCCTCGTATTCACCCTGCCGTCCATATCCAGATACGCACCTGTCTTCGGCCATTTCTTCGGATGATACATTGCCCTCATGAACACATCGAAGTCATAGTTGTAGGTTGCAGGCACTACCGTCTTGCTCTGAATCGTAATTGTGGCAGCAGGATCGTTCCCTAGAGTCAGCATGGCTGCGTTCCAGTCTGCCCTGGTAATCGGCAGATAGGATGCGTTCGGGTTCGCCTTGAAGTAGTCTTCCTGATAACGCTGAGACGGGAAAGCAATGTAGTTGTTAGTCTCGAACTGCGTGGTCTTCTCCCCATTCTCCTTCTCAGACCAAGTATATTTCGTAAGGTCGGCGACATCCCACTCGTACTGTCCGGATGTATTCACGTTCTGCGACCAGGCTAGAGATTCAGATACTCCTGCAAGGCGAATGCGGTTGCCGTGGCGGTAAACCACGCTGCCGCAGAGTACATACCTGGATGGCAGTACATTCTGCTTGTAGAGCATCGTCTGCTGCGTAGGCTGGCCAGGGTAGTTGTTGTCAATCCATTTGCGTGAGATACCGAAGAACTTGTCATTGACGTTGTCGTACATCACATAGTCTCCTGGGCCTACGCTCTTGATGTCAACCATCACGTTCATACCACAGGCGAACGACTCTCCGCTCTCCTTTACAAGAGCTATGACGGAGACGGAAGGCTTGACAGAAGTCACGCCATTGAGTATGGCGTTGATACTTCCGCCGGAGGCCAAGGCCGTATCGAACTGAGCCCTGGTATCGAAGATGAGGGAGTTAGCCATTGTCTACCTCCTCCTGTGCAGGCTCTTCAGGTTCATCAATGCCGGCAGGCGGCAGCGGTACGTCATATTGCTCGTTCAGAGCTTGCGAGAGAGCTTCGAGCAGCGCATCGGCAGCAGCTGAGTCTGCGCCGCTGACATTGTGCTGAAATCCGACAAAGCCATCGAAAGAACCGAGGTAAGAGAACCCTTTCCACAAGGCTCCTCCACTCAGGGCGATAGCCTTGCCTTCTTTCGTGTCTAAAGTAAACATAGCTCTGATGACAGAGTCATCGCTTCGCCTTGAAGGGAAGCACATCTGGATAGTCTGATAGACTTCTTCTTGAATCAATTCATTCATATCGTTGTTGTTTTAACTGTTTACGCTATTTCCTGTAAGGTCAATCCAGAAGTACACCTTGCCAGCTACGGGGTTGGCTGGTGCTGCCGTAGGCGGAACGAATCCACCCTGCGCTTCCAGGGTGCTCTCTGTAGTGATGTTCCCTTCGGCATAGACCGGGCCATTGCTATACAGGAAGTCCGCTTCAAGGTAGCCGGCATACGCATCGTTGGCGAAGGTGATATCAGCGAGGTCGCCGTTACCGATTGTAATACAATCATGGTCGTCAATGGAAAGGAACGGGCGGTACATAGTCTGGCTATTGACCTGAGTCTCCCAGTATAGCCCTGCATCCTGTGCGCTGAACTTCAGATAGGCCGAAGATGCGCTTATAAGCACATCACCCTCTGAGGTCAGGCCGCTGGAGAAAGTGGCAGCTCCGCTTACGCTCAGAGTGCCCAGGGCATTCAGGGCGGTACGTGCTTGGATGGTGTTCCCTACAATCGTATCCCACGGATAGTTCGCCTGACCGAGGGAGTGGCCGGAAGCCGGTCTCACATTGCAGTCCAGACGGAAGGTGTCTGTGGTAAGCTTGGCATAGTGGGTGCCGGAGTTAGAGTAGAACTGGAGGGAATCGGCATCGCTGGTATGCCATTTGATGGCAGTCACATAGAGGTCTGCCCATCTGAGCGAAGCTGTGCCAAGGTCGTATGTGGCAGTGGTCTTAGGCTTGATATCCATAGAACTGATAGCACCCGTCATCGTGCCTCCGGCAAGAGGCAGGTAGTTCGCAAGCTTCCGGCTGTTCCCGTCTGGAAGATCGTCAAGAGAGAGGTCGTTCTGGAGGTCGGAAAGCCTGTAAGGCATATCTATCTTCACACGGTCTTCAAGAGTGGAAATACGGGCCGAATTGGAGGCGATTCCGGCCAATACGGAGTCAAGGTTCAGAGCGTCTATCTGAGTGCCCACCCAGCTCTCCGTGGCATAGCCTGACAAGCTCTGATGAGAGGTAAGGTAGCCCTGCTGCTGAACCCAGCTCTGGGTAGCGTAGCCGGCCAGGCTCTGGTGCTGTGTCAGATAGCCGGAGTCGTTCTGGAGCTGGGAGACCTTCGTGGGTATCTCCAGATCCACCGTCTCCGCCTGAGTGCCCGGACTGTATGCAAGCCAGGGGTTGTGGTTCACCGTGATGGTCAGAGGATAGACGTTGGCCACGCTGCCACCGGACGGAGCAGATGCGCTGTTGCCGTTCTCATCAAGCCAGAAATATATCTTGCCCGTTTCCGGATTTGAAGGAGCGGCCTGAGGAACTGAGAAGTACTTGCTGTATGCGTCAACCGCTCCCACAAAGAGAGGGCCTGTAAGGGTTCCGGTCATAGTATCGCCGGACTTCTGAACATAGTTCGCAAGCTTCCTGGTATTCCCATCGGCCACATCATCGAGAGAAAGTGTGATATCGGTGTTCAACGCCTTGCCGTTCACCTTCCTGGTAATAGGTACATAGTTGGCCAGCTTCCTCGTGCTGCCGTCCGGAAGGTCGTCAAGAGAGAGGTCGTTCTGCAGGTCAGAAAGCCTGTACGGCATATCTATCTTCACACGGTCTTCAAGCGTGGAAATACGGGCCGAATTAGAGGCGATGCCGGCCAATACGGAGTCAAGGTTCAGAGCGTCTATCTGAATGCCCACCCAGCTCTCCGTGGCATAGCCTGACAAGCTCTGATGAGAGGTAAGGTAGCCCTGCTGCTGAACCCAGCTCTGGGTAGCGTAGCCGGCCAGGCTCTGGTGCTGTGTCAGATAGCCGGAGTCGTTCTGGAGCTGGGAGACCTTCGTGGGTATCTCCAGATCCACGGTCTCCGCCTGAGTGCCCGGATTGTACACGAGCCAAGAGACGTTGTTCTTCGTGATGGTCAGAGGGTAGACGTTGGCCACGCTGCCACCGTACGGAGCAGATGCGCTGTTGCCGTTCTCATCTAGCCAGAAATATATCTTGCCCGCTTCCGGATCCTCCGGAGCGGCCTGAGGAATGGCCATGCTGAGCAGAATATCCAGGTGGTGCATGTGCTTCAGGCCCGTGATTGTCTGCTCAGAAGTGAAGTCGACGAAGTGTGGCTTGTCTGTAATATCATTCCAGGAATGTGAGTGGCTGATATTGGCCTTGTTGTTCAAGGCCGTAGAAAGGCCTTCGACATCAGAGATGGCTATAGGCAGGCTAATGCCTCCTCCGGAGCCAACGACAGCCCCTCTATAGGTAAGTTGCCCGTTGCTATCTCCTAAATCCTGAAGTACAGACAGATTTCTGTGCGTATGGTTCAGCGAAGCGGCAATAGAGAGCCTCTCCTGAAGCTCCTGCAATGTCAGATAGCTCCATTCATTAGAATATAGAGTCTGAACGGGAAATACCAGCTCCGCATCGCTGGGAGCCGCCGGAAAATCAATTATCCGGGGATTCAAAAAAAAAAGATCGGAGACCGGAGAGGGAACTGTTATGTCGGGAAAGGTCTCATCTCGCCTGGATTCAGGCAGAAGTCCCCCATCTCTTGCTAGAAGGAAATCGAAGCTGCTGCTGTTCAGGTTGGTCAGGTCTCCCTGACTCAGCGATGAAGATACCACCACTATTTCCTCCGCTGCAGCAGCTGCCACAACCCACTGCCGGGAACTGTGCAGGAACTCCCAGAGCCATTCTGAGGAAGCCTCTCCTAGATATCCGGTGTTCTGTCTGTATTTCCTCTGGCCACCGGAAGTGACGGTAATTTTCTTGTCGTCATTCTCTGCGGCCTGGTGTTCGATTTCTCCCGTTATTTTCTGCTCACCGATGAAGGTGAAGGTATCTATGCCGCCCAGGCTGTTTACTGCGAAATAATGGTGTTCCTCGCCCGTAGACGGGGCATATACATACCGCTGGATATACGACAATCTGGAGACACTTCCCTGTACCCATACATCCACTATACCCTGCAGATCTTCGGTATCATGGCTGGAGAGAGCCATGAGTCTGGAAAGACTGGTGTTTATCGTATATACCTTGTTGACCAGCTGGATGGTACCAGAGCCTCCTTCCGGGGTCGGACTGATGGTGGCCACCGTCACTGTCTCCGTCCCTCCTGATTTCAGGTAGAACTTCGCTTGGACATCGGCCTGCTCAGTGAAATAGTATGTGAGGTATTCCGGAGAATGCCAGGAGACCTGCTTGCTCTGAGGCTGCAGGGTTAGGAAGTTGTACTGAAGGTATTCCAGGGCGGAGAGGGTGAGGTTCCTGACGGAAGCGTTTACCACGGTGAAAGACCAGCTACTGGATCCTATCGTAGCCGTGAAAGTCCTCAGGGCATCAGACTGGAGGAATACATTGTCTGAAGGAAGATTGGTCTTCAGATACTGGCCACATACCTCCCTGACATCTATTGATATGTTCCCGGAGCTGTCCGGGGTATATGATTCCTGCAGCAATGATACATCGGCTCCGTCAATGGAGACAGACAGGGAGAAATCCACTTCGGCATTGCTGCTTATGAGGAATTTCTTCAGGTTGCCCAGGAGGCTGAGACTATCCGGTTTCTGTATAATTTCCATACCGCAAATCTACTTTCGTCAACATTCTTCTTTCAGGACATCAGGAAGAGATGGCCACGGAGTCGAACCACTCCGGCAGAGTCCAGGTTTCCACAACCCTATCTCCGTTATCCTGAGCATTTCCCGTCCAGATGATATGATAGAATTCCACTGTTCGGTATATATCTCCGGATTTCTGGCCCAGGGCGGTCGGTGCGGACAGGTAGAAGGTGTCTTCATCCTCTTCCGCATAGCGCATCCGGATCTCCGTGCGGCAGCCTGTATGATATCCAGGGATGGCAGGATAGACGGCCTGCAGCTCCGCCAGCTTCGCCTGGAGCACAGACGTGTTCAGCTGCCAGGTGAACTGAGGCTGCGGGATAGTGCTGGTGTCAAAAGGCTCATCATCAGCTCCGTCATCATAGTCTTTGGAGAGATACATCTTCATCTCCAGGCATCTGATTCTGCGCCCCACCTCGTATCGCATATATGCAGGCAGGAACTTCTGGCCGCCGTGCAGCTTCAGAGCGTAGAGGTTGAAGTTCATGAGCTCCTCGACGCTCAGATCGAACTCACCCGTAACGGATATCATGCCGTTGAGCAGCATCTTGTTGTAGATCCGGAAGAAGAGAGGCACCATCTCTTCCGGAGTGAGGCTGAATGCACCTTCATGGCGCAATACACCTGCGTTGTCGTACTTCTGGGTGGTGGCATAGTAGTACCTTCCGCCGTATAGCTGAGCCTGGGCGGAGAGGCCGCCGTAGAAAGCTATGAGGATATCCTGGTCTTCATCTTTCTCGCTGCCGTTGTATGTCGTGTTCCGGTGCTTGCGGTCGCCTATATACGGCATCAGGATGCCGTTGACAAACACCATCGGTGGAGTAGGATCTTCCCAGGTAATTTCTTCTGAAGCTTTGGAGTTCCTGCGGTCATAGGTAAACAGGTCGCTGCCTATTCTCTTCAAGGCATACTCTTCAGTAGGATGTACCGTAGTCTGCTTCTTCTTAACATACCGGTTTTGCCAGAAATCTCCCAGAGCCTTGCGGTATATCAGCGTCGGGTACAAATGTCCGGGCACATCCGCCTCCGGAAGGATCTCCATCGCTATGTTGGCTTTTACCAGAGATTCCATATCGTCAGCCGCCGGCTTCGCACCCTCAAGAGACGTATCAGGAACCACCACCACCCTGGAGGTTTCGGAATACTCGTATGTGAGGTGGTTGAGCAGCTTGTGCGTAAGATCCATATCAAAGCCTGCAGAGAGGATATCTTCCAGCAAGATGATATCCACCTTCTTGACTCCCGGATAGACTACTATCTGAGCATGGAACTTGTGCAGCATCCATTCCAGGATCTCTGAGACGGTCTTGCCGGGCACCAGGTCAGAATAGTCTATCTTGCCGTTGCAGATGACATCCGAGCAATTGTGCAGCAGGATTAGTTCCGCAAGCCTAGCGTCTGTGCGGAATACATTCCGTACAACCGTGTATCCGCACAGCTCGAAGAGGATCTCCCAGAACCGGTAAAGCTTCAGGAACGGAGCTATGCCGTAACCTTCCGGTACGGAGATGATATCCCCATCTTCTTCAAGCATTCTCGCCTGATGTTCCAGCGGTAAGATAGATGTGTCTTCATCCTCTTCTGAAGATGTTGGCGTAGAGGACTGATAGCCGTACCGCTCCCTGCGGGTTGTGCTTCCTCCGGAGGTGCTGCCTGGCTGTGAAGTGCTGGTGATAGGCTCTACCTGGCCAGGATGCTCGGAGTTGGTCTGAGGCTCGTTGTTCACCTGGTAGTATTCCGCACCGTCATCTTCCTTGCGGTTCACGGCCACGGGGGTTATCCTGAAGTCGCTCTCACGGAGCAGGGTATAGACTTCATACAGCCATTCATACCAGGCTTCCGGAGTGGAACAGTCGGTGAGCACCTTCCTGGCAAACAGCTCTTTCAGGTTCTTCTCTTTCCAGTTGGTATAAAAGTCTGAATCTTCCAAGGCTACGGCACAGGAAATTCCCTCTTTTGAGGCGGAGTTGATCACGAGTGTACCTTTCTTCCGGAATACTCCTTTGGAGAGGATTACTGGTGCCAGGTTGATGAACTTGTTGCGCCTGGCCAGCCGCATAGGCTGACCCAGCTTCGCCTGCTCTGACGGTGTGGCCGGTATGGTCACAGACAGCGATGAGCTGCCTTCCTCAGAGAAGAAGGCGGAATTTCTCTCTATCTCGAATGAGAAATCTTCCGGAAGGAGAAATGCACCATTTTCGCCTATGAGTTCCATACTAGCTCCTGCTTACAATAGATTTCACACTCTGCTCCACTTCCATCTTCTTGTTCAGCTCTGACGTGACCACGTAAGCCTTGAAAGGCAGCGACGCTTTCAGATCTCTGAGAAGCACTACCAGCTCTTCCATCACTTCCCTGTTCTGGGAAGATTCGGCACTGGCCACGGAATCGGCTGCTTCCTCTCCGGAATAGCCGCCGTCTGCATAACCGGCCACTCCTGAGCGGTAATTGCCGGAACGTCTCTGGCTCTCCAGCCTGGCGAAGGTGATAGGATTGGCCCTTACCATTGCTGCAGGTGCCACCCACTCGTTTGCGTGAACAACCCCTACTTCCTGGTAGTCATTGGCAGAGCTCTTGGTATATCCGCCTTCGCTGTAACCGGTGGCTACCCTGGCACCAGAGGCTCCTGCAGATCCTGCAGAACTCTTGGCTACAGTCTGATTCTTGATGGCATTGCGCTGCGCTATGATTGTGGCTACCTGAGCCGCTGTAGTGGCTGCAATGAGAGCTATGATGATTCCTGCAGCTATCGGATTACCGTTTGCAGCATTCCATGCCTGCACAGATGCCAGGGCTGCCGCCGCTAAAGCCTGGGCTATCTGTATGCCCATATCTACATCTGCATATTTCTTCTGCAGATCCAGCTTCTTCTGCTCATATTCCTCCTCGATCCTCTCCCTCTCTTCCGCATTGTCTCCAGCTGCTGCCAGCTCTTTCTCCATCCTTGCGTCCAGAGAGGCTTCTGCCGCTGACTGGAGGGCTGACATGAAAGCTCCTGCCTGATTCAGTACATCTTGGATATACTTGAGTCTCTTCGTCCAACCCTGCCCCTCGTAATCTCTCTGCTGATCCTGATATTTCTTCTGGAGTGCGGCAAGAGCCTGCTGGTATTCTTCCTCGGAAAGAAGCTTCTGGTCGTGCATCTCCTGAAGCTGCTCCATCTCCGCATCAAAGTCATCCTTCATTTTCTGAAGAGGATCAAGAGCATATCTAATCTCCTGGGCAGCCTTGGCCAGCTCCAGGTATTTGTCCATCTCCTCAGTAATCTCCGCATCCACTTCCTTGGCCAGCTCCTTCATCTGGGCTTCTGCATCTTTCAGAATCTGCACGGCGGCATCTGCCAGCTCTTTCATTGAAGCTTTCTCCCACTCGTCCATCTTCTTCTTCTCCTGCATCTGGATATCAAGCAGTGAAGAGAGAATTGATGCCGTGTCTTCCTTGTGTTTCTGAGCCAGTTTCAGCTTGGCTTCCCAGCCTGCCTTGGTAATGGCGGCAGACCGCTGCTGATATTCCTGTTCGTCAATCTCTCCGGAAACATAAGCCTGCTTGGCCTGGTTCTGCAGCTCTTTGAAATGCGCCTCAGACTCCTTGACCTCTTTCTGGTAGGCTTCGTTGACTGTCTTGATATGAGAATTCATATTCTCCTTCTGAAGAGAATGGAGAGTACGCTGAGCCCTGGACGTGTTCCTGATATTCTGAGCCTGAACCTTATTGACATTAGCAATTGAATCTGCATAGTTCTTAATGAGCTCATCATTGCTCTTGTCGTATTTCTTCACGATTTCAGCAAGTTCCACTATCTCGGCAGCTGCACCTTCTTTGAATTTACGGAGATTCTCCTTGGCTTCTTCGAGCTGGGCATAATAATGAGCCTGCATCGTCTGATCCGCCACGTTAACCTGGTGATCCAGAATCTTCACGCCCGCCTCTAAGTCCCTTAGCTTGTCGAGATATTCCCTGGCATCCTGAATGCTTGCACGATTGGCGTTGTAACTGTCAATCACCCTCTGCTGCTCTGCTTCTGACAAGCCGGTGATACCCTCTACTTCTTTCTTTCTAGCATCGGCTGCCTGCTGTGCAATCGATAACCTGGTTTCCCCTAGCTCCTTCTCTTTGTCAATGATGTTCTGGGCTGCCTGCATACGCTCCTCATTCGTCTTCGTAACATCTCGCATATCCTGCTCCCACTGAGCTATCTGCACATCAGCTTCCGCTTCAGCTATATTCAGGGAGTTCTGCCTCTCGAAGATCTCATCAAGAGCCTTAGCAACCTCGTATCCTGTCTGGGCTGCCTTGGCCATATTCTGTATCATCTCATTCCATCCTGTGCCTGCTGCCATGTCAGCAATGAAAGAATGGTATGCTGCTTTCCAGGAGGCTGTCTGAGCTCTCCATTCATCACCTATGGATTGAGTCTTGTTGACCATATCGGAAAGGCCTTTCTTAAAGGTAGCCACAGCACCTGCGACAAGGCTTACCCAGCCTATCTTAGTCCAGAAGCTGCCGAAGGTGTTCTGCACCTCCTTGGTCTTGCCCTGGATCTCGTTCATGCGGTCTTTCACCTGCCTAAGCTGCTTGGATTTGTCTATGAACTCCTGAGTGCCTGGCTTGAGGTTGCGGAGCTGCTTATTCAAGCCAGAGGCAGCCTTCTGCAGCTCTCCCAATGTGGAGCCATTCAGGTTGTTCAGAACATCACCCCAGTCCTTGGTCTCCTTACGGATGGCAGACATAGACTTGTTGCAGGCATCCAGCTGCTTCTGCAGCTCTTTGGCTCCTTCGATATCGCCGAGCTTAGTAGCCTCCAGCATCTTCTGACGGAGGCTGTCTGCCTGGTTCTGCAGGGCCTGCATAGTCTGATTGGCCTGTG
>JAEEGI010026419.1_pt1 | contig 11182 bp, 8 predicted proteins | sample 8958751 | NCBI WGS metagenome assembly JAEEGI01 (sample SAMN16246545, study PRJNA631951) | gut metagenome | biome: gut microbiome; feature: rumen; material: KS-attached | host: Bos | place: Iran: Karaj | collected 2018-10 | reverse complement strand
TCCAGCGCGCCGTAAGCCGCGGCCGCGTCGACGCCGTTTGTGAGACCGGAGACGACGATGCCGCCGCAGCGGACGATCTCGCCGGCGATCTGCCGGCTCATCTTGATCCCGTAAGGAGAGGCCGCGCGCGTTCCGACCACGGCGATGGCCGCCTCGTCGTCGATATAGGGCAGACGGCCCTTGACGTAGAGCACGGCGGGCGGCGCCCAGATCGCCCGGAGGCGCTTGGGATAGAGCGCGTCCTGCATCGTCACGATCGAGAGCTTCTGCGCCTCGCAGTCACCCAGGATCTCGTCGGCGCGGCCGAGCTTTTTCTGTTCCAGCACGGCTGCTTCCGCGGGGCTGACGCCCTCCGTTCCGCCCAGGACGCCCTTCGGGGCGAAGAAGGCGATCTCGGCGTCGCCGAAGCGGCGGATCACCGCGGCCTTGGCGCGCACGCTCACGCCCTCGAGTGAGGAGAGCCATATCCAGTATTTCAGGGCCGACATATCTTTCCCCTCGCCTTATCGTTTGTCTCTGTTCATTTCCCACATGAGCACCGCGGCGGCGACGGCCGCGTTGAGCGACTCGCTGCGCGCGTCCATGGGGATGATGACCTCGCCGCGGCAGAGCGCGAGCAGCTCGGGGCTCAGGCCCTGTCCCTCGCTGCCGACGGCGACGGCCGCGCGCCCCAGATCGAGTTCCCGCAGGTCGCGCGCGTTCTTCGACAGCGCCGCGCCGTAGAGCGGAAGGCCGTGCTTTTCCAGCCACGCAGGCAGCTCGTCCCGTTCGAGACGCAGCACCCGCTGGCGGAAAATCGCGCCCATCGTGGCGCGAACGGTCTTGGGGCCGTAGAGATCGGCGCAGTCGCCCGTCAGCACGACGGCGCCGACGGAAAAGGCGCTCGCCGTGCGCAGCACGGTGCCGACGTTGCCCGGATCCTGTACGTTTTCAAGGATGATCGCGTTTTCGATCTCCCCGTCCTCCGGATCGTCGGGGATCCGGACGGTAAAGAGCGGGCCGGGGCTGTTTTTCATCGCCGAGGCGTAATCGAACAGCTCCGCGGGCGCGACGGCCTGTACGGGACAGTCGATCTCCGACAGAGCTCCGCCCTCCTTCCAGAGGACGGAGAGGATCTCGGCGCCGTTTTCTTTCGCCTCGCCGAGGAGCTTGAGCCCGTCGCAGACGAAAGCTCCCCGCTCCCGCCGGAAGCCGGCGTCGGCAGCCAGGGCGCGCAGCTGCGCGATAAAGGCGTTTTTTCTTGACGTGATCCTGTCCATGTTCGCTCTCCCATAAAAAGACGGCGCTCCGCTGTTACGTCAAGATATTGTAGCATAGGAGCGCCGGCCTTTCAATATTAAATTATATCTTCCGTCCCAAAAGCCTTTTGGGCCCGTTTATTGCCCGTGTGTTTTCTCCCAGCGTCTGCGGGCGCGCTTGCGCACGGCCTCCTCGACGCCCTCCTTCGCCCTGGGCAGGACCTCCTCCTCGAGAGCGGTCTTGCCGCGGGCGAGCGCGCGGATCAGCTCGATTACCGCGGTGATCGCGGCGGGAAGGCCCAGGCTCAGCGAGCCGACGGCCAGCACAGAGCACTCGTTTTCCGCGATCCGCGCGGCGTTTTCCCAGTAAGGATAGCTCACCGTGCCGCCGTGGGCGGCCCGCTGCGGCAGATCCCGCGCGAGCTGCAGGAGCCTCTCGAACGCAAAACGCCCGGTGTTGACGACGGTCTCGCCCTCCTTGTTCGGGAAGCGCTCCGCCACGAGCTGGGCGGCATAGCCGCGCACGGTCTCGGGCAGCACGACCTCGTAGCAGTCGATCCTGTCCTTTCCGGCGATCGCACGATAGGCGTCGTAGCTCATGAAGAAGCCCTTTTCGCCTGTGTAGGCGCGGCGGCTGGCGCTGTCCTTTTCGCGCTCGACCACGCCGCCGACGATGAATTCCTCGCCGTTGACCTGCACGCGCATGCCCGTGAGCTCGACGCCGCCGAAGAGCTCCCAGGCCAGCTCGCTGTCGAGCAGCACGCGGTCGGGCGAGAGATCGCCCTCGACGATGTAGCTGCCGCTGAGCAGGCGGAGCGGGTGGAATTCAAAGAACTGTCCGCCGACGGCCAGCACGGGCGCGTCGGTCGTGCCCTTGTCGCCGGTGATCTTCATTTTTCCTTCGGCGCTCCAGGCGTCGATAAAAGGATAAACGTCTTCGTTCCACTCCACGCCCGCGGCGTTCAGATCGTCGAGCACGGCGTAGCGGAAGGTATAGATCTCCTTGAGCCCGACGGCGGAGTCCCGCGGCATGAAGCAGCTGACCTGGCAGAATTCCCGCTCGTTTTCCCCTCGCCAGCGCTCGGCCTCCCGCTGGCTCAGAAGCCGGGTGGAGACGGCGCGCAGCGCCAGGCCGCAGCCGAGAGCGGCAAGCAGCAGCAAGGCGCAGAGCGCGAACCAGATCTTTTTCCAGCGACCGGTCTTCATGGCGTTCAGCCCTCGGCCATCCGCACCTGGTCGCCGTTTTTGAGCGGGGCGCTGGCGGTGGTGATGACGTAGTCGCCGTAATTGACGGCGCCGGTCACGGCGGAGTTGTTGTCGTCGGAGGCGATGACCTCGACGTTGACGCGCTTGGCGAAATAGCGGTTGCCGAGCGCGGAGTTCTTCGCCTGGATGATGTAGATGAACCTGCCGTTGGAGTCGGAGCGGATCGCGCTGTTGGGCACGACGAAGTCATAGGTCTGGCTGCGTTCGCCGATGGAAACAGTCAGCTGAGCGCCGGCGGATACGTCGCCCGTGACCTCGAACTCCAGCAGCTTCTTGCCCTGCGGGTCCTTCGGGTCGGGCTTGATGGCCGACAGCGTCGCGTCGATGCGGCTGCCCCAGTAGTAGCTCGTCACGCTGCCCGCGTCGCCCGGATGCAGACGGCGCGCCTGATCGGTGGTGACGGAAAAGCTGAGCACATAGCCCATGTCCGGCACCTCGATCGTGGCGAGCACCTCGTCCTTGGCGGCGGTCTTCCCCGCCGTGACGGCGACGGAGCTGATCGTCCCGGAGACGTTGGCCTTGATCTGGTTCTCGGTGCCGCCGCTGAGCGAGGCGAGCTTTTCCTCCGCCTTCTTGATCTGGTAATCCAGATCCTGCAGCGTCAATCCGGTCAGCGCCGCCTGGCGGTTGTAGTCGTCCGCGCTCTCGCGCAGGGATTTAAGAGCGGTCTCGGCGGCCTGGCGTTCGGCCACGGCGGCGTTGTAGCTCTCGGTGAACATGCTCGAGAAGCCGTCGTACTGGTTCTGCGCGCTGTTGAAGCGTTCGATCGCCTCCATGTAGGCGTTCACGCTCTCTATCAGATCGTCGGAGGACAGATCGGAGTTCAGGTATTCCTTCGTCTGCCCCAGCCAGGTCTTCAGGATCTGCAGTCTGTCCGTCGCGTCCGGGTCCGCGGCGATCGCCGCGCCGTTTGCCAGCTCGAACTGCAGGATCCCCTGCTCGGCGGCCTGCGTCCTGTCGATGGCGGCCGCGACGGCGTTGGCGCTGCCGTCGGCGGGCAGGAGCGCCTCGCGCGCGTTGCTCAGCGCGTAGGTCGCGTCGTTGAGCGAAAGCGTGTCGATCCCCTGCGCGAGACAGGCGTTTTCAAACTCGGACAGAGCCGAGGACGCGCCCGCAAGGCTCTGCAGCGCGGTGTCGTTCGCGAGCTTGTAATTGAGCTCGGCCGAATCGAGCTTGTCTTTGGCGGAGTTGAGCGCGGCAAGCGAATTCTGAAAGTCGACGTTGCCGTTGAGCTGGGCGTAGGCCGCGGCCTCGGCGGCGACGGCGTTGTCATAGCGCGTCTGGGCCCGCTGCAGCTGGCCGGAGTAGTTCGACGCGCCGACGACCGTCTGCTGATAATTGAGCTTGAGCTGGCGGAGCTGCTCCTGCGCCGCCTCGATCTCGGCGCTGTCGCCCTCGCCGAGGACGAAGAGCACGTCGCCCGTCTCGACCTTCTGGCCGGCCTTGATCATGACGGCGCGGATCTCGCGCGTCTCGGTCGCTTTGACCTCGTAGACGCCCTGCGATTCCACGGTGCCCGTGCCGCGCACCTTGGCCGTGATGCTGTTCGACTGGATGTACTCCGTCGCCACCTCCGGCAGGCTGCGGTTCATGATGGTATTGGAGAAAAAGGTCAGCACAAGCAGCACCGCGAGAAAAATGATCGCGGCGTTCTTGACCCATTCTCTGTTTTTCGGTTTGCTTTCCATGAAAGACGACACGCTCCGTTCATGTGGGGAATCAAGGCCTTGCTCCGTGCCTGTCAGGGCTTCCCCTTGCGGGAAGGCCGCAGGGAAAAAGCTGCGATCAGCCTTTTACGCTGCCCTGGGTGGCGATGCCCTCGACGAGGTATTCCTCGCCGTGGAGGAAGAGCAGCAGCGAGGGGATCATATACACGCTCGCCATCGCGAAGGCGAGGCCGATCTCGCCGGAATTGATGTTCGAGAGGAACACCGACAGCGGCTGGGCGTCCGCGTCCTTGAGGAGGATCAGCGGCTGCTCGACCATGTTCCAGTAGTCGATGAAGACCAGTATCGCGATCGAATAGAGCGCCGCGCGGCACTGCGGCAGGCAGATCTTCGTGAAGATCTGCCACTCGGTCGCGCCGTCGACCTTGGCGGCCTCGATCAGCGAGTACGGGATGCGGCGCATGAACTTGGTCAGCAGAAAGACCGAGAAGGGCGCGAAGATGCCCGGCAGGATGATCGACCAGGGGGTATTGATGATGCCCAGCCACTGGCTGACGAGAAAGTTCGGCACCAGAGTGACCTGGTAGGGCATGAGCATCAGGATCACGTAGAAAAAGAAGATCCCGTCCCGCAGCTTGCCGCGCCAGCGCGTAAAGCTGTAGGCCGCCACCGAGGCGATCGCCACCTGGAAGATCACGATCGGCAGCACCAGCAGGATGCTGTTCCAGTATTTGATGAGGTAGTACGGCGATTTGATCAGCCCCGAGACATACTGCGAGAGCGTGACCCTGTCGGGGATGAATTTGAGATTGACGTGCTCCGAGACGAAGCCGCCGCCCGAGGAGGAGAAGATCATGCCGTAGTTCGAGCGGATCTCGCTCTCGGACATGAAGGAATTGGTAAAGGTCAGTACCGTCGGCGTCAGGAAGAGCACCGCGAACACGAGGCAGAGAAGGAACATCACGCCTCGGGAGAAGGGACGTTTCTTCTTCATCCTTCCACGTCCTTTCCGAACCAGTCCTCGATCTTGAACAGCAGCGCGATGAGGACGACCATCACGGCGGCCATGATGACGGCCGCGGCGGAGAGCTTCTGGTAATCGAAGGAGCGGAAGGTGTTGTTCATGAAGTGCTGCAGCATGTACAGCCGCCCCAGCGGGTAGTCGCCGGTGAGCAGATACACCTCGCGGAAGACCTTGAAGGAGTTGATCAGCGACAGGATCGTGACGAAAAGCACCGTCGGCGAGAGATAGCGCAGCTTGATGGCGAAGAACTTGTAGCTCTCCGAGGCGCCCTCCACGTCCGCGACCTCCAGCAGCTCCTTCGGGATGTTGGCAAGACCGGCCATGAACAGGATCATGAAATAGCCGAGGTTCTTCCACAGGAACAGCAGCACGACGACATAAATGTTCCAGTCGCTCTGCAGCCAGTCGATCCGCGCGCTGCCGGCGAGGCCCAGCCACTCGTTGACCGAGCCGTTATAACTGAACAGCACCTGCCAGATCAGCACGACCGAGGCCACGGGGACCATCATGGGGCTCAGGAAAAAGGTGCGGAAGGTGGATTTGCCGGGGATGCGCGCCTCGAGCATCACGGCCAGAGCCAGCGAGAGCACCACCGCCAGCGGCACCGCGATCGCGGAAAAGAGCAGGGTGTTCCTGCCCGCCAGCAGAAAAGCCGAATTGCCCAGCAGCCTTCTGAAGTTCTCGAAGAGCACGAAGTTCCGCGAGGCCACGCCGTCGATGAGCGAATAGTACACCACGACGCCGAAGGGCAGGATGAAGAACACGCCCACGCCCAGCAGGCTCGGAGAGAGGAAGCAGAGGCTGGCGGCAAAATCCCGCAGCTTGTTATGTCGTTGTTCGGCGCGTCTGCCTTTCATGCTTTTCTCCGTATCCTGCCTTTTTTCTGACTTTATATTGTAGCATAAGCGCGCGCTCCGCGCAAGTTTTTGCGCGCATGACGGCTTTCCCGCGCACGGGGAGACTTTTGCCGCGCTCCCCTTTTCAGACCGCGCGGCGGAGGGATGGCCCTCCGCCGCGTTTATGCTTTTGCGGGAAATCAGCGCTGCTCGTTGACGTAGATCATCATCTTGCCCTGAACGAGCCTGGCGACCTCCTCGGCCGTTTTCTGGCCGGAGAGGAAGGCGTCGACCTGTTCGAAGATGATGTCCAGCACCGCCGTGTTCTCCATGTAGAGCTTGTCGGTCGTGTTGATGAGCGTCATGACCTTGTCGGCCTGCTCCTGCGTCAGAGCATAGAACTCCGTGGGCTCGTCCATGCCCTCCGTCCAGAAGCCTCCCTTGGCCAGCGGGATGCGTTCGCCGTTCTCGTCGAGCAGGTAATTGCCCTTGCCGTCCTTCTGATACTCGACGGTCATGGCCTCCTGCAGATCCTTCTCCAGCAGCTTGCGGTTGGCCGGGAAGCCCCAGTAATACCCGCCGTTCTCCAGCGCCTTTGAGCTCATGAAGCTGCGCAGGAACTGCCAGGCGGCCTCCTTGTCGGAGCAGGTGGAGCTGATGCCGTAGCCGGAGCTGATGTTCAGATAGCTGCCCACGCCGGAGACGGTCGGGTAGCCGATATAGGTCATCTTTCCGCCGAACTGCGCCTCGTTCATGGGGAGATCCTCAAAGCTGCCGAGGTACATCTGCATGAGCATCTGCTTGCCGGCGGCGATGCGGGCGGCCTCGCTCTCGTACTCCTCCCAGTTGTAGCTGCTCCAGTCAAAGGAGTTGGGGAAGAGCTTCGCGAAGTTCAGCAGGTCGGTGAAGGCCTTGCTGTCGAAATTGACCTTGCCGGTCTCCCAGTCGATGTAGTAGTCGGAATCGATGGTCAGCTCGGCGCGCAGGATGTCGCCGCTGGTGGTGTACTGTCCCAGCACCGTGCAGCCCTCCGGCATCGTGGCGAGCGCGGCGCGCAGCTCGTCCACGCTCCAGCCCGGCTCGTCGCCCACGACGCTCGCCGCGCCGGCCAGCGTGACGACGGAGAAGTTCGTGACGGTGGAATAAAGCTTGCCGCCCACCTCCAGCGCGCGGAGCACGTTGGGCAGAAAGTCCTCACGGCTGATCTCGCTGTCCTTCTCGATGAAGGGATAGAGGTCCATGAGCAGGCCCTTGGCCGCCATCTGCTGGTAGGGCAGGCCCTGCAGCGCGATGATATCGGGCATGTTGCCGGCCATGATCTCGGTCGTCAGCTTGGTCATGCCCGCGTTCCAGTCGTCCTCGTTGTTATACTGCGAGTAATCGATCACGTTGATGCGGACGTTGCTGCCGCGGTTGAAGCGGATGACCGCCTCCTGCAGGACGTTGTCCGCCCACTGGCAGGCCAGCGTCAGCGCCTCCTTCTGCGGGACGTCGGCGTAAGACTTCTTCTCGAGCGTCACAAATTCGGTCGTGACGTTCTCTCCCTTGGCGTCCCAGGTGTTGGTCACGGCAAAGAAGCTGCCGTCGGGCCGCACGGTGTAGCCGGAGAGGTTCTGCTGGGCGACGTCGGCGTTGAGCCAGTCGAAGAGCTTCTCGCCGCTCTCGGTATCCAGCCGGTAGCCGTAGATGTTGATGCCGCTCTGATAATACAGATCGTAGTCGCCTCCGCCGGAGAGGAAGCCGTAGGCGTCGCGCGGGCATTTCCAGGTCTGCGTGACGCGGCCGCTGCCGGGATCGATCGCGCCGAGCCTGGTCTCGTTCGTCATGTTGTCGGAATAGACCATGCAGAGCGTGCCGTCGCGCAGCGCGACAAGGCCCTGGATGTAACCATCCATGCCGATCTTCGTGACGGGCGTGCAGTCGGCGTTGAAAATGCTCAGACCGTCGGATCCCGCCAGGAACACCTTGCCGTCGACATAGAGCAGGCTGCTGGGCCAGAACCAGTCGCCCTCGTTCAGCTCGATCTTCGTCGTGCCGAGCGCGCGGCCGGTCTGATCCATCGTGCGGAGATACCAGCTCTCTTCATATCTGTAATAATTCCAGTATTCCGGGTCGTCCTCGCCCATGCCTGCGGGCGCGTCGTTCCAGCTCTCCCAGCTGTGGTAGACCGCGGCGAGATTGCCCTGCGCGTCGGAGGCGAGCTTGTTCAGCTCGCCGTAGCCGTCGTGGCCCTCGGCGGGCGTGAAGGAAAAGGGCTCGTAGTTTTCCAGCTTCGTGCGCTGTCCGTCGAAGCTCACGAAATACAGCCTCTCCTCATAGATGTCGAACTGGCCCTCGTATTCCTCGACCTCGCCCTCCTCGGGCTCGCGCTGACCGACCAGCTCGGAGGGCGTGGTGTAGAAGCCCTTGTCGGTGAAGCAGGCCGCGCCGATGCCCTGTTTCTGCGCGTTGTCGACTTCGCGGAAGGACGAGACGTACACGAATGCCGGAGCGGCTTCGTTCCCGTTCTTGCCGGAAGTTCCGTTCGCGCCGCTCTGGCCGGACGTGCCGGGCTTGCCGCAGGCCGCGAGCGTGAAGATCATCGCCACGGCCAGGATGGATGCGATCAAAGATCTGAAGTTTTTCTTCATCGTATTCCTCCAAAGAAAAAAGAATGTCGTTTCAGGGCGGACGGGCGTGCTCGCCCCTTCCGCCACATGCATTGTAGCATACTTTGTTCCCCGCGTCTCTTAAGCTTTCTTAAAGATGCGATTCGCAATTGTTTCCGACTTATTTTGTGTTATAATGATGCCCGAGGTGATCAATGACATGGCTGCAAGATCTCATATCCTGATCGTCGACGACGACGCCGATATCCGCCAGGTGCTCCGGCTCCTGCTGCGCGAGGATTACAACGTCTCCGAGGCCGAGGACGGCCCCGCCGCCATCCGCGCGGTAAAGGAGAACGCCGATATCGACCTGATCATCCTGGACGTGATGATGCCCGGCATGTCCGGCTGGGAGACCTGCGACGCGCTGCGCTCCCTCACCAACGCCCCGGTGCTCTTCCTCACGGCGAAGTCCGCGGAAAAGGACCGGCTCGCGGCCTATCGCAGCGGCGGCGACGATTTTCTGTCGAAGCCCTTCTCGCACGACGAGCTGCTGGCCAAGGTCGGCTCGCTGCTGCGGCGCTATAAGGAATACCGCGGCAAGCCCGAGGCCGCGCTCGCCGTGGAGAACCTGGAGATCGACTTTGCCACCCACAGCGTCAAAAACGCCGGGACGCCCGTCGCCCTGACCGACACCGAATACGCGATCCTGGAGTATCTGCTGCACAACCGCGGCACGACCGTTACGACGCCCGACCTCTACGAGGCCGTGTGGAAGGAGCGCTTTCTGCCCGGCTCGGGCAACACGGTGATGGTGCATGTGCTGAACCTGCGCCGCAAGATCGAGGATAACCCCTCGAGCCCGAAGATCGTCCGCACCGTCTGGGGAAAGGGCTATCAGATTGATTAAGGGATTTCTCTCCCGCGCGAGTCTCAACGCGAAGATGCTCTTCGCGGCGCTGATCGCGCTGCTGCTGGCCGTGGGCGTGTTCTTCGCCGCCTACGGGATCGGCAGCCACTTCATCGACAAGGTCTATATGAGCCCGGAGTCCGTCGCCGCGCGCAAGGCGCAGATCTATACGGACTTCAACGTCTACGTGCGCCGGAACGGGCTGGCCGGAACGGACTCCGCCGCCATCGCGCGCTGGACCGCCAAGCGCGACGACGTGACGATCATCGTCACGGGCGGCGGCGGCAACTACAGCGTGCGCCGCGGCGAGGAATCCCCCGTGAGCAATCAGATCAGCGATCTCGTGCAGATCGCCGGGATCTACGGCAAGCTCTACCCGATGCGCTTCGCCGACGGCGAATACCAGATCGCGATCGGCGACAATTCACAGAACCGCGAGCGCGTCGTCTTTCTCATCGGATCGCTGGTGCTGGCGGCCGTGGCCTTCATCGCGGTGATGTTCTTCTACATCCGCCGCGTGACCGACCGGATCATCGACCTGTCCGAGGAGGCCGTCGTGATCGGCCGCGGCGATCTGGAGGCGCCGATCACCGTCGCGGGCGGGGACGAGATCTCCGTGCTCGCCGCCGAGATGGACACGATGCGCCGCTCGGTGATCGAACGCATGGGCAACGAAAAACGCGCCTGGGAAGCCAACTCCGAGCTGATCACCGCGATCTCGCACGACATCCGCACCCCGATGACGAGTCTGATCGGCTATCTCGGGCTTCTCAACGAGAGCAGCCCGGACGACCGGGAAAGCCGCGAGCGCTTCGCCGCGGCGGCCTATCACAAGGCGCTCGATCTCAAGGATCTGACGGACGAGCTGTTCAAATACTTCCTCGTCTTCGGCCGCGCCGAGATCGAAATGGAGCGCGAAAAATACGACGCGCGCCTGCTCGTCGAGCAGCTCGTCGGCGAGGCCGCCTTCGATCTCAAGGACGCGGGCTTCGAGGTGGAGCAGCAGGACTTCACGGGCGAGTGTACGGTCGTGGCCGACCCGATGTATCTCAAGCGCGTGATGGACAACCTCGTCTCGAACGCCAAGAAATACGCGGATAAAACCGTCCCGATCGCCTTCCGCTCCGAGCTTTCCGACCGCGAGCTGAGTGTGCGCGTGTCCAACGCGATCGCCAGGGGCGTTTCGCGCGTGGAGAGCACGAAGATCGGCCTTCGTACCTGCGAAAAGATCATGCGGGCCATGGGCGGTCGCTTCGAAACGAAGATCGAGGACGAGCGCTATACGGCGGCCTTTTCCCTGAACGCGGAATAAAGTGTAAGAAAAACGCCTCGTAAAGAGGCGTTTTTTTCATTGTTGTGGAGAGAACCGGACGGCTTCTCTTCCTTTTTCTTTGCTCGGTGGAGAAGCTCTGTTTTTCGTCCCCGCGCGGGGAAACGCTCTCGACGCCGCGCTTTTTGTCGGAAAACGATTGACAAGGCCGGGCGTTTCGGGTATTGTGTATCTGTATATTATGTTAACGGCATAAGGGGTTTTCATGAAAGCGGAACGGTCTTCCAAAAAAAGAAAAACCGGCGCGGCAGGCGTGCTTTTGCCTGTCGTCGCGCTGCTGATCGTCGCTCTTGTCGCCGTGGCGATGCTGTATCTGCGCGCCG
>JAEEGI010026418.1_pt1 | contig 11183 bp, 10 predicted proteins | sample 8958751 | NCBI WGS metagenome assembly JAEEGI01 (sample SAMN16246545, study PRJNA631951) | gut metagenome | biome: gut microbiome; feature: rumen; material: KS-attached | host: Bos | place: Iran: Karaj | collected 2018-10 | reverse complement strand
TGCATGGGAAATATGGGATTTCCCATGTGGAACCCCATGTGGAATCCCATGTGGAATATGGGAATGGGGCCGCTTCCCGAGGCGGCGGGAGCCATGCCGCCGGCCGGCGCCGGGGAGCCCGGGGCGGCAGCCGCTGCCTCGCCGTCCGCCGAAGCCTCGGAAGCAGCAGGCCCGCATCTGGTTCCCTTGACCCTGCCCAATCAGCCCATGGCCCCGATGATGCCCGTGCAGCCTATGGGCGTTCCGATGGCGCCGATGCAGCCTATGGCGCCCATGGTGCCGATGCAGCCTATGGCGCCCATGGTGCCCGGCGGAGAAGACTTCCCCGTGGACGAATTCCCGTCCGCCGCTCCCGCAAAAGAGGATGATACCAAAGAACTGCTGGCTAATGCCGAAGCGGTGGCTGTGGCGCGCGATCTCGATCCGCCAGACCTGAGGGAAGTCGAAGCCTCGGAACCCGCAGGGGACACCTTTGGCTTCAATTCGGAAGGGAGAATGCAGTTCCAGATGTTCCGCGGCGTCAGCTTCCTTCTGGGCACATACAACGAGGACGATCAAACCCACGGCAAGCTGTTCAAACAGCTGAAGACCGCGCTGGACGCTTTTGCCAGGGTCCAGAAAAACAGGGAGGCCGTGGGCAGCGAAGAAGTCTTCGAAACGATGATCGGAAACACCCTCGCCGACGTGGTCTCCACCATGACGGCTTACCGTATGAAGCTGGGCAACGAATTGCACGACCCCAAGCTTGCCGGCAAGGCGGAGGATGCCCGGCGGCAGATCGAGATCCTGGATCAGGTGCTGCCCGTCGCAGTGGCTGACCGCCAGACCTATGCAGGGCGCGTAAGCACGACGCTCGCCCACTCGGAACAGGATCAGGGGCCCGGCAGGAAGAAAGAAGGCGGGGTCAATACGGTGACCCGCTTCCTGCGCAATGGCAAGAGCGCCTTTTTCAAACCGCGCAAGAGCGTATCGGACGAAACAGAGAGGGGTGTGATGGAACGGATCGGCATCGAGCCTGCCAGCATCAGGACAGGCGGCAACACCGCACATGATCCCCGCCTGGCCAACCGGGAGATCGCCTACGCCCGCCTGGGGGCCCTGTTGGGCTCCGGCGTCACAGTGGGCGCGAAAAAAGCAGTCATAGGGGATGGAGAGGGCAATGTCAGCACCGGTGTTTTGATGGAAGAAGCAAAGGGGAGAAGTTGGACGGACTACCGCTGGCGTTACCACGGCCTCCAGCAGGACGCGCAGCCGGCCGCCGACCCCGCAAATCTGCTGCAGGGTTCGGGAGGAGCGCGGGGCGAGACGCTGCTTGACCGGCTGAGCGGCAGCGGTTTCTCCCTTGGCGAGAAAGAAAGCAATGCGGAGATCGACGTAGCGCCGAAGGATACCGGACCTGCCCTGGACATGGCCAACGGGGATTTCCAGCGGCAGATGAACGAAATGTTCCTGCTGGACACCCTGGCCGGCCACACCGACCGGCATATGGGCAATTTCCTCGTGGACCGCGGCGAAGGCAATTCGATCAGCGTCAAGGCCATCGACAACGACCTCACCTTCGGGGCACTGGGAAGCACGGAGGCGGACAAGGCCGCCTTCGGCAAGCGCGGACAGTCCTTCAACTACGGCGGCCTGCCGGCGGAAATGCAGATCGACGCGAAGATGGCGGCAAAGATCCGTAATGTGAACAAGGACCTGCTGCAGGCTGCTTTCAGCGATCTTCTGGAACAAAAGGAGATCGACGCGCTGTGGGCACGGTTCGAAATGATGCAGGAGTATATCGGAGAGATGGAGAAAAAGGGCAGGCTCGTTTCCGAATGGAACGCGCAAACCGCGCAAACGGAAGTGGGGCTGGCCGGCGGCATCAATTCCTTTGCCAAGGAGGACGCGGCCCATGCGGGCGGCTACTCGGGCAACAATTATTATCAGCGGCAGATGCTGATGCTCGAATCGGCCAGCCGAAATTACAGGGATCTCTGGCAATATGCCAATGGCGTAAAACAAAAAGAAAAACGATAATCATAAATCGGACGGTTTCCCCGGTGGGGAAGCCGTCCGATTATCCATTATATATCAGCCGTTATGCCAACTGGGTGCGCCATACCATCAGCGCCGATTTGCTGCTGGTGAGGTTCGCCGCGCTGATGGGCACGGTTTCGCCGCTGTCCAGGCGGGATACCCGCTGCTCGATCTCCGCCACATGGGCGAAGTTCAGCAGGAAGCTCTTGTGACAGCGGAAGAAGGAGGCTGCGTCCAGTCCGGCGGCCAGCTCGTCGATGCTCCCGCGGACGCTGATCTCCTGCTCCCGCGCATGGATGACACAGCTGTGCCCGCGACTCTCGATGTAGAGGATGTCCTTGGCGCGGATGCTTTCCTCCCCTTCCGCGGTGCGCACTGTCAGCGCATGGCACTTTTCCGCGCGCTGCTGCATGAACCAGTCCATCACGCTGTCCACGTCCGACTGGGCAAAGGGTTTGGTAAGGTAGTCCAGGGCGTGGATCTCATAGCCCTCCATTCCATGCCTGCGGCTGGTGGTGGCAAAGACGATCTCGCAGATGTCGTCCACCTTTCGCAGCTTCCTGGCGGCTTCGATCCCGTCCACCTGGGGCATAAATATGTCCAGGTAGATCAGGTCCCATCGGTCCGGCTTCCACATGGCCAGCAGCTCGCTGCCGTCCGCCGCTGTTTCCAGGCGTAGCTCCAAGCCCTTTTCCTGTTCATAATGACGGAGCATCCGAACCAGGTTCATCCGTTCCTCCGGAAGGTCGTCACATACCAGTATGGAGATCGTCATGGGGCAATTCTCCTTCCTGCCATAAACGTAAGGCTTCTCGCATCGAATCGATATAGGTCCTGCCCAGGGGCAGGGTGACCCCATCCCGCAGGGTCAGCGTCGTGTAGCTCATCGTTTCCACCGCATCCAGGTGGACAAGATAGCTGCGGTGGCAGCGGGCAAAGGGCGGCTTGGGCAGCATTTCCGCCAGCTCATTGACCGCATAGCGGCATCGGACGAACCGTTTTCCCTGGTTGAACAGGCTGTAATGCGCCGCCGCTTCCACATAGCGGATGCGGCCCAGAGGCAGCTGGAACTCCCGCCGCCGGTAGGGCGATTCCAGGCTGTCCCGCCCCCGCTGCCACTGCCTTTCGCAGTCGTTCAGGGCCTCCGCAAGCCTGCGGGCATTGAAATCCGGCTTCAGGAACGCGGAGGGATGCCAGCGGTAGGAGTGGATCGCCCGGCCCGCATCCCGCGAAATGACGATGAGGGCGCCCTTGGTCAGCTCCGCCCGTTCCATTTCCGGCAGCTCCACGCTGTCCATGTCCAGGAAAAGCATCGCTGCATCCCGGTCCTGCTTCTGGGAGAGATACGCTTCCGTTTCCACCGTCAGGCGGACACATTCGCTGCGGGCCCAGCGCAGGAGCATCAGCCGGAGCCTTTCCGCCAGGGCTTCCGACTCGGTGCATATGACCGCGCTTACCCAATTGCCGCACACCAGGTTCACGACCTCCGCCCCCCTTTTGCTTCATTGCGGCCCGGCGGGTTATTCCCTCTCCTCCGGTTCCTCCGGGATACTCTGCCGGAAACCGCCGCTGTCCGCAGCGGGTACTTCCCCGGCTTCCGGCGAAGGGCGGCCCATTTCCGGGCGCGTCTTCCGATAACGGAGGCAAAGGAGCGTTACCAGCACGCCCGCTGCAAAGGCAAGCACAGCGGCCAGGATATACCCTCCCGCATGGCTGGGCAGCAGGAACGCGCCGTAGTCCGCTTCTCCCAGGGCAGCCCCGCTCCGGGCCGCTATGGAATACCCCATGACCATCAGGGCGCAGGCACAGCCGCCCGTCCCCACGGACAGGGCGACAGAGCGCCGACGGGCGCTGCGGGCACGCAGGACGGCTGCTCGTTCCAGCGTTTGCCGCAGGGCTTCGTCAGGATCGTAGCGCATGCTTACCGCCCCCCTTCCCTTGAAATTTCCTTTTCTGTCTCTTAGTCGCCCTTTTTTCGACTTTTACTCACATAATCCGACAAAAAAAACAAGGCTGCCGCGAAGTTATTTCGCTTGCAGCCTCGTTTGCATTTTCCGGGCTATCCGCAGGCCTCCCGCAGCTTCCGGTAAGGCCAGTAGAAGAGCAGCGCCAGCAGCAGAGGGAGGGCATAGCCCACATTGGAAGGCAGGCCCGGCACGGAGACCAGGAGATTATACAGCGCGTGGAAGACCACGGAGAGGGACAGGCAGCCCACCACTGTGGAAAAGGAGAAGGCCCGGTAACGGCGCACCATGACGAGGGAGAGGCACATGGCCAGCATGCAGACGATGTGCATCACTCCCACCGCCAGCCCCCGCACCAGGGTGAAGGTCAGGCTCTCGGAGCCGGTGGCCAGGAGATAACAGCAGTTTTCAAAGGTGGCGAAACCGGCGCCCAGGGATATGGCGAAGGTAAGCAGGGGCATCTCCCGCGGGCGGAACACCGTCATGTAAAACAGCAGGGGCAGCAGCTTCATGATCTCCTCCGTCGTGGGGGAGATGTAGACGGCGGAATCGTTGAGATCCATCCCCGTCAACAGGGTCAGATACCCGCTGATGTAGCTGCTCAGCAGGCAGGTCACCATGCCCACGAGAAATGCGGAAATGCTTCGCCGGGCCGCGCCTTTCGTATAAATGGCGGTCAGCAGCAGGGGGATGCTGATGCACAGGAGGATGTTCTCGGAATAGATCATGCCGATTTCACCTTCTTCCGGGCAGCCAGCAGCATCAGAAATGCATACGGGGCCATCAGAGTGGCAAAAACGGTGTAGAAAACGCCGGCGGACATATACATGGAGACGGCATTCCAGCAGAATCCGGTATAGCAGAGGCTCATGGCGGCGTCGCTGCTTTTCCCCGCCCGGAAGGACAGGAAAATGCGGAGCAGCAGCAGGGCTTCGCCCAGGCTGAACAGAATGTAGGCCGCTGTATCCATGGCGGGGCTCAGGGGCGGCGGGGTGAGAAGCGCCGCCATCTCCGCTGCCGCAACGAGGGCGCAGGTGAGCCACATGGCCGCCCGCTCCCACCGGCGCATGGCCTCCGTCAGATAGACAGAGCGGACGCAGACGCAGATGAAATAACCGAAGGGCAGCCCACCGAAGATGTCCCGGACCCACTCCCCGGACCAGCCGATCCAGAGGCAGACGTTGGCCGCGGCAAAGGCCGCCGCACCGAGCACAGCGCCGCGGAACCGGCCCCGCCCCGTACCCACGGCGGATCGGAGCGCGGTGCTCAGCATCAGGAAGGTCCCGAAATCCGCAATATCGTTGGCCGCGAAGGGCACCCGCATTCCCTCCCGCAGAGCGGAATGGGCCAGATAATAGAGCAGGCTGATCATCAGCGTGGCGGAGGAAAGGGCGGCGAAAATCAGGAAAAGCTTATTCTCCTGCCGCCGCGCCATACGGAAGTAGCCGATCAGCACCACCAGCAGCACCAGCACCTGCACAGCATCACCGATCACGGGTCCTCGTCCTCCCCTTCTCCCCCCTGCTCCCGGCGATGGACGCAGAGCAGGGTGACGCAGATGCCCAAGGCAAAGGCCAGCACGGCGACGACGATGCAGCTCACCATCGGGGAGGTCAGGATCAGGCTGCCATAGGCAGCCCCTTCCGGCAGGGCCGCGCCGGCTCCCACCCCGGGCAGCAGGAAGCGCAGGAAGAATGCCGCCAGCAGGCATACCGCGCAGCCCCCCTCCCACAGGAGCGCCTGCCGCCGACGACGCAGCCCTGCTGCCCTGTTCCGGATCAGCCGCAGCTGTTCATCCGCGCTGCGCATAGTCGAATCCCATCCTTTCCAGCTCGGCACGCAAGGCCTTTTTTCCCCGTTCCGTCAGATTATAGACCTGTTTTTTGGTCTTTCCCATGACGCGGGCCGCTTCCCCGACCTCCATATCCTCAAAGAAAAGGAGGTAGAGCGCCTGCCGGTAATCCGGGTGCAGGCGTTCCATGGCCGCATAGAGCTGCCGATTGCGCTCGCTGCGCATCAGCTCCAGCTCCGGCGATTCCCCGTTTTCCCCCGGTTCCGGTTGGGGTATCTCCCGGCGGTGCTTCAGCTGCCGCAGGGCCAGGTGCCGCCCTATTCCGAAGAGCCAGGTGCGGAAGCTGCTGCGGCCGGCATAGGCGGAGGTCCGGGCCGCTGCCGCTGCAAAAGCATCCAGCATCAGTTCCTCCGCGTCGTCCATATTGCGGACATAGCCGAAGAGGAAGAGGGTCAGGCTCTCCCGGTGGCGCAGCAGCAGCTCCCGCAGGGCGTCCTCGCTGCCCTCGGCGAGGTAGACGCGATACAGCTCTTCGTCGCTCTCCCGCATCTCCCCGCCTCCTTCCGCGCTCTAAACTTTCTCCGGCCATTTTCGTGGCTGGAGAATGGTTTATTACAGTATATCATGAGTTTTCGGCGGTGAAAAGCCCCAGATGCGATTTGGTCTTCCTCAGGCGGCGGGCTGCGCTTCGGCGGAGGCGCCCACATAGGTCACGCCGTCCCCGTAGATGGTGGTCCAGTCGTTCTTCATGGAAACGGGCACCCAGCCGAATTCCTCGCAGAGGGCGAACATCTTGTCCGCTTTCGCCCGGTTCCCGTTCTCCCGCTCCAGGTCGTCGCAGCAGAGCATGAAGGCCAGGCTGCGGTAGGGATTGCCGCTGGTGACGAACTCCGCCATGCTGCTGTCCCCCGTGCTGTTACCGAAGGAGAGCACCGGCTGCTGGCCGATCTCCTGCATGATGACGGACACCTTGTTCATCTTCAGGTTCTTGATGAGGAAGCTGCCGCCCAGGATCAGCTCGTCCCCCTGGGTGAAGACATAGTCCAGGCCGTCGGTCTCCCCCTGACCGCTGGAAACGATGGTCTCGTCTGAGCCGATGATCTGCCGGTTGGGGATATCCAGGATGCTGCCGCAAATGATGCCCCGGACGATAAGCCGGTCGGTGCCGCTGACCACATAGACCGTGAAATCATTGGCCAGAAGGTAGTTCACCACCTGCACCATGGGCTGATAGAAACCCTCGCCCCGGTCCATCCCCAGGTAACCGGGCATGGGCTGCTTCTTGAATTCCTGAATATAGTCGTTGAATTCCGCCACGGTCATCCCGGCGAAGGCGGAGGCGACGGCCCTGCCATGGTCCACTTCCAGGCCGGGGAAGGATTTGCCGGTCTCGTTTTGCTCCCGGATCTTATTGGCCACCTCCCGCTCAAAATCGGAGGCCCTGTCCTTGTAATCCGGGTCTTCCAGGACGCGCCAGGCCAGAAGCATATAGTCGAAGTAGTTGGGATCCGTCTCACAGAACAGGGTCCCGTCCAGATCGAAAACGGCGATGCGGTCCCGCACCGGGATATAATCCGCGCTTTGCTCGTCCGTCACCGCCTCCACATAGGCGATCAGGGCCCTGGCCGCCGGAGCGTCGGAAACCCAGAGGGAAAGAGGGGCGGACGGTACCAGAGCCGCGTCCAGCCTCTGGAGCAGAGCCGCCGCCTGGGCGCGGGTGAGCTGTCCCAGAGGTTCCAGATACCCCTCCGGGGTGCCCTCCATGACGCCGGCGCCGAGTGCCCACTGCAGGGGGGCGTAATACCCTTCCGTGATATCGAAGGCGTCCGCATAGCTGAGGATATTGGTGTCCTCCCCCACGCTCACATCCGCGCCGGTGGATTTCGCATAGTTCCAGAGGATCCTTGCCGTCTCCTCGCGGGTGACCGCATCCTTGGGGTGGAAGCTGCCGCCGCCCTCCACCAGGGCTGACGATACCGCCCAGCGAAGGGCATCGGCATACCAGGCCTCCGCCTTCACGTCGCCGTACGGCAGGGCATAGTTCACCACCGGCTCTCCCGCTATACGCCAGAGGATCGTGACGAGCTGTGCACGGGTAAGGGCCAGGCCGGGGCTGAAGGCAGAGGGGCCCGTCCCGGTCATACGCCCGCTTTCCAGGGCGGCCTTCACCGCCGGGACATACCAGGCATCCGCCGCCACGTCCTTGAAGGGCAGGCCGCTGCGCCAGGCGGCGGTGCGGGCCGCAACGTTTTCCTTCAGGTTCATGAAGAAAAACTGATAGTCATAGAGGTGATAGGAGCCTTCCGGGAAGATATCCAGGCCGGGCGGGTAGTCCGATGCGCGCACCTCCGTCACCACCAGTTCTCCCCGTTCGCCGATATAGGCGCCGCAGAGGGCTTCCACCGGCTCCGCGCCGGCGCCCATGACCGCGCCCAGGTTCAGGGACCTGTCCGCTTCGGCGCCGTCCGTGCGCCAATTCAGAGGGTTGATGGACAGGGCTTTCGTCCCGGCGGGGATGATCATCGTCTCCGTCAGGCTCCCGTCCTCACAGTCGAAGGCCACGACCGTGCCCGTGTCCGTCTCCCCCGCGGCGGGGACGATCTGGGGATAAGCCTCCGTCATTTCCTCCGTGACGGTCCAACCCAGGGCGTAGACCGCCACCAGCTTTTCCCGCAGGGCGGCGGCTTCCGCACCTTCGCCGCCGAAGTATTCCTTCATCAGCTCCAGGCACATCTGGGAGCCCTGGGAAAACCCGGCCAGGATCAGGCCCCGGCCGCCGTTCTCATGGTCCAGATACCAGCGGAAGGCGTCGGAAACATCGGCGTAAGCGACTGCCTCCGCCTGGGCCTGTTCCTCCCGGGAAAGCCGGTACGCGTTGATGGACATCTGACGGTAGTAGGGGGAATAGAGCCTGCCGGCCTCCTCATAGATGCCCTTCTCCATATCCAGGGCGCTCACGAACCGTCCTTTGAGCTTATCGTTCAGGTCAAAGGAATTCGTCTCGCTCCGGGTATCCACGGTGGGACAGATCAGGAAAACGTCGACGCCCGTGTCCTCCCCCAGGGCGAAATACGCCCAGTTGGCGCCGTCGCCGTAATCCAGCTTCTCCCCTGCCGGCGTTTCCGCCGCGAAGACCGTTGCGGAAAGCAGCATCGTGAGCGCCAGAAGCAGCGCCAAAGCCCCTCTGCATCGTTTCATGGAAGTTTCCTCCTTTTATGCCTGTGTCTTTTTCTGTCTCACGGAACTACCGGCTGTCCTGTCAAAGATGATAGGACACCACCGTCAGGATCACGTAGGCCGCGGCCATGCCGCCCAGGATCAGCACCTGCTTGTCCAGATGCTGGGTCAGGAGCCCCACGAATTCCCGCACCGCCGCATTGGGCCAGAAATACCACTTGGTTTCCGCCCCCATGCCCACGGCCCGCATCTTCACCCGACGGGCGAACAGGCCGCTGCGGAAGACATGGTAGTTCGTCGTGCAGAAGGCCACCTTTGCTTTGGGGTCGAGGGCCCAGATCTTCTCCTTGGAGAAGCGCATGTTCTCCCGCGTGTCCGTGGAGCGGTCCTCCTCGATGATCCGTTCCTCCGGGACGCCCTGCTCCATCAGATAGCGTTTCATGGAGGCGCTTTCCGAGATGACCTCGTCCGGACCCTGGCCGCCGGAGGTGACGAAGGTAAGCCCTCTGCCCGTCTCCGCCTTCTGCTGCCGGGCGAAGCCCAGGGCCCTGTCCAGCCGCCCCTTCAGCAGGTTCGTCGGCGTTCCGTCCTTTTTCAGGCCGCAGCCCAGGACGATGAGGAAATCCTTGTCCTTCTCCGGTTCATATTTGGCGGCGATGGCGTCCGCCACGATGATGCCGATGAGCATACATTCAAAATAGAGATAGATCGCCGCGTAGAGGTTTACGAAAATATCGTGGATCATGACCTCCCGCAGGCTTCCGGAGACCGCGTAATCCAGCCTCCACAGCAGCGCCAGGCCCGCCACCAGGAGGAAGGAAAGAAGGATCCCCAGCAGGTTCACCAGCCGTTTCCCCTCATGGCGGATGAGGGAGACATTGGAGATGCAGAGGGCTGCGGAGAAGGCCAGCAGGAAGGGCGAGGAGAGGAACATATAGGTCTTGGCAGAGCCCAGCAGCGTATGAAGGAACTCATAGCCGGTATAGATTTCCGGCTCATGCAGCACGCGCACGGCCATCACGATATGGGAGATCATGACGGAGAGGGCAAAGATGGCAAAGCCCATGTAAAAGATCGTATTGTAGGAATAGGGGTTATAGCGTATCTGTTCCCGGAAGGCCCAAAGCAGCGCCAGGATCATCCCCAGGGCATAGGCCGCCATCACGAAGCAGGCCGCTGCGGCATTCTGCCGGGGATCGGTCCAAACCAGGATGCCGATGGCAACCGCCGCCGTAACAGTCAGCGCCAGCAGGGATTTCAGCTTCGGTTTTTTATTCCGCGTGTCGAATTTGATCGCCATGGCACCTCCGCGTCAGCGGCCAGCGCGACGCCTCACAGTTTTTTCTTCAGGGTCAGGATATTGCGCCCGTCCCGGTATTGATAGGCCACGTCGTCCATGAGCTGTTTCGCCATCAGGATGCCCATCGCCTCGTTCTCCACCTCATCCGCGGACATGACGGCCTCCGCTCCCGCCGCGGCCAGGGGATCATAGGGCACGCCGTGGTCCACGCAGGTGATGGTCACCCCCACCGGCTCACCGGAGACTTCCACCCGCAGGGTGGCATGGTTTTTTCCCCGCATACCGGCATAGCGGGCGATGTTCACGAAGGTTTCCTCCACCGCCACGCCGATCTGCAGCTGGGCATTGCGGGAGCAGGCGACGCTTCCGAGCTTGTCGCGGACGAAGGCCTGCACCTGGGAAAGGTTCTCCTGCGCCGCCGTGATCTCCAGCTCATCGGGGGAAAAGGTCAGGGTATCGGCCTTGTCCAGCAGCACCAGCAGCTCCTCTGTCCAGTGTGCCAGCTCCCGGCGGCCCTGCCCGCTTTCCGCGGCATTGCGGCGGATGGCCCGGCGGATCAGGCGGGCATAGCCCATGATGCGTGCCTTGTCCTCCACTTCCCGGAGCTTTGCGGGGCATTCCGTGCCCAGGTAGGCGGCCAGTGATTTCTGCCAGAAACGGAGGCCGGTCTCGAAATCGAAGCCCTGGAAGCTCCTGACGGCCTCGTGATCCAGCTCGTAGAAGCCCACGAAGGCATTGTAGATGCTGGCCAGTTCAAAAATGGGATGGCCCACCGCCAGGGTGTCCATGTCGATCAGCAGCACCTCGTCGTTCTGCAGCTCCAGGTTTTTCGTATGGTAGTCCCCGTGGAGCATGTGGTCGTCGGGGGGGACGGCTTCCACCAGGGCCAGCAGCTTTTCCCCCGCAGCCGCGGGAAGATGATCCAGCAGGA
>JAEEGI010026416.1_pt1 | contig 11183 bp, 6 predicted proteins | sample 8958751 | NCBI WGS metagenome assembly JAEEGI01 (sample SAMN16246545, study PRJNA631951) | gut metagenome | biome: gut microbiome; feature: rumen; material: KS-attached | host: Bos | place: Iran: Karaj | collected 2018-10 | reverse complement strand
GGCACGGGCGTAGTGCTGCAGCAGCAGAGCATGGGTCTCTCCTCCTCACTCAATGTGGGAGCACAAATTGCCTATAAGCAGAAGCTGGGCAAGGGCATTCTCACTGTGGGCGCACAAGTGGGATTCATTCGTGAAAGTTTCAAGGGCGACTCAACATACATTCCAGATACCGACCAAGCCCACACCAGCGTTGGCGAGGACGAGGCCATTCCGCAGTCGACCGTGACTGGTAATGCCATGGACCTGAGTGCAGGCGTTTTCTACCAGCACAAGTGGTTTTGGGTGGGTGCGTCGGTGGCACACATCACCGAGCCCAGCGTGACGCTCAAGACCGAGGGCGATGCCGAGAAATTATACGAATTTCAGCAGGGTCGCATATATTATTTTATGGCCGGAAGCAATATTCCGATAAAAAATACGTTATTCGAGATACAACCCTCTATTTTTGTCAAGACCGATGCCCAATTTTTCCAGGGCGAGGCAACGTTGAGGGTGCGATATAACAAGTTCCTGTCGGGAGGTGTAGGCTACCGTTACAAAGATGCCGTGAGCCTCATGATTGGAGCCGAGTTCAAGAACTTCTTCATCGGGTATTCCTACGACTACTCGACATCGGCCATCTCAAAGGCCAGCAGCGGCAGTCACGAAGTGTTCATGAACTATAACGTGAAACTGAACTTAGGTGAGAAAAATAAAAATAAACATAAGAGTATTCGATTAATGTAGAATATGAAAAAGTTAGTCATTTATATCTTTACGGCAGTATTTGCCACCACACTTGTCACCTCGTGCTTCTCTGGACGCCGATCGGCAAGTGCCTCGGGTGGCGAAGTAACCGGAGTGGGAGCCTACACGACCTCAGAGGCCACACCTTACGGTATGGTTCTGGTTGACTGCGGCTCGATGAAAGAAGGTCCGTCGCAGCGCGACTCACTGTGGGGCATCGACTCGGTGTCACGCGGTGTGTCGGTTGATGCTTTCTGGATCGACGAGACCGAGGTATCCAACTCCAAGTACAAGCAATTCGTCTATTGGGTTCGCGACTCCATCATTCGTGAACGTCTCGCCGACCCTGCCTATGGAGGCAACGAAGAGTTTAAAATTGAAGAAGACAAGGAGGGTAATCCTGTGACCCCGCATCTTGACTGGAGCAAGAACATCCCCTGGAAGAACCCCAGCGAAGATGAGGAACGCGCCATCATGAGCGTGTATCGCATCAACCCCATCACAGGTGCCAGGGAACTCGACCATGAGCAGATGAACTACCGCTACGAGGTCTATAACATGACCGAAGCGGTGAAGCGTCGCAACAGGCTCAACCCCGAGCGTCGCGACTATAACACCGATCATGCCGTCGACACCGAGAATCCCATGATCAGCAAGGATACCGCCTATATCGATGACAACGGCCATATCGTGCGCCAGACCATCACACGCCCGCTGCAGAGCCAGTTCGACTTCGTCAACACCTACATCGTGAACATCTTCCCCGATACCACATGCTGGGTGAACGACTTCGAGAACTCCTACAACGAGCCTTATGTGCGCATGTACTTTGCTAACGGCAACTATAACAACCATCCCGTAGTGGGTGTGAGCTGGGAGCAGGCTAACGCCTTCTGCCACTGGCGTACCGAGTTCCTCAAGAAGTCGCTCGGCAAGGAAGGCATCTACATCGAGCCCTTCCGCCTCCCCACCGAGGCCGAGTGGGAGTATGCTTCCCGCACCGGTATCGACCGCAACCGCTATCCATGGGAAGGCGACCTGCCTCTCACCGAAGATGAAGGCTGCTTCTATGCCAACTTCAAGCCTATGGAAGGCAACTATGTGAAGGACGGCAGCATCATCACCTCGCCCGTAGGCACCTATCAGCCCAACGACTTTGGCATCTATGATATGGCCGGTAATGTGAGCGAGTGGACGTCGACCTCCTACACCGAGAGTATCGACCGCATGACCAACGACCTCAACCCCGAGTACCGCTACAATGTGGCCAAAGAAGACCCCTACAAGATGTCGCGCAAGATTGTGCGTGGCGGTTCGTGGAAAGACGTGGCACACAACATTCGCAGCGACATTCGCATGTGGGAGTACCAGAACGAGCAGCGTTCCTACATAGGTTTCCGCTGTGTGCGCACAAAAGTGGGATATACCAAAGCTAAACGTAAACAGAATAAATAACACACGGCGCCCTAAACAGGTGCTTCAAAGCAGAATACAACAATGGGAAAGATTAAAAAATATAAAAATGTTGTGGAGCGTTTCCTTTCGGGTGATGCCGGACAGCGTTTCTTCAACTTCGCCTACAGTATAGGTGCCGCAGTGGTTATCTGGGGTGCTCTGTTCAAGATTCTTCACCTGCCTGGTGGCAATACCCTGCTCAGTATCGGTATGGGTACCGAGGTGTTGATGTTCATTCTCACGGCCTTCGACCGACCCGAGAAACAGTATAAATGGGAACAAGTGTTTCCAGTGCTGGCCTCCAACGACCCCGAAGACCGTCCCGACTTTAATGGTGGAACGGGCATTGTGGTAACTGGAACAGGTGTTGCCGGTCAAGAGCAGGCCGACCCCTATGCCGTGGATGCAGCCCAGGCCAAAAGTGCAGTGGGACTGCCGCAGGGCATAGAACTGTCGCCTGAAGACACGCAGTCGCTCACCGAGAGCATCGCCAAGATGTCGGCTGCCAGCGACCAGTTGTCGCGCATGGCCGAGCTCACCGATGCCACTCAGCAGTATCTGAGCCAGATGGCATCCATCTCAGAGCAGATGCAACGCCTCAACGACACAACCTCGGCACTCAATCAAGTGTCGGAAACACTGCTTGGCAGCTATCGCGCCATTACCGAGAACAGCGAGAGCATCACACAGAGTTCTACGGGCTATGTGGAGCAGATGGAGTCGCTCAACCGCAACATTGGCGGTCTGAACACCATCTACGAGATTCAGCTCAAGAGCATCTCGTCGCAACTCGACAGCATCGACCGCGTGAACCGTGGTTTGAAGGACATCCGCGACATGTACGAGAAGTCGGCTGCCGAGAGCGCACACTACTGCGATGAAACCGAGAAGATGGCCCGCTACATGAAGCAGCTCAACAGCGTGTATGAAAAGATGATCAAGGCCATGACCGTGAATATGTATCGCCCCATGGGCGGTCCAATGCCAGGTGTAGACCTGAGCGATAACAACGACAATCTTGATTAACGAACAAAGTAACTCATAATCAATGGCAACCGCAAAAAATCAGACCGTCGGCCGCATGTCGCCCCGTCAAAAGATGATTAACCTTATGTATATCGTCTTGACTGCCATGCTCGCCCTCAACGTCTCGAGCGAGGTGATGAACGGTTTCACCCAGGTCCAGTCGGGCTTGCTGCGTTCAAACCGCACCATCACGGCCCGCAACCAGGCCATGCTCGAACAGATTGCGGCATTCAACAACAAGTTTCCCAAGCAGGGCAAACAGTGGCTCGATTTGAGCACGGATGTATGCGCACAGACCGACAGTCTATACAACTATATCGACGCACTCAAGTTAGAAATTGTGCGGAAAGCCGATGGACCCAATGCCGATATCAACAACATCATCAACCAAGACAATCTTGATGCAGCCTCGGAGGTGATGCTTAAGGCCACCGGCGGTAAAGGCAAGATTCTGCACGAGAAAATCGATAAATACCGCAACTATATCTTGTCGATTATCGAAGACCCACAAAAGAAGGACGCCGTGCGCACGGCTCTCGCCACCGACCCCTACAAGGCACCTGGCATTGCAGCCAACCAGAAGTGGGAAGAAACCATGTTTGAGAACATGCCCACCATCGCAGCCATAACGCTGCTCACCAAGCTGCAGAACGACCTGCGCTTTGCCGAGGGCGAGGCACTGAACTCGATGTTGTCGAACCTCGACACGGGCGAGTTGCGCGTTAACCAGCTCGAAGCCTTTGTTGTACCCCAGTCGCGCATGGTGATGCGTGGCACCAAGTACTCGGCCAACATCGTCATCGCCGCTATCGACACCATGCAGCGTCCCCGCGTCTATGTCAACGGCCACATGCTGGGCAACAATCGCGGTCTGTATGAGGTGACTGCATCACAGTCGGGAACCTACGACTACTCGGGTTTCATCGAGGTCGTGGGCCGCGACGGCTCGGTCACTAAACGCGACTTCAAGTCGTCATATACCGTGTTCGATCCCCTTGCTACCATCTCGGCAATGATGATGAATGTGCTTTATGCCGGTATCGACAACCCCATCTCCATTGGTGTGCCAGGTGTGCCCAGTTCGGCCATCTCTGCTACCATGACCAACGGCTCGCTTGTGAAGAGCGGCGACCACTGGGTGGCCCGTCCGGGCAAGGTGGGCACCAACTGCGAAATCACCGTGACGGCCGAAATCGACGGCACCCGCACCAATGTGGGTTCTACCACCTTCAGGGTGCGCAAGCTGCCCGATCCCATGCCCTTCATCACCTATAAGGATGCCAATGGCCAGTCGGCACGCTACAAGGGTGGCCGCCCATTCTCCAAGGGCTTGCTCCTTGCCGCTGCCGGACTTGATGCGGCTATCGACGACGATATGCTTAACATCGACTACCGCGTGGTAAGTTTCGAGACGGTGTTCTTTGACTCGATGGGTAACGCTATTCCCGAAGTATCGGCTGGCGCCAACTTCTCAGAGCGACAAAAGACCGCCATTCGCCGCCTGCAGCACGGCAAGCGCTTCTACATTTCCCGTGTGAAAGCCACCGGCCCCGACGGCATAACCCGCGACATCGCGCCCATGGAAGTAATCGTGAATTAATAACACATACAGTTGAAACTATATAATTTGTTGAGATATGAAGTTCTCTAGATTGATATTAACAGCCTTGCTCGTTGCGATGACCGCATCGGTGGTCAATGCACAGGTAGTGCGCCGCAAAGACGCCGACAAGGCAAAAGACAAGAAATCGGGCACCCAAGTCACCGAGCGTCAGCAGTCGTTCTACGAGGTGAAGGAACCGAGCGATGCCGACCTCCAGTGGATGAAGGTGATTTATCGCCAACTCGACCTCACCAAAGGCAAGAACCCTGCCCTCTACTATCCCGAGGAACCCAACGAAGACGGCCAGAGCCTCTTCTTCATCATCATGCGTCTGCTTGCCAACAACGAGATCAAGGCCTATGAGTACCTCGACGGACGTGAGATGTTCACCGATGAGTTCCAGATTAAGGTGGGCGAGATGCTCGACCGTTTCCACATTCTCTATTCCAATGCCAAGGGTAGCACCGAGAAAAACCCGAAATACAGCATCGAAGATGCCGACATTCCGGGCAACGAGATTCTCAGCTACTACATCATTGAGAAGTGGGAATTCGACACCCGCTCCAATAGCATGAAGGCGCGCGTCGAGGCCATCTGCCCTGTGCTCCACCGTCAGGACGAGTTTGGAGGCGAAGCCATCCGCTACCCTATGTTCTGGGTGAAACTTAACGAGATTCGCCCCCACATGGCACAGCAATATGTGTTTACCGACGACGACAACAACCTGCAGCGCTATAACCTCGACGATTTCTTCAAACTCAACATGTATAGCGGCGAAATCTATAAGGTGAAGAACCTGCGTAACCTCTCGCTGCGCCAGCAGTTCCCCGACGAAGAGGCCTACAAACATGCTCAAGACAGCATTGAGGCACGCCTGCGCATGTTCGACAAGAACCTGTGGGTTCCTTCGCGCGAAGAACTCCTTGCTCAGAAGGGCGACAAGGCCGAGGATGGCGAGGAAGCCACCGAAGGCACTGAAGAGACCGAAGCCACCAAGGAGAAAGCTAAGGAAGAGAAAAAGAGCGTGCGCACCACCAAGCGCGGTTCGTCCAAGTCCGATTCTGGCAACAAGAAAGCGCCCAAGGTCAAGAATCGCACCAAATCGTCGGGCGGTTCATCGGGTGCCACACGCAGTGTGCGTAATCGCAAGCGCAAATAATTGCCTTATTATCCCATCATCACAAGCGTGGTGTTCACTCCAACCGTGAGCGCCACGCTCGTTTTTTCAGCTGATTGAAAAAACAGTTCACAGAGCAGTGGGATTAATCGCAAAAGTAGGGCAGTTTGTCGGTAAAAAAGGCTCAAAAGTCTATCTTATTTGTGCACGCAGAAGTAAAGCAGTAATTTTGTATCGTGAAAAATTACGCACAAAAACACATTTAGATATGAAAAAGATATATAGGCACATTATCCTTATTGCCACCCTCGTCGTGGGTGTGGCTGCTAATGCCGCAAGCAACATCAATGGTCTGCTCGTGGACGCCAACGACACATTGCCGCTCATCCAAGCCACCGTAAAGCTGCTCAAGACCGACAAGGACAGCACCCTGGTGAAGGGCGTGGTGACCGACGATAACGGCGTGTTCAACATCAAAAAGGTTCAGCCCGGCCACTATTACCTGAAGTTCAGTTACATTGGCTATCACGATATGGTGAAACGTGTGAGCGTGGGCAATGACGGCCGCGATGTGAACATGGGCGTGATAGAGATGAGTAACAACACCGTGCTGCTCAAAGAGGCAGTGGTGGTGGGTATCAAGACTCCCATCACCGTAAAGGAAGATACCGTGGAATTTAACGCCGACACCTACAAGACTCAGGCCAATGCCGTGGTCGAGGACCTGCTCAAGCGCCTGCCGGGTGTGGAAGTGGGCAGCGACGGCAAAATCACGGCCAATGGCAAGGAGGTGAAGAAGATACTTATCGACGGCAAGGAGTTCTTTAATGACGACCCCACTGTGGCATCGAAGAATATTCCCGCCGATATGGTGAACAAACTGCAGGTGATTGACCGCAAGAGCGACTTGGCCCGCCTCACCGGCGTTGACGACGGTGAAGACGAGACGGTAATTAACCTCACCGTGAAGAAGGGCATGAACAACGGCTGGTTTGGCACCGTGAACATGGGTTACGGTACCGACAAACGCTATGCCGGCAACTTCATCGCCAACTACTTCAACAATGGCAATCAGTTCACCTTTATGGGTGGCGGCAACAACACCAACAACCTGGGCTTTGGCGACGGCGGTCAAGGACGCTTCCAGCGCTTTGGCGGCGACCGCGGCATCACCGAGTCGCAATATGTGGGTCTAAACTTCAATGTGGGCACACAGGACAGTGAGAAACTGCGCGTGGGCGGCGATGTGATGTACTCGCACAGCGACCGCGATACCCGCACCACCCGCGAGCGCCAGTACCTGTTTACCGACTCGTCGAGTTATGAGTTTGCCCGTTCGCTCTCGCGCGACAAGGGACACAACATCAGGGGCGACTTCAAACTCAAGTGGCAGCCCGACTCGTTCAACACACTCGACTTCAGCCCCGAGTTCTCGATTAACCTGAGCGACAGCTACAAGAACGACTCTTCGAGTACCAGTGCCGGCGACCTGGCACGCACGCTGGTGAACAGCAGCTTGAGCAACTATAACAACGATGGCAAGAGCTACGAGTTCCGTGGCCGTCTCATCTATAACCACAACTTCGCCAATCACCGTGGCCGCAGTTTCAGCGTCTTCGCGCGCTACTCCTACAGCAAGGTGAACGAGGACGGCAACACCTACACGCACAACCGCTACTTCTTGAAAGATGACCTTGACGAGACCATCGACCAGATCTACAACAACCACCGGCGCACCAACAGCGTTGTGGGACGCCTGTCGTGGACCGAGCCGCTGGGCGATGTGAAAAATGCGCGGTTCCTCACCTTTGCCTACCGTGGCGACTACCGATTCAGCCGTGCCGACAAACTGGTGTATGACATCAACCGCGCCACGACCGACGGCATCAGTGCCTCGGACATGAACTACACCATGTTCGACATGCTGCGTGACCAGAACTTCCACGACTATATCAATGAGAACTATAGCGACTATGCGCTCACCGATGGTGCCGTGCTCTCGCAACTGCTTGAATATGACCTGGGACCTGAGATGAACCGCATTCTTAACGAGGACCAGAGCAACCAGTTCCGCAACACCTTCTTCAATCAGAGTTTCGAGTTTGGTTTCCGCCAGGTGCGCAAGGCCTATAACCTGAACCTGGGCTTCTCGGTCAACTCGGCCATGTCGAAGAGTGAAGACCTGATTAACTCGGCACGCAACATTCCCTCGCGCTGGGTGTGGACCGTGGCACCCTTTGCCCGCTTCCGCTACAAGTTCTCGAACAGCCGCAACATGAACATCGACTACCGCATGCGCAGCAGCCAGCCCTCGCTCACGCAGTTGCAGCCGGTGGCCGACATCTCTAACCCGCTGAATATTGTTGTGGGTAATCCCAGTCTGAAACCCACCTTCACGCATCGCTTCAACTTCCGCTACAGCGACTTTAACCAGGAATCGCAGCGCAGCATCATGGCGATGCTGGGAGGTTCGTTTGAGCAGCACAGCATCATTTCCAAGACCATTTTCGACCCCACTACTGGTGGTCGCACCACTACCTACGACAACGTGAACGGCGTGTGGAACGCTATGGGCATGAACCTGTTGAGTTTCCCGTTCGGACGCTCCAAGACCTGGTACTACACGCAGCACACCTTCTTGCGTTACGCGCAGACCAAAGGTTTTAACAACGAGGAACTCAATACCAGTGGCTCGTTCATGGTTGCCTTCTCGCCTGGTCTGGCCTTCCGTAATGGTGTGTTTGACCTTGAAATCCGTCCGCGCTACAACTTCCAGACCACACACAACACCGTGATGAAAGCCAGCAACCGCGATGTGCACACCTATGGCGCCATGTTCAACGGCACCTACAGCGCACCCTTCGGGCTGGTCATCAGCACCGACCTCACCTACAGCGCCACCTCGGGTTACGCCGCTGGCTACGACACCAAGCAGTGGCTGTGGAACGCCTCTATCGCCTATCAGTTCCTGAAAGGCAAGGCGGCCTCGATCCAGCTGAGCGTGTTCGACATCCTGCAAGACCGCAAGACGGTGAACCGCAATGTGACTGCCAACTATATAGAAGATGTGGCCTACAACTCGCTCACCCGCTATGGCATGGTGACCTTCACCTATCGCTTCTCGACCTTCAAGAAAGGCGAAGAACCCAAGAACCGCAACGACGAGTGGGGGCCTGGCGGCTTTGGTGGTGGCCGTCCCGGTGGTGGCCGTCCCGGCGGTGGTCGTCCTGGCGGAGGCCGTCCCCCCTTCGGTGGTCCGAGATAAACGCTTCATGACACAAACAATAAATCCCTGGCTGAATCATCAACCAGGGATTATTTCATTGCGTGAGCAAGCGATGCTTGAAATCAAGCAAGTGTGAGTTTGAAGTCGCTCAGTAGGTCGTTGAACTCGGGATGACGCTTCTTGATATCTTCAATCAGCTCTCGCTCGGTCATTATTTTTGGAGCGGGCATCGACTCGTCGAGCACCACGCTCAAAGTAATATCATCGTTACTCAGTTGCTTGCGCAGGAATTCGAGGATATGAGGCAACGCATTGTTCATGAAACCCACTTGGCCCACGTTCTGCACGGTGATTTCAAACTCATTGTCGCCTATGCGCTTGGGTTTAGATATGCGCATCGTGTTGATAACAAGATGTTCGTGCGGATGCTTGTCGATGTAGTCTTGCCAGACGTCGAGCAATTGCTGGTCGGTATAGGACTGATGTTTGGCCTCATAGGTGTCATGGGTAACAGGTGCCTCGGCAGTGGCGCTGCCAGTAGCCTTGATGCTGTCGTGTGACTTGCCACCACCCAACACGTCACTCACCATCACACGCGTTGTGGCAATGTTAGTGCGCTTGGCGGGAGCCTGTTTGGCCTCGAACATGGTGGCAGGGTGAGGAGCCTCTGGTATTTCAGGTTCGGGCGCCGCTGATGGCGCAGGAGCGGGCTTTGCCTGCGGCTTAGGGGCGGATTGCTGCGGTTGCGGTGCAGGAGCTGCCTGTTGTGGTGGTTGTGCAGCGGGCTGACGTGAAGCAGCGGCTTGTGTAGCGGCAGGCTGAATCTTTTTCAGTCCCTGACCTGTAGCAGCGGCGGGAGCCGGTTGGGCTATAAGCTGCACTATCTTGATGAGGGTGAGTTCTACCAGGAACTGCTTGTTCGACGCATCGCGGTAGTTCAGGTCGCAGGTGTTGCACAGGTCCATCGCCTTGTAGTAGAACTGGGGGGTGAACTTGGCAGCCTCCAGCACATAGCGCTGTGCCACGTCGTCGTTCATTTCCAGCAAGGGTGCTGTGCGAGGCGAACTCGCCATCATCAGGTCGCGCAGGTGCTGGGCCAGTCCGTTGATGAAGAACTGGGCGTCGAAACCGTGGTCACGAATTTCCTTGAAGACGAGCAGCGTGCTGGGCACGTCGCCAGCCAGGAATGCCTCGTCGAGCCTGAAGTAGTAGTCATGGTCGAGCACATTCAGATTGTCGATGGTGCTCTGGTAGGTGATGTTGCCCTCGCTCGAAGCCGACACCTGGTCGAAGATGGAAAGGGCGTCGCGCAGGGCCCCGTCGGCCTTCTGCGCTATGACGTTGAGGGCGGCATTCTCGGCCTGTACGCCACGGTCCTTGGCTATGTACTGCAGCTGCGCCACGATGTCGGGCACAGTAATGCGTGCGAAGTCATAGATCTGGCAACGAGAAAGAATGGTGGGAATAATCTTCTGCTTCTCGGTAGTGGCGAGAATGAAGATGACATATTCGGGAGGTTCCTCAAGCGTCTTCAGAAAAGCATTAAACGCCTGTGAAGAGAGCATGTGCACCTCGTCGATGATGAACACACGGTAGCGGCCCACCTGCGGCGGAATGCGCACCTGGTCGGTAATGCCACGAATATCTTCGACCGAGTTATTGCTGGCGGCGTCGAGCTCCACAATGTTGTAGCTGCGCTGCTCATTGAAGGCACGGCACGACTCACACTCGTTGCAAGGCTCGCCATCGGCACTCAAATGCTCGCAGTTGATGGCCTTGGCAAAGATTCGGGCACAAGTGGTCTTACCCACGCCGCGAGGACCGCAAAACAAGTAGGCATGCGCCAGCTTGCCACTGGCGATGGCGGTCTTAAGCGTGTGGGTAAGCGCATTCTGTCCCACCACCGTGGCAAAGGTGGCGGGGCGATATTTGCGCGCCGATACAATGTAGTTCTCTTTCATGCGATGCGAAAGCCGCAGGTTACACGGTGAGAATTTCTTTCTCCTTGGCGGCAAAGATCTCGTCGATCT
>JAEEGI010026415.1_pt1 | contig 11183 bp, 7 predicted proteins | sample 8958751 | NCBI WGS metagenome assembly JAEEGI01 (sample SAMN16246545, study PRJNA631951) | gut metagenome | biome: gut microbiome; feature: rumen; material: KS-attached | host: Bos | place: Iran: Karaj | collected 2018-10 | reverse complement strand
AATGTTACTTCCGAAATTGAATCTATGGAAGGTCAGCTCAGAAGGCTTTCTAACCAGATTGATTATTCTACAATTTCTATAAGCTTAATTCTTCCACAGGGAAAAACTGATCCTGTAATTCAGCCGCCAACCTTTGGAGAAAAAGTGCGCGAGTTCTTTACACAGGTAAAAGACTTCTTTATGGGAGTTGCAAAAATCCTGCTTTATGCAATTATTTGTGGAGTACCTTGCGTGGCTCTTCTTATATTCCTCTTCTGGCTTTTGTTTGGAAAGTTAGGATTGATTAAGAAGCTGTTTAGGAAGTTAAAGTAAAACTTTATGCAGTTTTTTATTGGGACGAGCGGGTATGATTATCCTGAATGGAAAGGAGAGTTTTATCCGCAGGATTTGAAAAGAGCAGATTTTCTTAGTTTTTATGCGGAACATTTTAACGCGCTGGAGCTGAACTTTTCTTTTTACGGGATGCCCGTCCCGGAAAAAATGCTGAGCTTTTACGACAGGACTCAGGGAAAAATTAATTTCAGCGTAAAGGCAAATCAACTCTTAACTCATAAAATTGAACAGGACTGGGAAACTCATGCGCAGGCTTTTAAAGCGGCTGTAAATCCTCTGCTGGAAAAAAATGTGCTTGGAGCTCTGCTCTTTCAGTTTCCGGAAAGCTTTCATTATACAAACGATAACCGCTATTATCTTGCAAAACTGATTCAGGCCTTTGAAGGTTTTCCTGTGGTGATTGAGTTTCGCCATAAGGAATGGGTGAGGGAATCGGTTTTTGCAGGGCTGGAAAAGATGAAGGCCAGCCTTTGTTTTTGCGATATGCCTCGGCTGAAAAATCTGCCGAATAATTTGATGAGTTCGCCGGAAGGTGACAGCGGTTTGTGTGCGACGCCGTTTATTGGAGAGCTTGCGTATATAAGGCTGCACGGAAGAAATGCAGATGCGTGGTATGCGGTGAATGATTCCAGCGGGACGGACGGTTCGGTGGGTGCGGGTGCTGGCAACAACGGTTCGGCGCGGTACCAGTATGATTATTCGGCGGATGAACTTTCGCAGTTTGTGCCGGTAATAAATGAGGCGATGAACGCGGGGAAAAAAGTTCACGTATATTTTAATAATCATCCTTGCGGGTTTGGTGCAAAAAATGCTAAATTGTTAAAAAGTATGGTAGAATTAAGTAATCTACAGATTTTATAGGAGCAAAAAAATGGATTTTTCGACGGTGAAGGCGAACTTGGAAAAGAAGGGGTACAAGGTTTCCTGTTTTGAAACTAAAGAAGATGCGGCTGCTTACATTAAGAGCAATGTGAACGGAAAGACAATTGGAATTGGCGGTTCTGCGAGTGCACAGCAGATGGACCTGTATCATATCCTCAGCGAAAACAATACGGTTTATTCGCACGCTTATTTGCCGGAAGGAAAAACTGTTGCAGAAATAAGGCTTGCGGCCTGCAGGTCTGAGGTGTACATCAGCTCGGTAAACGGAATTGCAGAAACAGGCGAGCTTGTGAATATTGACAATACAGGTAACCGTCTGGCAGGAACTTTGTACGGTCCGGAAAAGGTTTACCTTCTTGTGGGAAATCAGAAAATTACAAAGAATCTGGATGAAGCAATTTATTATGCAAGAAATGTTGCGTCTCCAAAAAATGCGCAGAGGCTTAAGAGAAAAACTCCGTGTGCAGTAAAGGGAGACAAGTGTTACAACTGTCAGAGCGAAGAAAGAATCTGCCGCGCGCTTTGCGTGTTCTGGGAAAAACCGACAGGCTGCAATTATGAAATTATTCTTGTAAATGAGGAACTTGGTTACTAGAGGAACGTGAGCTTGTTTGCATAAGGATTGATTGATGGGCAGTGAAAAAAAGAATCTGTTTTGTGTGATGATGATTTTTGCTCTGGTTGGTATTTCGGCGGTGGCTGAGGATGCGGGTGCAAAATCTTCGGAGCCTGTTCCAATCGTAACGAAAATCGGCTCGTATACCTGCGGGAAACAGCCAAAGCAGGTGCTTTTTTCGCCGGATGATAAATACATCATAATGCCGCTTTTGGGCGATACCGGTTTTGACATCTTCAGCGTGGAAGAGAAAAAAATTACAAAGAGAATTACGCCGCCAGATTCCAAGCTTACGGGTTTTGCGGAAGGGCTTTTTATTCCGGAGAAAAATGCGTTTTTTGTTTCGCAGATGACGACCGGCAAGATTCACGAATATACGTATCCGGGGTTTGAGTTTAAGCGTTCAATTTCTACGGATGCTGAATGGTCTAAGGTGATTGTGTGGTCGCGGGAAAAACAGCTACTGGCGGTATCGAACTGGATAACGAATAATATTTCGATAATTGATTATGAGACGGGAACTGTTCAGAGATTGATTTCTACGGCGGCGGCTCCACGCGGGCTTTATTTTGTGAACGGTGGAAAAGAAATTATTTCGCTCGCGTTTGATGGGGGCAAGATTGAAAAGTTTGAGGTTGATACGGGGAAGAAACTTGCGACAATAAGTATTGCGAAAAGTGCAATGCGCCATATTGTTGTGAACAGGGCCGGCACTCATGCTTTTGTGAGCGACATGTATTTTAAAACAGTTTACGATATTGATTTAGCAACGTTCACCATCAGCAAACAGATAAAGGTTTTTAACAATCCGAATACAATTGATTTATACAACGACCGCTGGCTTTTTGTTTCGTGCAGGGGTCCGAATAATCCTGACGACTATACAAAGCGGAGTCCTAAGAACGGAAAAATCTACATCATCGATACAAACGATATGACGGAAGTTAGTAATTTTGAAGGCGGGAATCAGCCGACGGGGTTAGACGTGTCTAACAACGGAAGATATTTGTGCTTCTCTAACTTTCAGGATAAAAACATCGAGCTTTATTCTATTGAGATGGGTGTACCGGAAGAACCGGAAGATGAGGAAACGTCTGCGGCTACAAAAGGTAATCAGTAAAGGCTTTTAAGTCCGGGAAGATTTTGTTGCACAGAGACTTTATTTCTTCTGTTGGCTGAACCTTGTCTGGAATCATCACTGTAAAAAGACCGGCGGCATGTGCACTCTTAACTCCATTTATACTATCCTCAACGGCAATACATTCTGCGGGGGCCAGACCGAGTGAGTCGCACGCCATAAGGTAGATTTCGGGATTGGGCTTACTATGAACAACCTGTTCGCCGGTGGTAATTGATTCAAAATAATGAAGGACATTTACGGCAGCAAGCTCACTGCGGACAACCGGGCCTTTGGTGGAAGAGGCAAGTGCGATGCGGTATTTTTTCTGTAAAAGCGGCAGGGACTGTGCGGCATAGGGCATAAGGGGAATGCCGTCGCGGTTTTTAATTTCATCAAAATAAACTCCGGTGCGGGCAAGAAAACCGTTGGCATCAAAATTGTTACCGTAAATATTTTTAAGAATAGTGAGGATATCATTTTTATTGGAACCGCGGCAGGAATTGAGAATATCTGCGGTCATTTTTATATTAAAATCGGCGGCGGCTTTGTCCCAGGTGATGTCGGAAAGGCTTTCGGAATCGAGAATTACACCGTCCATATCGAAAATTATAGCTTTGAAATTGTTCATATTGTGAAATATATTTGATTCTGCGCATTTCATCAACATTATTTTGATTTTTTGCAATGTTCAGTTATAATATATAGAAAAGAATATGTAAAAGACAGCAATACTTTAAAAGTGGAGACCTGGAATGTTTTTAGTAAGCGGCAAAAGAAAGTTCCTTCTTGATTTTGACAGCGTTTTTGAAAGCGATGGAGCAAAAAGCGACTGGCTCAATTTAAGATTGATTCTTATAGACGGCGACAAAAAGTTTGAAGCGGTTAGTCCAGCCTTACAACTGGAAGAGTTTGCCGAGCTTTCGAAGTGGTTTGTTTCTGTAATTGAACGTCCTTTTAAAGATATAGCAAAAACTAAGTTTAAGAGACCGGAGCTTTGTTTTGAGTTTTCTCCAGAAAAGTTTGATATTGAACGTGGAAGCTTTCTGCGCGTAACGTTTGCGGGCGAGTTTCTTCCGGACTTTGTTGAAGGAAATGATTCTTATGTTTTTGAAGGTTATTTTCCGCGTCCTCAGCTTGCCAATTTTCTGCGTCATTTAAAAATAGAAAATCATCCTGCGCGTTCGGCTTGTGAAGGTCAGCCTTATCCTCCAGATTCGCCGGGAAGAAAGTTCAGGGAGTTTCTTTTTTACAATTACGAAAATGCGGAATATGAATATCTGCAGGATAATTTCTTTCTGGATGAAGTTGAAAAAAATATTTTGTCGATAGAAAAATCGTATGAATTAATTGGAGATGGTGGCATTAATTTTATTTCGGTCATGGCGAGTCAGAGGACTAACCTTTTTGAAGATGCGCTTACCAAGCTGCTGAAGGTGGCTGCAATTCCGTACCCTGCGTGGTATATGATTTACGACATTTTGGGAAAGGCTGCACTTTATTACAAGCTTTATGCACCGGCGCTGGAAATCTTAACACAGGGAATAAAGACTGCACGGAAGGCGGGAGATGAGGCGCATTTATCGGCATACAAAAAAATGTTTGATGAGGCGCTGGCTGGTTTTGTTGAGCTTTGTAAAAAATCATTTAAATCTGCGGCGATAGATTCTCCAGAACAGCGGGCGTTTACTTCTATGCTGCCGCTTGCATTTTATCTTTATTCAGAGCACGGATTTTCAGCGTTTGACAAAATGGGAACCTTCCAGCTTATTCGTGAAAGCATATCGCACCGACCGGCATCATCAAAAGATAAATACGAGGTGACTGTGGGTTGCTGCATTTTGTGTGCGATTTTAATTCAGTTTATTGTGGGGAATCCTCTTTTTAATGACTGCCTGGAAATTGTGCAAAAACAGATGCGAAAGTTTATCCGCGCCTACCAGCAGATTTTCCCTCAGGACAGCTCCGGCTATTCGGCTGCGTTTGAAAAGTTTAATGCAATTTTTTCCAAGGATTTTGCAAATACAGGTAAGAACTCCCAGCCTGAAGTTTTTGATCTGGCTTCGTTTATTGATTCGGATGGAGGGGACTTTTTTGGAACCTCTGATTCTGCGGGGGGTGCTGGTTTGGCGGGCGCGACTGATTCTGAGGTGGGAACTGATTCGTCCGGTGCACTCGATTTCGCGGGGGGCACTGATTCTGCTGGGGACACTGATTCCACGGGCGGGGATTTTGTTGCTAAGGTAACTTCATCAGATTCCAAAATTGTTTCTGCGCTGGAGATTGCCATCTGGTGTAATTTGAACTTTCAGGATTTTGACAAGTGTGTTTCAAAAGCAAATCGCATGGTTCAGAAGGATGAGTCTGCCGATGAAGATGCAGTTGCGGTAACCAGGATAATTGCGTTCTTTGAGAATGCGGGGGAGAAGGAGACTGGTTGTGGCGAACCGGTGACTGATGAAAATGTATCTGCTGGGGCGATGCGTACTGAAGCGGAGGCTGCAGAATCGGGGTCTGCTGAGAGCGGGAAGAAATCGTATTCAGAGAGAATGGCGAGAATTGTGGAAAGCAATTTGAGAAGGATGATTGAGGTGTAGGAATGAACGGTTTATTAGAAAATAGGGGAAATTAGAGGGAATTCCCACTATTTTTGTGCAAAAAAGATTACGGAAGTTGTTGCTGAAAGTTTGGGATGCAAGCAGACAAGCGTTTCGGTTGCGATAAAGGAAGTGAAGGAAGAGGATTGGAAAGAAGAGGTGTGGGATAAGTGCATTGTTGGGGAGAAGGAGTATTTGGTGAAGGAGCCGGGGTATAGGTGTGAGTGAAAGGGGAATGTAACATATTTTGTTAATATTGTTAGATTGAGAGGAAAGTGTTAAATTTGGAAGAAAGATGTGAGGAGAAATAAATGAGCCAGTATAATATACTACAATTGACTGTCGAAGAAATTATTAATACAGGATTTATCTTTAAAATACCTGATTATCAACGAGGTTATCGTTGGGGTGAAACTGAAGTTAAAGATTTACTTACAGATATAAATGAAATTAAAGATCCAGAAAAAACTATTGAAATTTTAAGTGGCAAAGGAATTATTGAAAAATATTGTTTACAACCTGTTGTTTTTGATACATGTGAAGAATCAAATAACTATATGATTGTTGTCGATGGACAGCAAAGACTAACAACTTTGTATTTAATAATATGTTATGTTTCAAAAATAATTAGTAAATATAGGGAAAAATTAGAAGACAGATTTAGAGAAGAAAATATTGATGAAAAAATTATAAGTAAATTATTTAAAACATTCGAAACACTTTACACTCTAGAATATGTTAATGAAGAGCGTGAGAATATTTTTAAGAATGTAAAACAAAATTTAGATATAATAAACAAAGACAATATTGATGCGTATTATATATCAACAGCATATTCTTATATAAAGAACTGGGCTACAGATCAAACGAAAGGAAATTTGATTAGAATAAAAGAAGATGGAACAGAACAAATAATTATTCCAAACCTTTTAAAATTTGCTGCAAAATTATATAAATCAACTTCTGTAATTTGGTATGAATTAAATCATGAAACTGATGGAAATGCTGGAGATTATTTTGCAAAAATTAATTCTGGAAAAATATCATTAACAAACAGTGAACTTATTAAAGCAAATTTAATGCTTGATGAATATTGTATAGATTCTACAGAACATCTTTTTGAGGAAATTACAGATCCAGTCTTAAGAGAACAAAAGAAAAAAGACTATTTGGAAATTAAGAAAGAACAACTATCTAATGAACGAATTAAGATTTCCAGACAATGGGATGAAATCGAAGAAAACTTACGAAATGATGAATTCTGGCATTTTATTACAGACATATCTGATAAGTATGAAGATACCAGAATAGATTTTCTATTTGAAATGCTTGCAAAGAATAAGTATCCATCAATAGCAGAAGATGATATTGATTATGAAACATTTATTGAATTAAATAAAGAAAGGGCAACTTTTATTATTATCGCTAGATATCTTAAAGCAAATCAGGAACAAGAAGATAATATTCCGATTTCAATAAAACTTTGGAAAGAAATTTGGAATAATTATATGACTTTCAAAGAATGGTTTAATAATCGCGAATTATATCATTACATAGGAACAATCATTGCAATAGATAAAAACTTTACAGCTGAAATTTTATTGGAATTGGTTCGTAATCCCGATTTCAAAACAAAAAAACAAGTAAAACTGGCATTACTAAATATTTTGAAATATGAATGTGGCCTTATTGAAATAAAAGATAAAAAACATGAACCTTTACTTGATAAAAATAATTGTACAGAATTAGCAAAAGAAAAATTTTATAAGAAGCTTTCAGAATTACAATATGAAAAGAACAGAGGAAATGTTATTAATAAAGTATTATTACTATTCAATGTATTTTCAATATTGAATGATAAAACAGAAACTATACAATCTGCACGTGATACATTCTTCCCTTTTGGTAGATATAAATCTGAAAATTGGAATCTAGAACACATACACTCTAGAGCTGATGGAAATAGTTTCACTAAAGATTCTGCAAGATTATATATTGATTACATAAAACAAATGTTAGAATTACTGTCTGATAAAGATAAAGAAGGTAATGATTACAAGACTCTTTCTAATGGACTAAAAGAATATGAAAGAGCATATAAAGAAAACATCCAAAATGAACTGACAGAAAATGAAGCTATTACTGATGCCGTTCAAAAATGTGCTGTTATCATAGAAGAAGGATTTGGATCTGAACTTGATGATAATAAATTAAACAGTATTGGAAACCTTGCTTTATTAGATGAAAAGACAAATAAATCATATCAAAATGTACCTTTTTTTATGAAAAGACTTATAATCAATAAAATTGTTAATGGAAAGGAAGAAGGTGTTTCTCGATTTATACCTTTATGTACTCGAAATGTTTTTGATAAATCATACAGTAAATTACCTGGTAACACTCTACATTGGACTGATACAGACTGTGATGATTATTCACATTTAATAATGGATACAATCTACAATTATTTTAAGGAAGCTGAAAAAGATGAGTAATAATGAAAATATACAAATCACAAAAGAACAAACTTTATTAAAGATGTTAGAAAAACATGAAATTGTCATTCCTATTATTCAACGTGATTATGCACAAGGAAGAGAAAATGACAATGTTGTTGAAATTAGAGAAAATTTTATTAAAGATATTTTTTCTAAACTTATTGATAATCAAAAATTAAAATTAAGTTTCGTTTATGGAACTGAAGAAGGAACTCAATATATTCCCTATGATGGTCAACAGCGTTTAACTTTAGTTTATTTACTTACATTGTATTTAACAGAATACTCTGGAGAAAGAATTATAATAGAATCAAACAATGAAAATATTAATATTCTTTCTAAGTTTTACTATAAAACCAGAGACTTTTCTTCTGATTTCTGTGCATATCTAACATTAAATAAAGATGGATTCTTTTATAACAATATACTATCAGACATTAAATATGATAAAGATCATCAATATGATTTAAAAAACAAAATTATTAATGATAATAACTTTTTTTCTGCATGGCTTTCAGACCCAACTGTTTCTTCTATGATAAATGTTCTTCAAACGATTCATATAATGTTCAATAGTTTATTTGAAGAAACAGATGATATTGAAAAAAGAAAACAAACAGCTCTTGATTTTATTGAAAAACTTAAGAATGGTTTTATATTCTTTGACTGGTGTTCTCTTGATAAAGCAAGTGATAGCATTTATGTAAAAATGAATGGGCGAGGAAAAATGTTATCCGCTTTTGATAATTTCAAAAATACTTTATACGGTACATTAAATGAATTACGAGAAATTGAAAAATTAAAATTAACAGATAAATCAACTATGAAAGAAGCCAAAGAAAACCTTGATTTTCTTCAAACATTTGAATTAAAAATGGATAGCAAATGGACAGATTTATTCTGGGAATATCGAAAAAAATTTTCTGAAACAAATGCAGATAACATAAATATTGCTCCAGCAATGATGAATTTTCTGTATTTTGCATTTGAATATAGATTTTCTGCTAAAACAAAAAAATTCTTTTTTGGAAAAGGAGAAGCTGTAAGATGGTTAGATGAAAATAAAATAGTTAGCTTCTTATCTATTTTTAGAGATTCATTTAAAACAAAAAAGGAAGGAATACCACCAGTCTTAAACATTTCTGATTATATTTGGATTAGTAAATTAATGGATTTACTTTATAATCGTTTATATAAGACTGATGATATAGATTTAATTAACGATATTTCTAAAAGGAAGTTTTTTACAGAACAAAAATTATTTATATCTTTATGTCTAAAAACTACAAATTATGATTATCGTTCTCATGCTATTGCAGCACTTTATTATGACTATCTTGTTAATTATTCGACATATAATGCAGATGGCTCTTTTGAGAAATGTGAAGATTCTAATAAATCACAATGGGCTCAGTTCATTTTTAATATTATGGAAACAGTAGCCTTCTTTAATTTTCACTATAACGACTTAATAAATGATAAACATTTTTATGTCGCAACATCAGATTTTGTATCAAAAGCAATAAATATATCAAAAACTGGCTCATTACCTGAAATAATGACAAGTCTTTCTCAAGAAGAAATAGACAACCTAAATAACTATTTTACATTACATGCAGATTATCAATTACAAGAAGAATTTGAAAAATGGCGCCTAATAAAAAAAGATGAGAAATGGCAAAATGCAATCGCTATTGCTGAAGCAATTCCTTATTTTAATGGACAAATATATTTCCTTATCGAAGCTTCAAAAGATAGCGAAGGAAAACCTAATATTACTTTATTTAAAAAACTTACAAAATCTGCGGCTTCGCTTGTTAATCCAGATGATAATTCTAAACTAATTGAAGACAATTTAATTAGACAATTGTTGCTTTGTTTTGGAGATTATAGAATTGACAGTAAACAAGGCTTTAGTAATACATTGAGTTTATGTGAAAGCAAGGTTCATGATGGTACAGCAACATATTATTTATGGCGAAGTTTTTTTGACATTATGTATTCTGACAGAGCTAATTATATAACTTTAGCTTTAAAAGCTTTAGCTGAGAATGATAACAATATAAAAGAGGCAATAAAAAAATCTAAACCTCATACTTCAATAGAAAATTGGCAAGATGTCATTTTAACTTATCCAAAAATATTGGAATATATTAATCCATTTGGAATAGTTGATACTTGGGAATATCCATTTATTATTACAGCTTGGAATTGTAAAAAACAAATACGACCTGAAATCCATTTAAAATCATATGCTATAAACATTATGATATATGGATTATACAGAAAATTAGGTTTTAAAGACGAAGGCAATATTAGAGAGGATTTGTTTAATAGATGGAAATTACCTTCCGGACAAATTATAGAACAAACAGACGAAAATTATTTCAAATTATTTGAAGGAAGTAAGAAAATTGGTGAAGGAACCTTTGTTGAAATTGTAAAAATAGCAAAGAAAGCATAACGAGTTTAATTTCATTAAGTATTAGATTCTCTTTATGAGTATGTGAAAGTTTTTCGATCTTTATAGAAATAAGCAATATATTGCTAATTGTAAGAGACAATACATATATATTACATATATCATATATAGATTAATATGTTATAATGAATAAACAAAGGTTAAAAAACTTACCCATATAATTAAAAATGGAGATATATGCCAGCAGGATGGAATCAAACTTCTGGAACATTCCGGGAGGGGCGGATAGATGAAAATACTTTTTGGATGTTGTTTAATTATGTATTTTCTGACAGTTCGGCTAAAAGAACAACTTACAAATTCGGTCTTATAAAATCGATTCTTGATAATCTATTTAATAGCGAGGGGGATGATTATAGTCTCTTTATAAGCTACGAGAATCTGTTTTGCAAGTTTGCAGAAAACTATTGGAATCTGGTTACAAAATATCATTTAAAACAAATGCAGCCTGATGGAAAGAGCGAGTATTCCAAAATAGAACAGATTTTCATGGCATTAATTCAGGAAGAATCATCATATGCAGGTATACCTTTTACTTCAATTCCAGAAGCTAAACGAAAGTCAATCATAAGGCAAGTTAGCACTGACTGTAGAAAAAATGTGATAGGTGCCCTGCATCGAGATTTTCAAGATTGTCTTTATGCTTTTGATCTGAAAG
>JAEEGI010026413.1_pt1 | contig 11184 bp, 8 predicted proteins | sample 8958751 | NCBI WGS metagenome assembly JAEEGI01 (sample SAMN16246545, study PRJNA631951) | gut metagenome | biome: gut microbiome; feature: rumen; material: KS-attached | host: Bos | place: Iran: Karaj | collected 2018-10 | reverse complement strand
CGAGAGCAGGGCCTCCCGCTTCTCCTGCGGGATTGCTTCCAGAAACTCCTGTGGACAGACAACCTGCAGCCGGCGACCGGCGTCCGGGGCAAAGCCGCCCGAGGCATCCGGGATACTGTCGGCATAGGGCAGGTAGGGCTTGATGTCGTAAATGGGCGTTCCGTCCACCATGTCCGCCCCGGCGACCAGAAGCGTCGTGCCGAGGGAGGGATCCTTCCGAAGGGAGAGAAGGCGGACACAGGAGAGCCCCAGCCCGTTCGGGCGAAACGGAGAGCGGGAGGCAAAAACCCCGACGCGTTTATTTCCTCCGAGCCGGGGCGGCCGCACGGTCGGGGACCAGTCATGCCCTTCGTTTTCGGAGAAACCCCAGATCAGCCAGATGTGGGAGAATTCCTCCAGCCCGCGCAGGGCTTCTTCCATCCGGAATTCCGGCTCAAACACGATCTCTCCCTGCAGCTGCGCTGCGATTCCCGCCTGGCGGGGAATCCCGAATTTTTCCGGGAAATCGGTGCGGATACGGGCGATGGGACGGATCAGAAGTTCATGCGCCATGCTGTTCCCTCCTGTCAGAAGCAGCGCGCCATGAGGTCCGCCAGCGCCGAGAGCGCGTAGATGGAAATGGCGTTGATGGTCATGTGGAGGAAGATGCTGCCCCAGATGCTGTTGCAGCGTTCATAGCAGCGGCAGAGCAGCCAGGAGACCGGCAGATACTGCAGCGCGTAAAGCCAGTAGATCGGGTCGCTGAATGCATATCCCCATACGTGGTAAACGGAGAAGAGAAGCATGCTGACCGCATAGCCCAGCAGACGGCTCCTGCGGCGCAGAAAGCCGAAGACCGCGCCGCGGAAAATCGGCTCTTCCACCAGCGGGGCCAGAAAGATCGCCAGGGCTGCCGTTTTCCCGTATTCCAGCTCCGCCAGATCCATCACGGCGGCGTTGTTCGGGTTCACGGTGTCGCTCGGGATCAGCGCCAGAAAAACCGAATTGAGAATCATGTTGCAGGCCAGCATCATGCAGTAGCAAAGGGCGATCTGGATGATGCAGTAGACCGGATGATCGCACAGCGGGTCAAAATCCCGGCGGAGAAAGCCGCCTGCAAAAAGCAGCATGAACAGCGTCCCGGAGGTGTAGACCACGACGTTGACCGCCAGCGTCGAAAGAGAAGCGGTCTCCGGCAGGGAATAGAGCAGCAGCGGAATCAGCCACAGATGCAGCGGCAGATACATCAGAACCGCAATCCCCTCCCGGGGCGCCATCTGACTGGTGAAGCTGTTCGGGTCGTAAGGTGCACGTTTCATTGGATTGCCTTTCGCTGTAAGGTAAAGAGCAGGTTCATCGCTTCCAGAGGGGTCAGCGTGTTGAGATCGGTTTTCCGCAGGATGTCCCGGATCTCGTCGGCCTGCATGTCCGAAAAGCTGATCTGATCCGTGGCCGGGGCGGCAGCGGTGGGCGCGGCAGGGGCTGTACCCTGCTGCTCGACAAGCTCCTTCAGACACTGCTTGGCCCGGTCGATGACCGAGTTCGGAACGCCGGCGAGCTTGGCGACTTCGATGCCGTAGCTGTCGTCCGCGGCGCCCGGGACGATCTTGCGCAGGAAGATAAGCTTCCCGTTCTGCTTTTTCGCAGTGATGTTGTAGTTGCGGATCCCGTCCAGCTCACCCTCCAGAACGGAGAGCTCATGGTAATGGGTCGCGAACATGGTCCGGGCCCCCAGCCGCCTTTTATCCGCGCAGTACTCCAGCACGGCGCGGGCGATGGCCATGCCGTCATAGGTGGAGGTGCCGCGGCCGATCTCATCGAGGATCAGGAGAGAGGAGGCGGTGGCGTTGCGGAGGATGTTTGCCACTTCGCTCATCTCCACCATGAAGGTGGAGCGCCCGGAGGCCAGGTCGTCGGAGGCGCCGATCCTGGTGAAGACGCGGTCCGTCACGCCGATGACGGCAGACTTTGCCGGGACAAAGGAGCCGATCTGGGCCATGAGGACGATCAGGGCGGTCTGGCGCATGTAGGTGGATTTACCTGCCATATTCGGCCCGGTCACAATGGCGAGACGGTCGCTGCCGGTATTGAGGAGGGTGTCGTTCGGGACGAAGCGGACGTCCTTGAGCGTCTGCTCCACGACGGGATGCCGGCCTTCCCGGATGATCAGGTCACGGGTGGCGTCGACGTCGGGCATTGTATAGCGGTTTCGCACCGCGACCTCCGCGAGGGAGCAGAAGCAGTCGAGCTTTGCGACCAGCTCCGCGGTGTGCTGGATGCGGCCGACGTGAGCGGCGACACTGTCGCGCACCGCGCAGAAAAAGTCATATTCCAGAGACTGGATCCGATCCCGCGCATTCAGAAGGCTGTTCTCCAGCTCTTTCAGTTCCGGCGTGAAGTAGCGTTCGTTGGAGACCAGCGTCTGCTTCCGGATATAGTGTTCGGGGACCTGCTCTGTGCCGGCGGACTTCGGGACGTCGATATAGTAGCCGAAGACCCGGTTGTATCCGACCTTCAGCTTTTTGATACCGGTCTCCCGGCGCTCCCGCTCCTCCAGCGCGGCAATCCGCTCCGCACCGTGGTCGCGCAGCTGCCGGAGCTCGTCCAGCTCGGGCGAGAAGCCGTCGCGGATGATGCCGCCCTCACGGACGGAAAAAGGAGGCTCGTCACAGATGGTCCGGTCAATCTCCTCCCGGACATCCTCCAGCAGATCCATCGCCGCGATCTCCCGCAGCTCGTCCCCGTCCGGATCGCCGAGCAGCTCCCGCAGCCGCGGAAGGACGGCGATGCAGTTGGAGAGCATCCGGAGATCCCGGCCGCCGGCGCTGCCGTAAACCGTCCGGCCGACGAGACGCTGCATGTCGCTGATCCCGTGCAGAGCCCGCATGAGTTCGGCGCGGGCGACGTTGTTTTTCACCAGGGCGTCCACTGCCAGAAGCCTGCGGCGGATAGCGGCGACGGACAGGAGCGGCCGCTCCAGCCAGCTGCGCAGCATACGGCTGCCCATGGCCGTCCCGGTCTTGTCGAGAACCCAGAGAAGGCTGCCTTTTTTCCCGCCGCTCAGGGACTCCGTGAGCTCCAGGCTCTGGCGGGCGGTATAGTCCAGCTCCATATACCGGCCGCCGAAGAAAACGTCCAGGCGGTTAATATGGGAGAGGTCGAATTTCTGCGTCTCCTGCAGATAAGCGAGAAGCGCGCCGCAGGCGCAGACGGCGTTTGCGCCGTCCTGAATGCCTGCCTCGTCGACATCCGAGAAACCAAACTGCTCACATACGCGGGCAGCGCAGGGAAGATACTCAAACAGCGAGGGATCCTGCTCGGGCATGGCGTCCAGCTGGTCCCGCAGAAAGGCGAGGATGGGCGCGCTCTCCGCGGCTGCCGGCGAGAGAAGGACTTCCCGGGGGAGAAAGCGCGCAAGTTCGTTGCGCACATGCTCCTCCCCGGCGCGCGGAAATGCGGCGCAGCAGAACTCCCCTGTTGTAAGCTCACAGAAGGCGATTCCGGCAGCATCCCCGGAGAGAAAGACCGAACAGATATAGTTGCTGCGTTCCTCGGCGAGCATGGAGCTCTCCGTCACGGTACCGGGGGTGATAATGCGGATGACGTCCCGCTGTACCAGCCCTTTGGCCAGCGCGGGATCCTCCGTCTGCTCGCAGATGGCGACCTTGTAGCCCTTCGCAATCAGCTTCGCGATATAGCCCTCGGCGCTGTGGTAGGGGACGCCGCACATCGGGGTGCGCTCTTCCGGGTCCTCCACGTTCCGGTCGCGGGTGGTCAGGGCGAGGTCGAGCTCGCGGGAGGCGGTGACGGCGTCCTCGTTGAACATCTCATAGAAATCCCCGAGCCGGAAAAAGAGCAGGCAGTCGGTATGCTGTGCCTTGATCTCCTGATATTGCTTTTTCATCGGCGTGAGCTCAGCCATTTGTGCCAGCCTCCTGCTCGGACGGCGCCGGGAACTCCCCGAAAAGCGCCCAGGTGTTGCCGGAAGTGATGCGCACCGTGGTAAACTGCCCAACGAGGGCAGGGTCGCCCTTCAGATGGACCAGGCGGCCGCCGTTGGTGCGGGCGGACAGATTATATTCCTCGCGGCCGGTCTCCCCGTCCACCAGGACCCGCTGCAGCGTGCCGATGTAGGCGGCGTGCTTTTCCGCGGAGATCCGGTTGGCGAGCTCCGTCAGCGCGTCAAAATGCTTCTGCTTCTCCTCCCGGCTGTAGGGATCCGGCATGGAGGCCGCAGGGGTGCCGACCCGCTTGGAGTAGATGAAGGTAAACATCGCGTCAAAGCGCACCTCCTCGCAGAGGGAGAGCGTCTGTGCGAAGTCTTCCTCCGTCTCTCCGGGGAAGCCGACGATGATGTCCGTCGTCAGGACCAGGTCCGGCATCCACCGGCGCGCCGCGGCGACCTCCTCCAGGTATTTCCCGCGCGTGTAGCTGCGGTTCATGGCCTTCAGGATGCGGTCACAGCCGGACTGAACCGGCAGGTGAATATGGTGGGCGCATTTTTCACACTCCGCCATGGTGCGGAAGAGCTTCTCCGTAGCGTCCTTCGGATGGCTGGTCATGAAGCGGATGAGAAACTCACCGGGAATATCGTTGATCATGCGGATCAGATCGGCGAAATCGACGTCGAGGCCGAGATCTTTTCCGTAGGAGTTCACGTTCTGGCCCAGCAGGGTAATGTCCTTATATCCGGCCGCGACCAACTCGCGGGCCTCGGCGAGGACATCCTCCGGCAGACGGGAGCGCTCCCGTCCGCGGACATAAGGGACCACGCAGTAGGTGCAGAAGTTGTTGCAGCCGTACATGATGGAGAGCCAGGCCTTCACGCTGCCGTCCCTGCTGCGGGGAATTCCCTCCGCAACCACGCCGTTGCTCTTTTTTGTGGCGAAAACCCGTTTGTGGCGATCCATCACCTGCTGCAGCAGCTCCGGAAAGCGCCAGAGCTCATGCGGACCGAAGACCAGATCCACGATGGGATAGGAGCGGCGGATCTTCTCGGTCATGTGCTCCTGCTGGACCATACAGCCGCAGACCGCGATCATCTGGCCCGGACGCGCTTTCTTGGAGTGATTCAGGGCGCCGACGTTTCCGAGAACCCGCATTTCCGCGTGTTCCCGTACGGCACAGGTATTTACAACGATAATATCCGCCTGGAACTCGTCCTCCGTAAAGCCGCAGCCCATTTCGCGGAGAAATCCGCGGAGCTTCTCGCTGTCGGCTTCGTTCTGCTGACAGCCGTAGGTATCCACCATGGCGAGCGGGCGCCGGCCGTCGGCGGTGAGACGGTCGAAAAGATCGTGGCAGATTTCAAGCTGCCGGGCGATCTCCTCCGGCGCGATACAGGTTCTTTCGTACTTCAAGATGCTTCTCCGTTCAAGAAAAATGTTCTTATAATATTATCATAAAAGCTATGGAACTTTCAACAAAAATCCTGTATAATACCCTGCAAATAATGAAACCGGGAGAATCGAAATGCCCCAGATTAATCTGTTATCGCCGCATGTAGCCGACCTGATTGCGGCCGGAGAGGTGGTCGAGCGCCCCGCCTCCGTCATCAAGGAGCTGGTGGAAAACGCCTTTGACGCCGGCGCGGCGCATGTGACCGTGGAAATCCAGAACGGCGGCGCGACCATGATCCGCGTGACGGACGACGGCTGCGGGATGGCGCCCGAGGACGCCGGAATTGCATTTCTCCGCCACGCCACGTCCAAGCTCCGGGACGAACGCGGCCTGGAGGCTATCACGACCATGGGCTTCCGGGGCGAGGCGCTTGCCGCGATCTCGGCCGTCTCCAGAATAGAACTCTATACCAGGCGGCCGGAGGATGCGGAGGGCACCCGGATGACACTGGAAGCCGGGGACATCCGCGACATGGAGGCGACCGGATGCCCGTCGGGGACAAGCATCTGCGTCCGGGATATCTTTTACAACACGCCCGCCCGGCTGAAATTCCTGAAGTCCGACCGCAGCGAGGCCTCGGCCTGTATCCAGGCGGCACTGCGCTGCGCGCTCGGCAGGCCGGAAATCTCCGTCCGCTTTCTGCGGGACGGGAGAGAGGAGTTCTTTACCCCCGGGGACGGGAGGATCGATTCCTGCTGCTACGCGCTTCTTGGCCGGGATCTGGTCTCGGGGCTCCTCCCGGTTCACAGCGAGGACGAGGGGCTGAAGCTGACGGGCTATATCTCCTCCCCCGCTGCCGGCAGGGGCAACCGCAGCGCGCAGTTTTTCTTCGTGAACGGACGGTTTATCCGCTCCCAGATGCTGCAGACGGCGCTGGAGCAGGCCTATAAGAACACACTCCTGACGGGGCGCTATCCCGCATGCGTCATCTGTCTGGAGATCCGCCCCGGCGCGGTGGACGTCAATGTGCATCCGGCGAAAATCGAGGTGAAGTTCTCCGAGGAGAGAAGGATCTTTAACCTGCTCTACCAGGCGTCCGTCGGGACGCTGAGCGGGGAGGACAGCCTGAAGCTCCGGACGGTTCCGGAGAAGGCGGCGCCTGCCGCACCGGCGGAAGACAAGCCGGAAGAAGCCCTGCCGCCGCAGAAGCCTGCGCCGCAGGCGGAATACCGCGTTCCTGCGGAAACCGCCCCGCTCCCGCCCGCAGAACCGAAAGGTCAGGCGGTGCCCGTGCACGCCTTCGCGGCGGAACGGCCGGACTGCGTTCCCGCACGGCAGCAGAGCCTCTTTGCAAGCCCCGCCCCGGAGTATCAGCGGGAGAACAGCCTGCCCCCGGAACGGGAAACCGCAGAGAAGGCTGTCGAAAAACCTGTTCAAAATGTTGATATCTCCTCTGCGCCGGAACACAAGATCTTGGGAGAGGCCTTCAAAACCTATATCATCACCGAGGTCGGTGAGCAGCTTGTGCTGATCGACAAGCATGCCGCGCACGAGAGGATGAATTTCGACCGGCTGAAGAGCGGCAGGCAGCCCGTCATGGCACAGCAGCTTCTCTCGCCGCAGACACTCCGGCTCGATCTCGGGCAGATGGCGCTGCTGGAGCAGCACGGAGAGCTTTTTGCGGAATTCGGCTTTGAGCTGGAACCCTTCGGGGAGCACGAGCTGATCATCCGCGCGGTTCCCGCCGACATCCGGCCGGACGATGCGCGCGCTGCCATCGAGGAGATTCTGGAGCATCTCGGCAGCGGCGGAACGCCGGATCCGGAGGCGGCCAGGGACGAACTTCTCCACACGGTCGCCTGCAAGGCGGCCATCAAGGCGGGCTGGAACACCGGCCCGCAGGAACGCGAGCGCATTGCGGAGGAGGTCCTCTCCGGCAGGGTGAAGTACTGCCCCCACGGCCGTCCGGTCTCGGTCACCGTAACGCGGAAGGATCTGGATAAACTGTTCAAAAGGATTGTATAAGGTGAGCAAGAAGCTGCTGATCATTGCCGGACCTACCGCGTCCGGAAAAACCGCGCTCGGGATCGAACTGGCAAAACGGCTGGACGGGGAGATCGTCTCGGCGGATTCCATGCAGATCTACCGCGGAATGGACGTCGGCACGGCCAAGGCCACGCCGGAGGAACAGGGTGAAATACCGCACCACCTGCTGGATATCCTGGAGCCGGGTGAGATGTACTCGGTCTCGCGGTATGTGGAGGACGCCGCCGCGGTCTGCGAGATGCTCTTCTCCGGCGGGAAACAGCCCGTCGTGGTCGGCGGGACGGGTCTGTATATCGACTCGCTGCTCGCCGGCAGGCGCTTCGCGGGGGAAGCGGAGGAAAGCGCGGAGCTGCGCGGCGCGCTCGCGGAGGAATACGACCGCTGCGGCGGGGAGGAAATGCTGCGCCGCCTGGGCGAAGTGGATCCCGAGCGCGCGGCAAAGCTTGCGGCGACAGACCGTCGCAGGATCATCCGTGCGCTGGAAGTCTATGCTCTTACCGGGCGGAACATCAGCGAGCATGACCTGGAAACCCGGCAGCAGGCGCCGGCATATGATGCGCTGTACACGGTGCTGGAGTATGCAGACCGCAAAGCCCTCTACGAGAGGATCGAGAGCCGCGTGGACCGCATGTGTGAAGGCGGGCTCTACGCGGAGACGCAGTTGCTGCTGGAAAAGGGAATATCGGATGACAGCACCTGCATGCAGGCAATCGGTTACCGGCAGGCGGCGATGTACCTGCGGGGCGAACTCTCCGAGCAGGAGGCCAGAGCCCTGATCAAGCAGGCGACGCGCCGTTATGCGAAGCGGCAGCTCACCTGGTTCCGAAGGCACACGGAAGCGCTTCGCCTGCAGCCGGACAGGATGGGCATGGAGGAAATGGCCGACAAAGTCTGCCGGCGGTTTTTGGAGGAAGAAGGAAATGACAGAAACTGAGATCGCGAGGAATGTCGCGAACATCAAGGCGGAGATTGCGCGTGCGGCGAAAGAGGCGGGCAGAGACCCGGGGGAGATCCGGCTCGTCGCGGCGACAAAAACAAATCCTGCGGAGGCGATCCGGGCGGCCGTCGCGGCCGGCGTCGACATCTGCGGAGAGAACCGGGTCCAGGAAATGCTGGAGAAAAACGGGCAGGGCGCCTATGAAGGCGTACCGCTGCATTTTATCGGGCATCTCCAGAAAAATAAGGTAAAGCAGGTTGTCGGCCTGTGCGGGCTGATCCACTCGGTCGACAGCATCCCGCTCCTGCAGGAAATCTCCCGCATTGCGGAGAAAAAGAACCTGGTCCAGGATGTGCTGCTGGAAATCAACGTCGGAGGCGAGGAGTCGAAATCCGGTTTTGACCCGGATAGTCTGGAAGATGTGCTCCGGGAAGCCTCGCAGATTCCGTTTGTCTGCGTCCGGGGGCTGATGGCTATCCCTCCCGTTTGTGAATCCCCGGAAGAAAATCGGCCTTATTTTTTGAAAATGAACAAGCTTTTTGTTGACAACAGCGGAAAAAAATACGATAATGTACGCATGGACTTTTTGTCCATGGGCATGTCCGGTGATTACCCGGAGGCTGTGCGCTGCGGCGCAAACCTGGTACGGGTGGGATCGGGCATATTTGGCCCGCGTCATTACACATAACTGGTTCGGAGGAACAGGCCAATGGGCTTCATGGATGAATTGAGAAAACTGACCCAACCCTATGAGGATGAGGACGATTTTTACGAGGGCGCGGATCCTTCCGCACAGCAGGCCCCGCCGTCGGAGGCGCAGCTGGAGTTTGAGAATGCCTTCGGAGGGCGTGAAACCCCGGAACGCGCCGAGGAAGAGCCGGCCGCCGCGGATACGCCGCAGGAAGGAAAAGGGCTCTTCTCCGGATTCGGCCGGAAAAAGCTTCCCCGCCCGAAGATTCCGGCCAGAGAGCGGACTGTGGAATTCGGAGGCATGGAACAGCAGGTCATCCTCTTCAACCCCAAGAGCTTTGATGAGGCGGGAGACCTGGTTCAGCACCTGTCGCAGGGCCGCAGCATCGTGATGACGCTGGAAGGCGTACCGACAGACCTCGCACGGCGGCTTCTGGACTTCCTCTCCGGCATTGCCTACGCCCTTCAGGGGAAGATTACCCCGATCTCCGCAAAGACCTATTTTGTAACCCCGCAGAATGTTGACGTGCTTGGTGCGGAGGAGCTCGCCTCTTCCGAACAGGCATCATCAACCTGATAGATTTCCTCAGTACAACAATCATTGAAAGGTGGACAATAGTATGATTACAGCCCAGGACATTCGTGAGAAGACTTTTGAGAAGTCCAGAATGAACGGTTACGACATGAGCTCCGTGGATGATTTCCTGGAGGAGCTCGCGGAAGACGTCAGCTCAGCCCAGAAAGAGAACGCGGTTCTGAAGAGCAAGATGAAGGTTCTCGTCGACAAGATCGAAGAGTACCGCGCCAACGAGGAGGCCCTCAACCTGGCCATCCTGTCTGCGCAGAAGCTCGCCGTGCAGATCGAGAGCGAGGCCCGTCAGCGTGCCGCCGCGATGATTGAGGATGCTGAGCGTCAGGTAAGAGCCCGCCTCGGCTCCATTGAGGAGCAGACTGCCGCCGAGGAGCGCAAGCTGGCGGACGCCCAGAGCGCAACCCGGAAGTTCTTTGACAAGGCAAAAGAGGTCTGCAGCAATCAGCTTGAGCAGCTGGATGCCATTTTCAACGGCCTGGGTCTTCCGGAAGAGCCCGAAACGCCGAAAGCTCCGGCTGTTCCCGAGATTGATATTGACGAAGCGGTCCGCTCCATTGAAGAGCAGGTTTCCAAGCCGAGCGCTCCGGAACCGGCTCTGGATCTCGACCTCTCCGACTTTGACATCGCCCCTGCACCCAAACGCAGAGGCATGGGCAGCACCCAGTCTTTTAACCTCTAAGGCACTGCCGGCCGGATTCACCGCGGGGTGAGGCAAATGCGCCTGCCCCGCTTTCGGCTTATCTGTGCATTTGTTTGATATCATTTTATATTCAGGAGAAACACATTTATGGCCAAGGACTATAACGCAACCCTTAACCTCCCCAAAACCGACTTTCCCATGCGCGCCGGTCTTCCCAAGCGGGAGCCCGAGATGCTGAAGAAATGGGAAGAGATGGACCTCTATAATCTGCAGCTGAAGAAAAACGAGGGGAAGCCTCTGTTCTCCCTGCACGACGGACCTCCGTTCTCCAACGGAGACATCCACATGGGCCACGCCCTGAACAAGGCGCTGAAGGATTTCATTAACCGCAGCTACATGATGCGCGGCCGCTGGGTCCCCTACATACCGGGATGGGACAACCACGGCATGCCCATTGAGAGCGCGATTATCAAGGAACAGAAGCTCAACCACAAGGAAATGTCCACTGCGGATTTCAGAAGCGCATGCCATGACTATGCGGAGAAGTACGTCTACCGTCAGATGGCCGGCTTTAAGAGACTCGGCGTCATCGGCGACTGGGAGCATCCGTACTTCACCATGAACAAGGGCTTTGAAGCGGACGAGGTTCGGGTCTTTGGCAAAATGTATCGCAACGGCCACATCTACAAGGGCCTGAAACCGGTCTACTGGTGCGCCCACGACGAGACCGCGCTGGCAGAAGCGGAGATCGAGTATCATGACGACCCGGTCACCACGGTCTACGTCAAGTTCCCGATGCATGACGACAAGGGGAAGCTGAGCCATCTTGACCTCTCCAAGCTGTATTTCCTGATCTGGACCACGACGACCTGGACCCTCCCCGGCAACCTTGGCATCACGCTCCATCCGGACGTGAGCTACGCGATTGTGAAGGCAGGGAACGGTGACTATTATATCCTC
>JAEEGI010026411.1_pt1 | contig 11184 bp, 9 predicted proteins | sample 8958751 | NCBI WGS metagenome assembly JAEEGI01 (sample SAMN16246545, study PRJNA631951) | gut metagenome | biome: gut microbiome; feature: rumen; material: KS-attached | host: Bos | place: Iran: Karaj | collected 2018-10 | reverse complement strand
AGGGCAGCCATCCGTCAAACACTGCAAAGGCGTTCGCATAGCCGTCAATGTCCTGACGGTGGCCGTAAAGCATATCAAAGTCAACGAGATTTGTGAAGCAGAGTCCTTCAAAATCCATGTCGAGCGCTTCAAGAGTTTTCTCCATACCCTCGGTATTTGAATGGGTAAATACGAAATCCGTCATTCCCCTGCCGGCAAAGATGTCGTGGATTTTACCGATAGCGTAAACGGTTTTTCCGCTTCGTACGACCGCGTCAAGCATGGTTTCCCTCGGCGGTTCGAGCGAGAAATCGTGACGGTTTGCCGTGCGTTTATACTCGCCGTTTTCGGTTATAAACGGTCTTGCGATAACTCTGCCGACGGCATTTTTGCCTGTCAGTATTTTGCGTGCGGTACGGCAGTATTCGTACAGTTTTTCAAGCGGTACGACGTCCTCGTGAGCGGCAATCTGAAAAACGCTGTCAGCCGAGGTATAGACTATAAGGTCGCCCGTTCTGACGTGTTCGTCGCCGTAATCTTTGATTACCTGAGTACCCGAATAAGGCTTGTTGCAGAGAACTCCCCTGCCCGTCTGACGCGAGAATTCGTCGATTATCTCCTTCGGAAAACCGTAGGGATAAGTCGGCATCGGTTCGGGCGAAATGATACCCGCAATTTCCCAGTGCCCTATGGTGGTGTCCTTGCCGCGGGATGCTTCGGCGCACCGACCGACAGCGGCAGTGGGATTTTCAACTGTCCCTATATAATCGCAGCCGTCAATATTGCCGAGACCCATTTTATGCGTGTTGCCGCAGGAAAACTTTTCGGACTGAGATATTCTTTTTAATGTGTTGCAATCCTTATCGCCGAAATCGGCGGCATCGGGCAGCTCGCCCACGCCACAGGAATCGAGGACTATAATAAATACGCGTTTATTCATTTTCATTCGCCTTCGCAATCTTAACTATACGGCTTGTGCCGAGACGGTCAGCGCCAAGTTCAATGAATTTCTCGGCATCATCAAGCGAGGAAATGCCGCCTGCCGCTTTGATTTTTTTGCCGTTTGTTATGTGCGCTTTGAAGAGCTTAATGTCGTCAAAGGTCGCTCCGCCCGTTGAAAAGCCCGTCGAGGTCTTTATATAATCCGCATCAGAGGCGGAAACGATTTCGCACATTTTGATTTTTTCCTCGTCTGTCAGCAGGCAGGTTTCGATAATGACCTTCAAAAGTCTGCCGTCGCAAGCCTTTTTGACGGCGTTGATTTCGTCGAGAATAAAGTCATATTCGCCGTCTTTAAGTGCGCCGACGTTGATTACCATATCGATTTCGTCCGCGCCGTTTTTAACCGCGTCAGCCGCTTCGAAGCACTTTGAAAGCGTTGTCGAATAACCGTTCGGGAAGCCGATAACGGTGCAGATTGCAAGACGGCCGCCGACGTACTGCTTTGCCCTCTTTACGAATGAAGCGGGAATGCAGACGGAAGCGGTTTTGTATTTCATACCGTCGTCGCAGATTGCCTTAATCTGTTCCCACGTCGCGTCAACAGCTAAAAGCGTATGGTCGCATTTTGAAAGTATTTCGTTAAGTGTCATTTTATATTTTGCTCCCTTATTTATATATCTTTTCAAATTATATCATATATTAAACGAAATTAACATATACTAAACAAGAAAAAATGTCTTGACAAGTCAATATTTTTGTATTATTATATCAAAGCACTCAAACGAGAGCGATATATCGCGGGGTAGAGCAGTTGGTAGCTCGTCGGGCTCATAACCCGGAGGTCATGTGGTTCAAGTCCCATCCCCGCAACCACTAAAAAGCATCCGCCTTTACGGCGGATGTTTTTTTGTCGTTATGAGATTAGAATTAAGCTATATCACTTCGGGTTATGAGACCGACGAGCGTAGGTTGTTGGGCAACATCGCCGAGCGCCGCCTGCGGCGGATGAAGCGAAGGCGATGTTGGCGCAGCGGTCGAAATTTGCCGCCGCTCCAAGGCGAAGCAAATTTCGGGTACCGCAAGAGGAAGAGATTATCCCTACCGTTTAAGTTATTGATAGCATCCCCGCAACCATAAAAACCCTGTACACCATTCGGTGTGCAGGGTTTTTCCGTTATGAGATTGGAATTAAGCTATATCACTTCGGGTTATGAGGTTTTTTACAATTCCGCTATAATCATTCCGCCTTTGTTGTCGAGGCCCGTATGCCACAGCTCGTAAAAGTCAAGCCATTCGTATTCACTGTAAGTCACTGCCTTAACCATAAGGTTCGTTTCGCTTTTTATATAGCCGTTGAGCAAAAACCAATGCCATTCGTAGTCCTTGAAGCGAGGCTGAGCGTGCTTAAGCAGAAGAAACGGCACGGGTATTCCCCTGTCAAGTTGTGAGATAAGAGCCGTTTCGGCCGTACGGTAATTTGCCGTGCCCTGAATGCCCGAAAGCGTGACAGAGCTGTTGCCCCTGTCCGCAAGATACCGACCGAAGCCTTCAAGGTAAATCGGCAGCTTATCTATACCGCTCATTCTCGGATGCAGATACGGCTTCATAATTGTTCCGAAATTTACATAGTCCTGCTTTGTAAGGTTGCTTTTATCAAACGGGTAAAGCGAAGTACCCTTGTATAAATCAAGATAAATACAAAGGTCGCACGCGGTTTCCGCGGCACAGCCGCCTACACGCATCATGAAGCCGTCAAACCATTCCTGATTGCCGCCGTAGGACGCGCCGATATTAAAATGAGGTAATTCCTTTTTAATACATTCCATAATTCTTTAATCAAACGGGCGCAATAATTTGCGCCCGTTACAGTTATTTCAGATTGCCCAAAATGCCTCTTATCAACTTTTTGCCGATTTCGCGGCCGATGGTATTTGCAGCGGAGTTAATGGTCTTTTCCATAACCGTCGTTTTCTTTCTGCCCGAAGAAGTCGTGGTTCTCTTCGCCTTCTGTGAAAGTTTTTCGCGCTCGGCGGCAAGCTTTTCCTTCTCCTTTTCGAGTTTAAGGCGCTGCTTTTCGAGCTCGGTCATTTCCTTTTCCTGCTGAAGCTGAGCCTGTTCCTCGGCAAGCTGTTTTTGCTCCTCTTCCGCCTGTGCCTGAGCCTCGGCGTGAGCGGCAGTGAGAATTTCATACGCGCTCTCGCGGTCAACAACCTGAGCGTATTTGTCGCGAAGCGGACTTGAGAAAATCGCGGCCTGTACCGCTTCGGGCTCGACGGCGTTCATTGAGCTTCTCGGCGGAAGTATGCCCGCGCGCTCAACAACTGTCGGAACGCCCTTTTCATCGAGTACGGAAACGAGAGCTTCGCCCGTTGCAAGCTCCTGAAGGACACGCTCGGTGTCGAATTTCTCGTTTGCCCTGAACGAACGCGCCGCATAACGAAGCGCCTTCTGCTCGTTGGGCGTGTAGGCGCGAAGCGCGTGCTGAACACGGTTGCCTATCTGACTGAGAACTGTCTCGGGAACGTCCGAGGGATTCTGGGAAATAAACCAAACAGAAACGCCCTTGGAACGGATAAGACGGACTACCTGTTCAACCTTTTCGATAAGCGCCTTGGGAGCGTCGTTGAAAAGCAGATGTGCCTCGTCAAAGAAGAAGGCTATCTTCGGCTTATCGAGGTCGCCCGCTTCGGGAAGCATCTCATAAAGCTCGGAAAGCATCCACAGCAGGAAGGTCGAATAAAGAAGCGGATGCTGGAAAAGCTCCTGACACTCGAGTATATTCATAACGCCCCTGCCCTCTGCGTCCCAGTCAAACCAGTCGGCAAGCTCGAGCGAGGGTTCGCCGAAGTAAACGTCGCCGCCTTCATCCTCAAGGGTGAGAAGTGCGCGCTGAATTGAACCGACAGTCTGCGGACTTACGTTGCCGTAGGTGAGCTTGAACTCATTGGCGTTATCGCCGACATACTGAAGCATTGAGCGAAGGTCCTTAAGGTCAAGAAGGAGCATACCCTTATCGTCGGCTATGCGGAAAATTATACGCAGAACTCCGCTCTGGGTATCGTTAAGACCGAGAAGTCTCGCAATCAGTTCAGGTCCCATTTCGCTTATCGTAGTTCTGACGGGATGTCCGTTCTTGCCGTAAACATCAAAGAAGCGTACGGGATATGAGCAGTAGTCGAAGTTCTCGATATGCATGGTGTCGATTGAACGGCGGATGTGCTTGTTCTCGGCACCCGGCTGACACATACCCGTAAGGTCGCCCTTGATATCGGCTACGAACACGGGAACGCCCAGATCGGAGAAGGACTCCGCGATAACCTTTAAGGTAACGGTTTTGCCTGTACCGGTAGCGCCCGCGATAAGTCCGTGACGGTTAGCCATAGACGGATTGAGATACACTCTCTCGTCGCCCGTGGCAAGCCAGATTTTGCCCTCGTCTTTCATATACATAAATTCGCCCTCACTTTTTAATTATTGTCATTTTTTAATAGCGCTTTTGCTTCCTGCAAATCAATTCTTGCCTTATGACCATGCTTTTGTAACAAACCTAAAAGCCCTGCTCCATCTATGAGTTGAATGGGTTTGTCCTTCGCAAACTCGTAGGCATCATTGCCGTAATACGACGTTGTTACAAGAATTCCTTTCATAGCACCTTCGTTAATCAAAGTTCCATATAAGTCACGAACGGCAGAAACACCTACAACATTTGTGTACCGCTTTGCTTGAATAACGATTTTTCCGCCTCTAATCGGGTCAGAATCAAACGCAACCGCGTCAACACCGCCGTCGCGACTTGCTTGAGTTATTCTAACTTCGTTGCCATTACCGTTAAATTCTTTAGCAAACAATTCGCGAATTAAATTTTCAAAATCTTGCCAATCAATCGCTGCAAGGTTCTCACCCGAATCTATCGAATCCACAACATCATAGCCTTCAACAAATCGTTTATCTTCTCTACTTATCGTTTGGACTGGTTGAACAGGTGTTACGTTTGAAATAGCAGCAGCAGCAATACCTTTAGAACTCCTAAACCAAGCTTTTGGATCAATTGACAAAAGATTTAATTGGGCAAAGTCTTCTTTGCTTACTCTAACAGACAATATGCACGGTGTAATCTCTTGACCTGTAGTTTTATCAATTGTGTTGACAATTCCATTCAAGACAATTGAATCAATAAGGTTAAACGTATCGTTTATATTAAATATCTCATTGAGGTAAAGCAATACCAACTGATAAACGAAACTGTCATAAGTCTTTTTTAATTGCGCATCGCTGTAATAAGATTCTTTATACTCTTGCTTAGATTTAATGTATGAAACACTTTTCAATGTTGGCAAGTCATCTATTGTCGGGAACAGCGCATCAACAATTACGCCTCTATTTTCTTCCGTATACTCAACATCATACGAAGGAACAAAGTCTAATGGTAAATTCAAATTGTTTAATACAAGTGAAATATATTCAACAACAGAATCAGACTGACCATCTGAAATATTATTAAAGAACGCATCTACTTCAGCATTAACTTCTTTTTGTTTTTCTTCAAACTCCTGCTTTTCTTTATTCCAAATTGACACCTGATTGTCGTAGTATTCTTTTCTTTTTGCATTTGTATCAGCAATAGCATTACGTTCTTTTTCCCAAGCAAAATGTGCCACAGTAAACGCAGAATCATTATCTTTGTTGAATTCTTCCATTTTTTTACTGGACAGTTTAACGAAGAAACTAGGAGTTGGATTAAAAGCTGGATCCTCTCTTTTTGGCTCGCGCGAAGGCTGAACAAATACCGGATTAGCTGGATATGGTTTGTCGAAACTATTGTTATCTTTTAATGCATCTTTAGAAATCGCAGCTGAACCCATATTATTAATTAAAAATGAGTTTATTCTTTCTTGCAATTGTTCAGCTTCTACCGTTAGTCTTTTAGCCTCAAGCATTGCCTGTTCGTCATTAAGAGCCTTTTGAGCTCTCTCTGCTCGCTTTTGTTCAGCAATTCGCTTATTGCTTTCAGCTGTGAGTTTTTTTGCCCACTGTTGAGCCCATTGTTTCTCTTGAAGCTCAATTTTATATTGCAGCTCACGCTTATTCATTGCCGCAATAGTTTTACTCTTGTTTAAGCCTTTATGATAAATAGTTTGGTGATAGTAGTATACCCTTCCCATATCAACGCCTCCATAGTTTCAATCAATTAGATTCTATCATATACAAGCCGTGTTTTCAATCGGTTTTTACAGTTTAATCTGTGAAAAGACCTGACCGATAGGCTCGTTGATTTCAAGGTCGGTTTCGGGATTAAGCGGATAATTGATGTGCTGTTTATTAATTATAACCAGATGCTTTCCCGCAAAATAGCGTACGTAGCTCGCAGCGGGATAAACCGTCAGCGACGTTCCGCCGATTATCAGCATATCGGCGCTCATTATCGCGTCAACGGCTCCCCTGACCGCTCTTTCGGGAAGCGATTCGCCGTAGAGGGTGACGTCGCACCTGACTGTTCCGCCGCAGTCGCAGTGCGGTATTCTTTCGTCGGAATTATAGATATAATCGGCGTCAAAGCGTTTGCCGCATTTCATACAGTAATTTTTCTGAGTAGTGCCGTGGATTTCAAGGACGTTTTTGCTGCCCGCCTTCTGATGCAGGCCGTCGATATTCTGGGTTACGACTGCGTTGAGCTTTCCCGACTTTTCAAGCTCGGCAAGAAATTTATGAGCCGCGTTGGGTTCAACGTGCCGCGCATCCATTTTCTGACGGTAGAATTCAAAGAACACCTCAGGCTCATGTACAAGGCAGTCGTGGCTGAGAAGATACTCGGGCTGATACCTGTCGAAGCGCACGTCGTGCTGATTGTAAAGCCCGTCCTTTGAGCGGAAGTCGGGCACGCCGCTTTCGGTAGATACGCCCGCGCCGCCGAAGAAGACTATATTGTTACTCCCGCGGATAAATTCAGCGAGTTTTGCGATTGAGTCTGTCATAATATCACCTCGGTTTTATTATATCGCAAAGCGTTGCTCGTTTCAATAATTACAATTGCAAAAAAACAATTGAAAAATGAAAACAAATGTGATATATTGAGGTTGACGGGACAACCTGTCAAATTAAAAGGGAAAGGATTGATACCAATGGGAAAATTCGTTATTAAAGAGACTAAAAAGGGTTTCGTGTTCAATCTTAAGGCAGGCAACGGCGAAGTTATAGCTGTTTCCGAGGTTTACAATACCGAGAAGGCTTGCAAAAACGGAATCGAATCAGTCAGAAAGAACTGTGTAGCGGAAATTGAGGACCAGACCGTAGCTAACTACGAGAAGCTCAAGAACCCGAAGTTCGAGGTTTATACCGATAAGAAGGGCGAATTCCGTTTCAGACTTAAGGCTAAGAACGGCGAAATCATCGCCACCGGCGAAGGCTACAAGGCCAAGGCAAGCTGCAAGAACGGTATCAAGAGCATCCAGAAGAATGCTCCCGAGGCAGAGGTTGTTAAGGCTTAATTACAATTAAACAGACTATTAAAAAGAACCGCTTCGAAAGAAGCGGTTCTTTGTTGTAAGCGACATTAAAAAAATGTGTTTTACCGAATGCAAAGTCCGTTTAACGGTATTTTGGCGTGTGAATTGTGTTGAAAAATTCTGTGTTTCGGTTATAATTTAACCGAACGTTTGTTCGGTAGCAATCGCCCCTGCCTGACAGATGTCGGAAAGTAGGTAAAATATGTTTTTCGTTTCACATACAGAAGACTATATTAAAGACGGTGAATTCTTAAGCTGAGTGCTCCCCTCTTTTTAATTTCATTATTAAAGGAGAATCAACTTAAGATGAACGAAAACGCCTTGACGAGAGAAGTTCTGTCCGTTGAGGAGATTTACGAAACGGAGGAATACGTATTAGTCAAATTCACCGAATACGCTGACAGCAAAATCACCGTCAGCTTTGAAAAAGGAATCAAAGACAGTGACGGTGATATAGTCAGATTTATTAAAATTTAATATTTTGTCAGTCCCGAATCTTCGTAGATTTTTCTGAGTGTGTTGTACTGTTCGATATCGGCCGAGTTGACCGCCTTAAGCTTTTCTCTCGCCTTTTTCGTGAAGGCGTATCTGAAGAAGCGTATTACCCAGAACAGCGGCAGCAAGAACGGCAGTTTTTCCAGTATGGGGAAAAGATGCTGCATATGGCGAAGGTTCGGGAAAAGCATTTTTATAAGGCGTTTTGCCTTGCTCTCGTTGGCTGCAGCAGCCTCCGCGGCATTCTTTACGGGCGGGCCGAAAACGATATAGTTTTCCATCAGTTCAATATTTTCGTCGGTATCTTCGCCGTCAAATACGGATTTTCCGACGCTGATAATGTTTTTATTGAAGCTGTTGAGCCCGAGTTTTTCAAGCTCGGCCTCTATATACTCACCGTCAAGGCTGTCGGCGAGTTTTTTGTTCATCAGATAAATATCGACGGTCGGTCTGAAGCAAGCGCCGGCGTTGGTGTAGTGCTCGGCAAGATGAGCGAGGGTGTAAATATAAAGGTCGCTGTCGCTCATTTTATACTCATAATCACTGATTTTTACGGCTCTGTCCCACACACCGAGGAAATATTCATACATATAGTAATCCTCGGTAAACAGCGTATTGTGAAGCTCTACGGTAAGAAACGGCGCCTTGATAAGCACGATATCCTTGCCATTGTTCATCTCCTGTTTAAGACCGTGTGAAAGAAGTATATCCCGCGCCTTCTCTACGTCCTCTTTTCTGACAAGGACGTCCATATCGACCATAAATCGCATCTCGGGCTTCGGGTATAGAGCTTTCAGGTGAGAGCCTTTGAGAAGCATAAAAGGAATAGCGTTCTCGGTGAATTCCTTACGGATTTTGTCAAGCTCGGACTGCTGGCTCATTTCGCGCAGAATAGCCGCCTGATAGGCTTTTTTAAGCTTCACGGCAACGCTGTCGGGAAGCATCTTCCCCTGCCCGTTCGCAAAATACAGAAGCGCCTGAGCGGAATTGCGGACAGTGAGATTGTAAACCTTCTCGGCATCAACGTCCTCGGGCAAAGCGGGAACACCACCGCCGCCCAAAACGGCAGCGACGCATGCGAGAAAATATTCCTTTATCTTAATTAAATCGCTCATAGATTAATCCAGTTCAAACTTTGCAAATATCTGGAAATGGTCCGACGGATACACGCCGTCATAGGTGGTGTTTATAATCTTCAGCTCGTCGACCTTGATGCCTGTTTTTGAAATCATAAAAAAGTCGATGGTATCATAGTCAAGCTTTTCGCCGAACGCCTGATAGGTAGCGCCGTGCATTGTGTTCTCGGTCTGATACTGAGCGTCGAGGAAATTCTCGGTAACCTTGTTGTAGGTTACGCTGCCCTCAAAGCAGTTGAAGTCGCCCATAATCATACTCGGAAGGCCGCCGAACTGCGCTATCTTATCGAGAACTACGCCGATACCGTTGATTCTCGCCTCTTCGCTTACGTGGTCGAGGTGGGTGTTGAATACAACGAATTCCTTTTCTGTCGCGTTGTCCTTAAGTATAACGTACGAGCAGATACGGTAGCACGCGGAGCCCCAGTCCTTGCTCATTTTTTCGGGAGTTTCGGAAAGCCAGAACGAGCCCTTGTCAACAAGAGTATAGCAATCCGTGCGGTAGAAAACCGGGCAGCCTTCGGCATACGGCGTTTCGTCCCTGTACTCGATAACCGAGTCAAAGCCTGCCAAACAGTCGCTCAGGTACTTGTACTGCCACTTGGTGACCTCCTGAAAGCCGATAATCGACGGCTTGACGGACTCGATATTCTTCATAATCAGATCCGCTCTGTAGAACCAGCTGCGTTTGCCAAGGTCGCCGGGATTAAGGCAGCGAACGTTACAGCTCATAACGTCAATGCCCTCGCCCTCCCGCGCAGCAGCCGTAAATTCAACGGGCTTCTTGGCGGTTCTGTAATGCGGATAATAGCCGAAGAAAACAGCCGAAACCGCAAGCAGTGCAACTAAAATCAGACATAAGCAGATTTTAAGAATCAGTTTGAACACCTTCATTTCTTCCACCTCATTTTGATTTGTATATCTCCGCCGAGAGAAGCGTTGCCTTCGTACGGCAGGAGGTTATTTTTATTTTTATTTTGTCTGTAATAACGGGCTTTTTGAAAATAATTATTCGCTTGTTTCCGATTACGGTTGAGCGCTCGAGACGCTTGAATTTACCGTTTCGTGAGTATTGAATCTCAAACGATTCAATCTGCTGGCCGGTGGCGATATTTTCACGCAGAATTATGCTCTCGCATTCGCATTCTTTGCCGAGGTCAATGACGATTTCGGGCTTTTCGTCACCCTCGCCGCTCTGCCAGTAAAGCTCGTCGCTGTCGCTGAGTATATTGTCCGCGCAGTGTTCGCCGTCAAGTTCACTTGAAGCGCTTGCGGTCTTGCCCGCCGACAGATTTTCATAAAACACGCGGCCGAGCATACGCCGCAGTCCGTCGAGCGAAAGTGCGTCGATGTCGGTGATTTGTCCGCGTTTGTCGGGCGGAATATTGAGAAGCAGGTTGCAGTTGGCGCCGACTGTGCCGATATAAAGCTTAAACAGCTTCTCAAAGTCCTTGACGCGCGAGTCCTCCGCCTTATGATAGAACCAGCCCGGACGGATTGAAACGTCCGCCTCGGCGGGATACCAGACAAGCCTGTCGGCATCCTTTATAGCCTTGCGTGAGCCCATATCGATAACCATTTTCTTATGGCTCTCGCGGAATTTCTTACCCTCGTTTTTCTGCGAGTTTTCCTCGGTGAATTCGTTTATTGCGTAATATGAAGGCACAACGCTCCACTCGCTTTCGCGAACGAAGCCCATCTCGTTGCCTACCCAGCGTACATCGGGTCCGCAGATTGATATGACCGCGTCGGGTTGAAGCTCGCGGATAAGCGCATACCAGCCTGCCCAGTCATATTCCTGACGTTTACCGTTTTCACCTTCGCCGCACGCGCCGTCAAGCCAGACGCAGAAGATATCGCCGTAGTCGGTCAGAAGCTCGCGGAGCTGGTTTTTATAAAACTCATTATAAGCGTCTCCCTCGCCGTAGGTCTTTTCGTGTCTGTCCCAGGGTGAGAGATAAACACCGAACTTGATTCCCTGCTTACGGCAGGCATCGCTGACGAGTCTGACGACGTCGCCTTCTCCGTCCATAAACGGGCTGCTTTTAACGCTGTAGTCGGTGAATTTGCTCGGCCAAAGGCAGAAGCCGTCGTGGTGCTTTGCCGTGAGAATGATGCCCTTCATGCCA
>JAEEGI010026410.1_pt1 | contig 11184 bp, 9 predicted proteins | sample 8958751 | NCBI WGS metagenome assembly JAEEGI01 (sample SAMN16246545, study PRJNA631951) | gut metagenome | biome: gut microbiome; feature: rumen; material: KS-attached | host: Bos | place: Iran: Karaj | collected 2018-10 | reverse complement strand
AATTGTTCATAAAAATCAACCTGGTGTATATAGAACATATCCAATAAAATTATTTTATTCAAGTAATATGCCAATAATACTTCAAAGTGCATTAGTATCAAATTTATTTTTTTTCAGTCAAATGTTAAAGATATATAAGAATAATTTCTTAATAAGATTAGTATGGCAAGACGTAGAATAAGGAGGACATGCAATAGGAGGATTAGTATATTTAATATCACCTCCAAATTCAATATTAGAAATAGCTAAAGTTCCTTTTCATACAATATTTTATTTTGCATTTATTTTAATTTAATGTGCTTATTTTCTAAAACTTGGATTGAAGTTTCTGGTTCTGGAGTTTAATGATTTTGAATGATTCTCTTAATTGATTTTTTTTGATATATTACTAAAGAATAATAATTATATAATAATTATTTTCCTTCTTTTCATACTAATTCATTTTTTAAACAAAATGAATTCTAAATAATAATTTAATAAAATGAATTGGACAAATAAATATTTTTAACTGAAAATCCTTTAATTCTTTCTAGAAATTTTTTTTAAAAGTGATTTAGCCTTTGATGTAAATAAAAATTTAAATATGAGAAAAAAAATTCGAATAAGAATGAAATTAATAACTTTAATAACCTAATTGATATTTCAATAAGAACTAATAAAAAAGTGATTTGTAATAAATTTTAAGTAATATAAAATTATATTTAATTTATTTTATCATTTTTGAATTTAAAGTTTTAATGTAAAATAATAAATGAAAAACAAAAAAATTTTTAAGGTCAAGAATTTATTTACTAAATTTAATGGAAAATTCAAATCTGAATATCCATTGAATAAACTTGAAATGATTTTTTCAAATTTTTTAGATTTATGAATAATAGATGAACTAAGAAAAATTTCCAAAAAAAAGATAAAAATTATATGAAATGAAAAATGAAGAAGTTATTTTATTAATTACTTAAAAAGAAACTTAATATAAAGTTAATATTGAAATTTTATAACAACTATTATAACTCATTCAAATATACATTCATTAGTTAAAAATATTAATGGAAATAATGAACACAAAAAATAATTATGATAAAATTAGAACATCATCACAAATAAATCAATGAAATCAAAAACCTAATTATAAAAAACATTATTATTCATTTAATATTAAGTAAAAAGATTAATATAAATTGATAAAGAATTTTAATTCTTTTTTTTAATATTTAAAATATTTTTGTTTTATATTTTTAAATTTCATTTTTATTTTCTAATATTTTCTCTATGAAATAATTTATTCAAAAAATAAAAATAAATATTAATTTATAATATATGAATTCTTATATTGATAAAAAAGAACAAAAACATGAAACAAAAGACCTTATATATAAAATTAAAAAAATTGCTCCTATTAGTTTAATAAAAGATTCAAGTCAAAAATTAATGAGAAAAAAATTAAGAACGATTAAAACAACAAATCTAAATGAGAGTAATCAAATTTTAAATTCAAATCTGAATTCTTTTTATTCAGGCTTAATGAATTCAAAAAGAAACTTAAAAAATAATTCAAATTTAAATCAATCAGTAAATCCTTCTTCAAATTTAAATAAAGTATATACTCAAATTAAAAAAGCAACATCTACTTCAAATAATAAAGATATAAATTTAAAAAAAAACGTTTAATAAATATCGTTAGTTTTCAAAGTAAATCATCAAATCAATATTCTTTAAACAAAGAAAAAATATTTATTGGAAATTCAGTTAAAAAAATTGAAAATAAAAATAATAAAACAGAAAAAGAAAAAAAAAATCAGATTTTAAAAAAAAAAAAATTCAGTCAAAGTTGTAATAATAATTTATGTATTAAAACAACAAAATCTTCTTTAAGTAAAATAAATTTATTTCCTATTAAATCAAGGGATAATTCTTTAAATCATAAAATTGATTATTCTTTTTTTCAATCAAATTATTATACAAATAGAATTTCATATAGAAATGAAAGATCAAATTCTTTTCAAAATTCTTTCAGAATTAGTTTATCTAAAAAAGAATCATCAATTACAAAAAAAGTTTCTATAAATATTCTAAGAGAAAGACAAAATAATTTAGAAAAGAAAAAAATGTATAAATCATTTCTGAATCAAAAAAAATTAAAAATGAAAAACAATAATCTTTTAAATATAAATATAAATAAAAATTTATTAGAATTAGATAGATCAATAAAACAAAAAACTGAAAAATTAATGGGTAATATTTCAAAAAAAATAATTCAAGTTAATAGAGAAAAAGAAAATGAAAAAGAGAAAATAGATAATTTAAAAAAAAAACATTTATTCAAGAATTCTTTAAATTTATTATATGGAGAAAGAAATAAATATTTAAGAACATATTCAAATTCAATGATAAACGAAAGTCATTCTGATAATTTAAATGATATAATCAATATTTTAAACTCAAAAGATGAAATTGAAATAATAGAAGATGATAAAGAAATAGATATTGATTCAATTGCTAAAAAAATAAATTATGATGAAATTAGAATCAATGCTAAAAGTATTTTTTCACATAAATATAATAAAGAATATGAATTCTACACTAGTAAATTTAATAAAAATTTTGAAGAAGCTTTTTTAAGAAATTCATTTTCTTATATTCTTAATACAACATCATCTACTATAACAAGAAGAAAAAAAAATAATTCTTCTTCAAAAAGTTTAGTTTATATTAATCAGTTATGAAAGCTTGTGAAATTTTTATAAATAAATTTTGTTTTTTTGAAGTGAGAGAAATTAAAAATTGTATTTTAATAATATTATATTTATAAATAAGATTTAAATTATTTATTTTTTATTTAATTTTACAAATAAAATTATGAAGAAGAAAACAGTTTATTTTTTAATTTAGAACAATATCCTCCTAAAACAAAACTTAATAATAAAAATAATAAAGTGAAAGTTGTACTAAAACCTTTATTTCCTTTTTTAATAATTTGATATTCTTTTAAAGAATTTTCTTTTTGATTTTTTAAATCCTTATTTATTCTAATATTCTGCAATTGATTTTCATAATTTTCAATAGCTCTAACAATATTATCAATTTTATTTTTATAATTATTATTTAAATTTTGATAAGCAGGAATTGCTTGATCAATATCTAATTCATCTTCTTTTAATTGACTTTCTTCTAAAACATCTTGACTCTCATAATTATCATTTAATTGTTTATCTTTTTTAAATATAATATTTATTTTTTTTTCATATTTATCTTCTTCATTATAATTTTTATTTTTTATCATTGATTTTGCTTCTTCATTTGAATCAACTACTTTATTAACAGCAAAAAATCTTATTAAAAATTTATCTTTTGGATTTTCTTCTTCTTCTTCTTTATTATATTTCCTTACTTGAACATTAATTTGTGAATTAGGTTTTAAAAATGACGTTGCTGGATGAACATTATATAAAGATAATTTTTGATTTATGTAAATTTTAAATATTAAATAATGCCTTGTTTTATTTGTTATATTTAAACTTGATTCATAATAATCGTTGTTTGGATTTTTTCTTAATTCTAAAGGATTTGAAAATAATTCAATGTCTCCTTCTTTTAATAGTGAATCCATTTTTTTTATTTTTTTTAGATTTAATATAAAATATTTATATTTATTAAATATTTTTTAAAAAAAATTAAAAAATAAAATTTATCTTATAGTTACTTTTTGATTTCAATAAAATTATTTTTTTGAGATTCTTTATAAATTAATTTATTCAATCCTTAAAAAATTATTTATAATAAAAAATAAACATTTCTTAAATGAAAATTATATCAAATTAAATTTATTTATAAATAAATATGGAAGCTACTCATAAATATTTTGAAGTTAAATATAAAGGTGATGTTAAAGATTTCAGAACTTTACTTAAAAAAAAGATGTCCTTCAATTTAAAAGATATAGGAAATGATACATTATATGTAAAAATTAAAGTTGAAAATTATGAAGATTTTTTGCTTTTCTTAAAAACCACTCAAAAAGACAAAAAAAATGTTATAAAGAGTTATCAAGAAATTGATCAAGCAACATATGATGGTGCTTTAGAATCATTGGCAAATATTTTAAAATAAATAGTCATTTTTAATTTTAAAAAATTAAAAGAATTATTTTTAAAAAACATATTTTATACTCTGTTGAATCTTTATAATAGTAAATACTTAATTTAGGAATAAAAAATTTAAAAAATAATTTTTTAAAAACCTCATAAATCATAAAAAAATTCTTTTTTAATTTAAAAAAAATTATAAAACCAAAGAAAACCAAAAAAAAAGAAAAAACCCATTTTATAAAAATTCAATTATTAATGTTCTCCTAAAATTTTATCAAAAGCTTCTTTCATAGCTTTTTCCATTTTTTCAATTTGTTCTTTAGTCCATTCATTTTGAGGTTTTCTAAAATCAGAAGTTAAATCAACTCTATTATCCAATCTTCCAGCTCTAATATGAAATTCATCATCAAATCTTTTAATAGGTAAATAATTCTTATTAGGACTTTGATCAATTAAATATTCAAAATCATCACAACCATATTCTCCAATCATAACATTATGAGGAACACTATGATTAAGAGAAAGTTGTGTACTAACAGTTTGACTTTTCCCTTCTTCAGCTTCTTTTCCTCTTTCCAAATTTTTTTGATAACTTTGCTCAGGAGTAACCCATATATATAAGATTGCAGCATTTTCTAAAATTTCTTTATCAAATAAACTTAAAGAATATTGATATCCAAAAGGAGGTTTTAAAGGAAAAGTAGAACCTTTACTTCCTCCTCTTGAAAATTCAAATACAATAGTTTTACCTTCTAAACTTGTTGGAATATTAGCATATTTTTCTTTTAATAATGTTTGACAAAAAGGTAAACATTCTTTTTTAAATTCATTAAACTTTTCTTCACCAACTTTTTTTTTAATATCAAAAAATCTAGCAGGTAAATGACCAGTTTTTACGGCAGCAACATCATATCTATTAAACAGCCATTCAACAGGATCATTTTCATATTGACTTGGAATATGAGGATTACATTTTTTAATATCGAAATAATCATCATTTATCATATAAACTAAAGTTCCCCAATCGTATGATGAGTAAAACATTGTAGATTCATTGTCAAAAAATACTGAGAAACCTAAAACTTTGTTTGCTGCGTCATCTATCTTACGCATTGCATCAACATATGGATAATCATCTACTTGCGTTGAAGTCTCACCTAAGTGAAATTTTTCTGTATCTTCTTTTTTTAATGATTTTAAATAACGACGACTCTCACTTTTTCCTGATGCTGGAAGAGAGGAAAACATTAAGATAGGAAGGACTTTTGATGATGACATTTTTTTAACTTTTAATAATAGTTATTTTTTATTTTTTGTTTGTTTGTTTTTTGGATTTGGGTTTTTTTATTTTTTAATTAATTCATTTTTTTAAATGGGTTATTTTAATATTATTAAATTTTCATAATTATTTTTTTTTTAAATTTTCTAACAAGAATATATAAAAATAAATTTTAATAATTCTTTCTCACATTCATTCAAAAAAAATTAAATAAAAAATTCATAAGGAAAAAAGCAAAAATAAAAGCATAAAAAAATGAAAAAGAAGGGACAACAACAAAAAGTAACAAAAGTAGTAGTAAAAGAAGTGTTAACTCCAGATGACACATTAGTAGTAAAATCATGTTTTGATTGTTTTGATCCAAAAAACACAGGAAAAATAAATCCAAGAGAATTAAAAGAAACAATGGAACAATTAGGATTTGCAAAAACAAATCCATGAATTTATGAAATAATTGAATCAATGGATAATAAAGATTATGCTAATGGAATGACATTTGATCAATTTGTTGATGTTATTAATACTCAATTAGTTGATAAGGAAACTAAACCTGGTATTCAAAGAATTTTTGATTTGTTTGCTGATGAAGAAAATCCTGATAATATTACTTTAAATTCTTTAAAGAAAAATGCTGTTATACTTAATGCTGATATTAGCCCTGAAGAATTAAAAGATTTATTAGGTAGAGCTTCTAATAATGGAAATGATATTAATTTCGATGAATTTTATGAAATTATGACTAAGAGAACTTTTGCTTAGAATTAAAAGTTTTTTATTTAATTTAAAGACTTGAAATTATTATAAAGTTTTTTTATTTATGTTTTTAGATATATTCTTTTTTGTTTCAATTATTATTTTTTTGGTAATCAGAAAAATAATTATTTAATTAGATTGTTTCATTTAAAATATAAATAAGTATTTCTTCAAAAAAATAATAAATATATATGTCACTTTGTTTTTAACTTTAAATATATAAATATTTGAAAAATATAATTCTTTGACAAAACTGATTTAAAAAATTCAACTTGGACCTTGGTCCTTTAGTTATATAAATCAAATGAATTCAATATAATTATTCTATTTTTTATGAAATGGAAAAATAATATATTTCTAAATAAATAAAAAGAATATTAATAAAGTGATTTTTCTTATTAAAAATAAATTAATATTAATATCTATGAAAAAGTAAATTCTTTTTTTAAAGGAAGATGAATATGAATATCTTATTTTTTTATAAATTTAGGTGTTTCTTTTAAAATATATGAAATTATATTTAAATTTTTGGTAATTTTTTACTTTAAAATTAATTATTTTTTGATAATTCTCTTCTTCTTAAATTTTCCCAGTGATTTATTTTCATTTGTTGATTCATTACCTTTTTATAAATTTAATCGATAATTTGAAAAATGGGAAATTAATCAATCAGATTTTTTTTAAAAAACAAATGATTTAAGGTGAATTTAATCCCTTTAAAAAAAAATAATGATACTTCAAGAAATTAGTAACATTGAAATAATAAAATATTATTATGGGGATGTTTGGAAGATTAATTAAATGAATTAGGTTAACTCCAAGGGCAGGAAACATAACTGAAACACAAAATTTCAAAACTTAAAAAAATCGAAAATTAAATGTGTTTGAAAGATATATTCAAATATTTTAAAATCAATAATAAAACGTAAAGAATTTGATTAAATTAAATATGAATAAGAGAACCTATTCTAAGTTGTTACATTGATTAAACATTTACTAAAATATTATGAAAAATTTAATTCATATTTCTTATATTTTAATAATATATAAAGTTAACTTTATAATATTTAAAATTTAAAACTATTTCATAATAACAGATGTTGTTCTTAACATTAATTGAAATTAGTAATGTTTCATCTTCATCCATAAATTTAAGATACATATATTAAATTATTACCTCTTTCTAAATTCCTTCATAAAATGCACATTTAGTTTTTTTATTACAATAAATGAAAATTAAATTCTCTCTAAAGTTTATTTAAATAAGAGATTCATTATTTAATTTTTCTTTGAGAGTAAATAATCAAAAAATTTTGTATTTTTTTTTCCTTTTTCTTTACACATTTGTGAAAAAAAAAACTCTAACTTGAATCAATATTAGTGACCATAAAATTTTAATTTGACACTTATGAAAAAAATTTTTAAAATTATTTTTTGAATATTTTAAAATGTCATATAATAAAATTCATTTATATAGTTTTTTTGCAAAAAATAGTAAAAATTCATTAAGGGCTTTTGAAGCAATTTTACAACCTAATTATGATTTTTCAAATAATAAAGAAAAAAAAAAATATAAAAGAAGTTCTTCTTTATGTTTAATAGAACATCCACATAATAATAATCATAATAATTTTTCTGATATTCAAAAAATGTATTTAAAGTTTCAAATTGAGAAGAAGAAAATAACTCAAAAAAAAAAATCGGATAATATTAAATTTTATTCTTACTCTAACTTTGGAAGTGGAAATTGGGAAGGAATGTTAAATAAAAATCAAATTAAAATAAATAAAGGAAAAAAATGTTTTCCTGAAAAGAAAAATTATCATAAATCAATTAATGATTTATCAAATGAAAAACAAAATCAAAATAGATTTTATTGGGGAAATATTTCTCATTTTAACAATTACATTCCAAAAGAATAATTCAAATAATTTTTGATTAATTTTTTTTATGAATAAATAATTATTAATAAATAATTTTTATTAATTATATTTAAATATATCTAAGAAATGGTAAGATAAAGAAAATATTAATGTTATAGAAAACTTTTGCTTTAAAAAAGAGACTTGGAAAAAAAATTAAACAAAATAGGCAAATTCCAAATTGGATTAGATATAGAACAGGAAATACTATAAGATATAATGCTAAAAAAAGAAATTGGAGAAGAACAAAATTAGGTTATTAAACATCTTTCAATAAATATTTTAAAATAATAATACTTTAATAATTTATTATTATTAAAGAAATTTGAATTCTAGTTTTTTTATCATTCAGTTCTTTTTAAATTAAATTTATATAATTTAAACTACTTTCCAAAAAAATAAATAAATTTATATAAAAAATAAAAATATTCGATTTAACAAAATTACTATATAATTAAATTAATATATTTCCCAAAAAAATATAAATAACAAATAATTAAAGAGTACTTATCTTATTATATCTCTATAGATTAGACTTTTTCACATTATCGTGTTTTTCTTTAACTAAAACTCTAATTAAAACAAATAAAAAAAATCATCGTAAGAATAAATTTTCCAATAATAAAAGGTTTAATTCTAATTTTATAATTATTAAAAATTGTAATTTATATAATATGAGTGGAATTATTTGTTATTTTATTTTTTTATTTTTATAAATTCTACAAATATATATATTGTTTATTATATCATATAAAAAAATAAATTTCAAAATTAGAACCATTAAGAATCGAAGGGGATCTTTATTTTCATAATTTTTTATTAATTTATTCAAATTCTCTTTATTATCTAATATTATACATTACGAATAATATGTATGTTAATTCCAATTACTTAATTTCTTCAAAACATTATTTTTTTAATTTTCCTTCAAAAAATGTAACACGAATTTTTTTGTTCTGAAAAAGAGTTCCTTTTTAAGTCATTTTCAATCTTTATAACCTGCATATTCTTATTACAATTAGAAAAAAATTTCAAAATTTACTTTTCAGGTTATTATGTTTTATTTTCCCATCTTTTCTGAAATATGTTCAAAATATTAAAATTTAACATATATTAATCTATCTTCATATTTATAAATAAATTATATAATATTATCAAATATGAATTTCAATGGAAAAAAATTTTTTTCTGAGATATATGAAATTTAGATAAAAAGAACTAATTTTTTAACATTGCTTCATTGTTATCATATTTTTGAGAGTAAATATAATTTAATTTTATTAGTTTTTCAGCTATAGAATATTATTTTAGTCTATAAAAGAAGTATTAATATAATCTATTTTATTTTTTTATTATTATTTTAAATTTAAAAATATATATTTTTTTAATTTTCAAAACAATATAAAATTAATTTGAAAAACTGTTTTAATTATTAATTTCTCAATTAGAACTGGAAAGTATGTATTCTTTTATTATATTAAAAGTTATCAATCAAAATAACTTATAAAATAAAAATTAATAAAAATTAACCAAAGAAAAAACATATATTTTAAAATAAACAAATATTAAAAAAAAAATTTAAATTTAAAAATTTTATTTTCCTTGATTTTGAGCTAATAAAGCTTTTTGTTCTTCTAATTTTTGTTTATAAACTTCAATTTTTTGTAAAATTGAAGCAGGTGCATTTCCAGTATTAGGATCTGTACCTAAAGGTCTTCTAAAAAGTAAAATATGTGGTTCAGGTTTATGGATTTCATAATGAACCCAACCTCTACTTTGTTGAACTCCTAAACTTCTCCATTCACTTTCTGAAAGTAATCTACCTTTTGGCATTGATTTATATATATTTTTTGGAAGGAGAACATGACGATATTCATATAAATCATCATTGTATTTATCACTATATTCTATTTCATCTGGATAGTGCGGCATTTTTTTTAATTTTTTTTTTCAATTTAATTTAAATAGTTAAAGTTAATTTTTTATCTTTGTTTTTTTTAATTTATAAAATTTGACATTTAAAATATATAAAGTTACTATTTTAAAGTAAATCTATATTAATCAATTTAATATATATATCATCAATTCCATTTATTATCTCTTCTAATAAAAAATTCAATTTTTAAGAGTTCTTATCTTTTTTATCTTCATTTTCTTCATTTTCTTCATTTTCTTCGTTTATATTTTTTTCATCCCAACAAAATTTCCAATCTAAAACAAATTTTTTAGCAACAAATAAATCTTTAAATAACTTTTTAATACCATCATAATCAGGTTTTTGTTGAAATTCCAAACTTCTTGCATAATTTAATAAAATAGGAAATTCCTCAGGTAAACCTATACATAAATCTTCAGCAGAATACAATAGTTTTTTTTCCATTATTTTTTTATGTTTTTCCTTCTTATTTTTAGCTCTAACCCCTTGCCAAGGTAATTTCCCTTTAGCTAAATAAATTAAATTATAAGCAATTCCTTCTATATCATCTCTTCTACTTTGTTCAATTCCTTGATGAGTAAATAAAGAAACATATCTCGCAGTTCCTGTTAATCCTTTTCCTTCTTTATATGCAATATGTTCTTTAGTATTTTTATCAATATATCTTTTTGATAAACCATAATCTATTAAATAAATAATATTTTTCTTTTTTTTTGTCCCTATTAAAAAATTTGCTGGTTTAATATCACGATGAATTATTCCTTTTGAATGAACAAATTCTATTCTTTCTATCATTTGAATTGCAATTTGAATTATTGTTTTTAAGTCAAAATATTTTTTGCAAATTGAATATAATTTATCAAGTGAATGACCAAGTAATTCCATGATTAAATAATTTTTTTCTTTTGTTGATATAAATTTGAAAGCTTTTGGAATTCCAATTCCTCCTTGTAAAATATTCATTATATTATATTCTGTTTCTAAATGAGGATGAGAATTTATTATTTCAACTTTAATTCCTAAAGGAATATGACTTGGAGTATATTCTCCTTTATATATTTGACCAAATCCACCCTTTCCAAGTTGTTTGTTTAAGAAAAGAATTATATCTTCTCCCATTCTAATTTCATTTTCTGTATCTCCTCTAGATGACGTTGATGAGTTTGAAGAATAAGACATCATTTTTTTATTTTTTATATATTATAAAAA
>JAEEGI010026405.1_pt1 | contig 11185 bp, 9 predicted proteins | sample 8958751 | NCBI WGS metagenome assembly JAEEGI01 (sample SAMN16246545, study PRJNA631951) | gut metagenome | biome: gut microbiome; feature: rumen; material: KS-attached | host: Bos | place: Iran: Karaj | collected 2018-10 | reverse complement strand
AAGAGACCATCCGCCAGCGCGCCCACAAGGAGGCCCGCAACATCGCGGAGGCCGAGGCCCGCGCCGCCAAGATCGCCGCGACTCCGGTCGAGGTCAAGGTCAAGGTGAGCGAGAGCGGCAAGCTGTACGGCTCCGTGACCGCCATCCAGGTCGCCGAGGCCCTGCAGGCCGCCGGCATCGAGGCTGAGAAGAAGGACATCACCGTCCCCGAGATCAAGGAATGCGGTGAGTACGAAGCCAAGGTGAAGTGCTACAAGGGTGTTTTCGCCGACGTCAAGATCAACGTCGTCGCCGAGTAATCCCTGACGAGAGGGCCCTCCCCCTTAGGCGAGCGACTTCCCTCTTTCCCGACAACGAAAACCGACCCCACCCCGGGGCCGGTTTTTCTGTTTCAGGGCAATATGCTTCTGCGCTCCCTTCCTCCCACCAGCGCAGGTCCTCCTTCTCAACGGCGCAGGTCATCCTTCTCAACGGCGCAGGTCATCCTGGTCAACGGCGCAGGTCCGAAAAGAGAGCCAGGACCTGCACCACCACGCTACACGGAAGCCGTTTTTGCGGCGCAGGTCCCCAAGGCGAAATCTGACCTGCGCCGCTGACCAGAAAGACCTGCGCCACTTGGAGCCAGGACCTGCACCAATGAAAAACTGCGCCGTAGAGAGGTTGCAGGTAACTACAGACTATGAATGAGGTCGCCCTAATTATGGAGTACCCCTACCTGTCACCCCTGTCACTCGAGTTACACTATTCAGGAGTTAGACCCCAGAGCGAATCCAGAATCGTACTTTTTTCCGCATTTTTCCCGGTTTTGGTCCTACACGACCATCGCCACAGATATATACAGGGGCGATTATTCATATTATCCGTGTTATATTTTTTCACACGGATAAATCTTCTTTCCTTTGCAGGGACACCATGTTGTGTTCTTGTTCATATTTTTTAACCTTAAACCTTTATCTACTATGAAAAAGTTTCTGGAAGTACTGTTGGACGACAACGGAGAAATGCACATCAAGGCGGAAGACCTCGTACCCGGCCTGGAGGATCCCGATGTGAGAGAAAAAACGGACGTCCTGTTCAAGGCAGCTATGAAAGCACTGGTAAAAACAATCTGGAAGAACCAGGACTCGAGAGCCTCCAGAGCTATCCGCATCCTCAGTATGGCGGAGATGGCCTGTGACCGGCAACCCTATCAGCATGTCGATCAATTCTTCTTCACGATGATGGACAATTTCCTTCCCCATTATGAGAAATACTGCAACGACCTCAAGGCACCGTACGGCTTTCGGCGCAAGGAAATGATCAAACCCTTCTCGATGGGTGACTCGAGCATGATCCAATTGCCGGATTATCCTTTCCGAAAGAAATCATTCTTTGACGACCTACCGCTATGATCCGATATGGGATTTGAACGAATCACTACGCGCCAATTGCCGGATAAGACGGTCCGACGCGTATACCCCTTTCATATCAGCCTGGAAGGGATGGAATCGGTATTGCTATGTCGGGATGACGAGGACTACGATACGATGACCAAATACATCCACATCTGTTCGTGGGTCAACAACGTATTGGTAATCACTGAGATCGCCATGTCCAACCATGGCCACGTCTCGGTCCTGGCACAGGACTACGACGCGGCAGACCGTGCCGGAGAGTGCATCAAGAAGAATTACTCCCAATACCTGACCTGGAAATACGGAGAAAATCGGACGATGAAAAGGGCTGATGTCAATGTACAATATCTGGACTCGGATTGGTATGTACGAAACACGCTGGCGTATATACCTCGCAATGCCTTAGATGCAGGTTCAAGTGTAGACGAATACCCGTGGTCATCCTACCGGGCTATGTTTTCCTCTGCACCCAGAGATCCGCTCTCCCGGCAGGTTTCCGCTCTTTCCCGCAGGGACAAGGAGTCGCTTCTTCATACCCATGCCGATCTGCGCGGGGTCCCTTGGCTGCTGGATAGGAACGGCAGACTCGATCCGGCAACCACTTGCGACCGGGAGTATCTTGAAAGCGCTTTCAATCATGATCAAGCATTTTATCTGAAGACCATCGGGAACGTTAACTGTGCCGAGATGCATCAGAAACTGGTGGCCGGACCCCGCCGCTGGCAAAAGGATGACGAGTTTTATCTCACATTGTCGGATACGGCCGGTCGGTGGTTCCAGAAAAAGATCCCCGAACTGACAATCGAGATGAAGTCCAGATTGATCCCATACATTTTCCGATGCTACAGGACTTCTCCTTCCCAACTCGCCCGATGTCTGAGGCTTGAGGTGAGCCAGGTCGAAGATATTCTCAGCCATGCTTCACTAACCCGATTCAAATGAATTGGCCGAAGGGTGCAGGTCCGAAAATAGGGCTGAGACCTGCGCCACTATACTGCACAAAGACCTTTTCTGCGGCGCAGGTCCCCCATGCAAAAACGGACCTGCGCCGTTGGAGAAGAAGACCCGCGCCAGGGGGTGGATGAAGAAAGAGGAAAACAGGAGGCCTCATCGCCAGTCGCGGGGGCGAAGGGACAGGGTATGGGGCTGGGAGTAGTCGCCGGCGGGGCAGATGGTGGCGGTGCGGCGGGTGAGGTTGTATACCACCGACCATTGGGTGCGGACGTCGCCGCGGCGCTCGGCTTTCTGGCTGATGGCCTGCAGCAGGGCCATGGCTTCTTCTTCGGTCATGACCGTTGCGAGAGAGGCAGATAAATCCTCTTGCATCTTTTGATAGCGTTCGTCGGAGCTGATCACGGTCTGCCAGCCTTCCGAGAGATAGAAATTGGTCACGAAACGGGCATCCAGGACTTTCAGGACCCAGGGACCCTTTCCCCGAAGGCCGTCTTCCTTGACATACTCCAGCACGACGGTGCGGCCCGAGGCGTCGGAAAGGAGGAAATGATAGTTGGTCTTGTCGGCGGCCCGGACCCGGCGCTGCTCCCCGTCCGCAAAGAAATTGTACTCCTTGCAAAGCGCCACCGCCTCGTCCACGGTCGCCGCCCGGTCCAGCAGCAGGCGCATCAGTACGGTCGTCATGACCGTATGTTTCCCTTCCTCATACTGGCAGGCGCAGCCGCCTCCGACCAAGGCCAGGACGCTGACGGCCAGGCCCTTCTCGTTCATCCCGTCCATCATCGCGTAGGGCGCGGCGACCAGCATCGAGAGGTCGGTCTCCCCGTCGGAAAGCTGCGCGCCGGACAGGCCCACGTGGTCCATGGAAACCAGGCTCAGCGAGCGATACGCCCCCCGCTGCCGGGTGCGCATTACGATGGCCGACCCTTCGTCGAAGTCATAGTCGAAATTGCGGGCATAAATCACGTCACCTTCCGGCGTGACCGCCTGAAAGGCGGAACAAGCAGGCCGCCAGGCCAGCGAAGAAGCCGGCATGGAAGATAAATTCAGCAACATTTCGGCGACGCCCCCCTGGACAGCCTCTTTGGAGTTAAGATCGGCATCCACGAAGTCCTGCAGCCGGTAATCGGCCCTGTAGTCCAGGCGGAAAAGACGTCCTTCTTCCAACTCTGTCAGACTCCGGACCGTGCGTGCCTGCTGACGGGTACGAAGCAACTGTGCCGGCTGGCCGGCCAGCACGGCAAACACCATGAGCCAAGTCAAAATCTTCATACTGCGAATATAACCATTTTTGCGTTTAGAGAAATCGCAAATTATTGCCATCTTTGTATGAACTAAAAGAAGGAAGAGTGTCAAGGAAAAGGACGATCCGCTGCATCCTGCTGTCCCTTATCCTCTGCGCCGGAACTCTCCGCGCGCAGGAGAGGGATGATTTCGGCATCTGGTCGCAAATCGACCTGGGCGCAAAGATCAGCGACAAGTGGAGCGGCGGCCTCTGGTTCGAGCACCGTTCCAAGGAGAACGCCCGGACGCTGGACTGCGCCCTGGTGATGCCCTATGTCAATTACAAGCCCTGGAAGCATCTGCTGCTCGGCTATTCCTCGGAATTCATCCAGACCCTCAGCGGCTGGCTCATCACCTGCCGTCCGGCCGCCACCCTGCTGCTCGGAGACGGCGATCTGACCTTCGCCCTGCGCGAGCTCCCCATCTACACGCATTACTGCACGATGGGCAGCGGCAAATGGATGCTTCGCTCCCGCGGCAAGGTCGCCTACGCCATCCCCGAGACGCGTTTCAAACCCTATGTGAGCTGCGAGCTCTTCACCACCGACCAATGGGAAAAGACCCGCTACTACCTGGGCACGACCTGCAAGCTGGGCGACCGTTCCACCCTCGATCTCTTTTATCTATATTACGTAATGGCCGGCGCGCCCAACCGGGAGCGCCACGTCCTCGGCCTCGGTTATGCTTTCAAAATCTAAGACCATGCATAAGACACTCCGCTTCATCGCCTTCGCGGCAGCGATCCTGACCACCGCACTGACGGGCCTCCAGGCCCAGGACTTCGCCGACGAGGGCCTGGACTGCACCAGCATCGCGGCCGGGCGGCTCGCCACGACCGACGGGTCCGTCCTCACTTCCCACACCTGCGACGGCAAGTCGCGCACCTGGGCCACGATGGAGCCCGGCGGCAAGCATAAGAAAGGCGAAGTCGTCGAGATCTGGAAGGGCACGCGCAAGACGGCCTCCCCCGGTGATACGACGGGCCTTCGCCTCGCCGGCACCATTCCCCAGGCGAAAAGGACATACGCCTACCTCAACACGGCCTACCCCTGCCTCAACGAGAAGCAGGTCGCCATCGGCGAAACGACCTTCAGCGGCCCCGACACCCTCCGCAGCGGCAAGGGCATGTTCCTCGTCGAGGAACTCTGCCGCATCGCCCTCCAGCGCTGCGACAACGCGCGCGACGCCATCTCTCTTATGGGCGACCTGGTCAAGGAATACGGCTACGCCGACGGCGGCGAATGCCTGACCGTTGCCGACAAGAACGAGGTCTGGTTCTTCGAAGTCGTAGGCCCCGGCCGGGGCGAAATCGGCGGCGCCTGGGCGGCCCAGCGGGTCCCGGACGGCGAGATCGGCATCTCTGCCAACATCCCGCGCATCAATCACATCGACCGCAGTGACAAGGACCACTTCATGGCCTCCGACAACGTCGAGGAAATCGCCCTGAAATACGGCCTCTGGGATGGCCAGAGCGAATTCTCCTTCTACAAGGCCTACCACGCGGCCTACGGCGGCGGCAAGAACTTCCGCGAGCGCGAATACTTCATCCTCAACGCCCTGGCCCCTTCGCTGGGCCTGAGCATGGACATGGACGAACTGCCCTTCAGCGTCAAGCCGGAGAAGAAGGTCAGCGTACGCGACGTGATGGAGCTGCTGCGCTCCACCTACGAAGGCACGGACCTGGACATGTGCCAGAACATCAAGGTCAAGATGAAGGCCCCCGGCGACACGGTCGAACGCGTACAGACCAGCCCCCTGGCCAATCCCTGGATGACCACGATGATGCAGAACACCCTTAACACGATCGCTCCCGGCACGGTCACCTTCCGCCGGACGGTCGCCGTGGCCTGGTGCGCCTATTCGACCGTCATCCAGCTGCGCAATTTCCTGCCGGACAATGTCGGCGGCATCTGCTGGCTGGCGGTGGACAATCCGGCCCAGAGCCCCCACCTGCCGGTTTTCGCCGGCTGCACCGCCCTGCCCAAGGCCTTCGACGTCTGCGGCCAGAACCAATACATCCCCGACTGCTTCGTCTGGCAGTTCCGCCGCGCCAACAAGCTGGCGACCCTGAGTTGGCAGACGACCAAGAAGGAATTCCACGACACCCTCATCGGCGTAGAAGACAAGATCTTCGAAGGCTTGCCGACGGGCAAGGTAAAGGCCGAGGAACTGAACGCCTACCTGCAGCAGAGCTACGACGAGGCGGCCAAGGCCTGGGACGGCCTGGAAAAGAAGTACTGGGTGCAGTTCGGCCGCGGCTTCTGATTTGCTTAAAAGACGGCTTTTGACTAAATTTGTAAGATAGAAAACAAACAAACCTAAGATAGACATGATCACCATCAAGCTGGAAGGCTGCAAGAGTTTCGTCAAGGACGAGGCGTATGCGGCTTATGTGAAGAAAGCCTTCGAAGCTTTCGACGTTCTCCGTGACGAAACCGGCGCGGGGAACGATTTCCTCGGTTGGAAGACCCTCCCCTCCGAGACCCCGGAATCCCTCATTCGCGACTGCGAAGCCGTCCGTGACGCCTGGAAGGCCAAGGGCGTGGACCTCGTCGTCGTCATCGGCATCGGCGGCTCCTACCTCGGCGCCAAATGCGCCGTGGAGGCCCTCAGCCACGCTTTCGTGCGCCCTGCCGGCCGTCCCCAGGTGGTCTTCGCCGGCAACAACCTCTCCGAGGAATACCTCGCCGAACTGATGGACCTGACGAAGACCCGCAACGCCGCCGTCATCGTGATTTCCAAGTCCGGCACCACGACCGAGCCCGCCGTGGCCTTCCGCATCTTCAAGGAATATATCGAGCAGACCTACGGCAAGGCCGAGGCCGCGGAGCGCATCGTCGCCATCACCGACGCGAAGAAAGGCGCCCTCAAGACCCTGGCGACCCAGGAAGGCTACCGCACCTTCGTCGTCCCCGACAATGTGGGCGGACGCTTCTCCGTCCTGACGCCGGTCGGCCTGCTGCCCATCGCCGTGGCCGGCTTTGACATCCGGGCCATGCTGAAAGGCGCTGCCGAGGAGCGGGAAGCCCTCCAGGTCAAGAAGGAAGACAACCCCGCGATCCAGTACGCCGCGATGCGCAACCTCCTCCACGCCGAGAACGCCAAGGCCGTCGAGATCCTCGTGACCTACAACCCCAAGCTCACCTACCTCGCGGAATGGTGGAAACAGCTCTACGGCGAGTCCGAAGGAAAGGACGGCAAAGGTATCTACCCTGCGTCCGTGGCCAACACCGCCGACCTGCACTCCATGGGCCAGTTCATCCAGGAAGGCAGCCGCATCATGTTCGAGACCGTCGTGAGCGTGGAGAAGAGCCAGCGCGAGGTCGTCATCGGCTCCGACGCCCAGAACCTGGACCAGCTCAACTACCTCGCCGGACAGCGCGTGGAGCACTGCAACGCCATGGCCAAGCTCGGCACCCAGCTCGCCCACATCGACGGCGGCGTGCCCCAGATGGAAGTCGCCATCGAAAAGATCGACGAGGCGAACCTCGGCGCCATCTTCTATTTCTTCGAAATGGCCTGCGGCATCAGCGCCTACGTGCTGGGGGTCAACCCCTTCAACCAGCCCGGCGTCGAGGCCTACAAGAAGAACATGTTCGCCCTGCTGCGCAAGCCCGGCTACGAAGCCCAGACCGAAGCCATCCTGAAACGCATCTAATACCACATAACATGAAACACATCCTTCCCACCCTGCTGTGCGCCGCCCTCGTGCTGAGCGGCTGCGCCGGCTCCAAATTCGTCCCCGGCACCGCCACCTCCTTCCCCAAGGCGAACCAGAAGGGCAAGACGGCCATCGTGGCCCACCGCGGTTTTTGGAACTGCGAGGCCGCCGGCTATATGGAGAATACCATCGCTTCCCTCAAGGCCGCCCAGGACAACGGGCTCTGGGGCAGTGAATTCGACATCCACCTCACCAGCGACGACGTCGTGCTCGTCAACCACAATGACAACATCCAGGGCGTCAAGATCGCCGAGAATCCCCTTTCCGTCTTCAAGGCGATGACCCACAAGAACGGCGAACACCCGTCCACGCTGGACGAATATCTCACCCAGGGCGAGAAATGCGCGACCACGGTCCTCGTCATCGAACTCAAGCCCCAGAAGGGCGTGGACCGTGAAGACCTGCTCTGGCAGAAGACCGTCGAGGCGCTCAAGGCCCACCAGCTCTATGACCCGAAGCGCGTCGCATTCATCTCCTTCAGCCACCACATCTGCCAGAAGATCGCCGCCGAGGCGCCCCAGTTCATCAACCAGTACCTGGAAGGGGACATCGCTCCCGAGGTGCTGGCGACCGAGGGCATCAACGGCATCGACTATGAGCAGAAGGTGTTCATTGAGAATCCCGACTACGTGCAGGCGGCCCACGACAAGGGCATGACGGTCAATGCCTGGACGGTCAACAAGGACCACAACATGCGTTCGCTGATCTATCTGGGCATCGACGCCCTGACGACCAACGAGCCGCTCCTGGCGCGCAAAGTATTGGGCGACAGGGAGTTCAAACTGGCTAAATAGGGATTAATCTTCCCGGAGGGTAAAGAGGCGCGAAGGCGTACGCCGCGGCAGCGGCTGCATCACGACGCTGTTCCCCGATTCCGAAGCATAATACGAGGATCGCTCGTAAGAAGGCAGCAGTCCGATGTCCGCAAGGGCGTCGGACGTTGCTTTTACGGCCAGTTCCGGGGTATTGTTGTTCTCGCTCAGGTGGCAGAGGAAGAGGTGGGTCAGCCCCTTGTGGTAGAACACGCGCACCGCATCCGCGCATTCCGCGTTGCTCAGGTGACCGCTCCCCTGGCTGATCCGCTGCTTGAGCTCGCGGGGATAGGACCCGTTCATCAGCATTTCCCGGTCGTAATTGGACTCCAGGACCACGACGTCGGCATGGGCGGCGAAGGCCATCGCTTCCGGCGTCATCCGCCCCAGGTCCGTCATGATGACGAAGTTGAGCCCGGAGAGACGTATCCCGTAGCCGACGGTCTGCGTCGCGTCGTGCGGCACGATGAAATAGCGGGCTTCCAGCACGCCGGGGACGATCTGGTTCCACACATCCCTTTCCAGGGGCTTGCGCACGGCAGCGAGGTGCTCCAGCGTGTAGCTGTGGTGCGACATGGCTTCAAGGAGCTCGGACGTCGCCCAGACGGGCAGTTTCAGGTATTTGCAATAGGAACCGAGACTGCGGATGTGGTCGAAATGGTCGTGCGTCACCAGCATGGCCCTGACACAGTCGATGGGGATATGGTCGGCGAGCAGCTCGCGTTTGACCATGCGCAGGCTGACGCCCGCGTCGATCAGGACGGCGTCGGTCCAGACGCCGTCTTCTTCCACGCCCAGGAAATAGCAGTTGCCGCAGCTGCCGCTGGAGAAGGACTTGAACTTAACGCTTCTCATCCTCGCAGTACTTGGAGATCACGCCATAGGCATCGGCCACGCCGAGCTCGCCGGCCTTGGACAGGTCGATGCAGCCTTTCTCCTTGTCTTTCAGGTAGATCAGCACCAGGCCGCGGTTGAAGTAGGCGTCGCCCATCTGCGGCCAGGCCTGGATGGCCTTGTCGTAATTCTCGATGGAGCGCACCAGCTGCGAAGAGAGGCAGTAGAGATTGCCCAGGTTATAGTAGAAATACGGGAAGCCGGGCACGAGGGCCGCCGCTTCTTCCAGGTCGGCGATGGCGTCGGAGTAGTCGTAGGTATGGGTGACCTGGTCGCTCACGCGGGCTCGGATGGTGCCCTTGTCATCCATCGTCAGGGTCTGGACGTTGTTCTGGATGGAGGCGATGAAATCGATCATCTCCGCCCGCAGGACGCCGCGGTTCATGTTGTAGAAGGCCCGGTAATAATCGGCATAACGGGCGCGCGCCACGTCATCCGGCGCCTGTTCGACCGCCTTGTCGAACTGGTGCAGCGCCTGGGTGTACTGCTTGTTCTGGAGCTCGTACAGGCCCTTGATGAAACTGATCTCGGACTCGGGCAGGTTGGCGCGGCCCGGACCGGAATAGCTGTCGCCCTTGAGGATGATTTCCAGTTTGCCGGAAGGCACGTAGCCGGGGATGGAGTCGATGTTGGAGATGATCATCGGCACCGAGGAATCCTGGATGAAACGGGTCATCAGGGAATTCTCGTAACGGGTCTGGAGCGCATAGTTCGCGCCCTCGCGCTGCGCCGCCAGGCGGAACTTGTAGAGCGGCTTGAGCCGGATGTCCACGTCGCGGTGCTGAAGCAGCTCGTTGTCGAAGTCCTTCTTGGCGAAATCCGCATCCAGGTCCAGCAGGGCGCTGTACTTGCGGGTCGTGTCAGCGAAGGAACCCTCGGACTGGGCGTTCTTGGCCCGGTACTCGGCCACCTTGCGCTGGGCGGTCTGCCAGTCGGCCCGGGACTCCCGCATCTGTCCAAGCATGTTCCTGACATAGGAGCGGTTCATGTAGGCCTTGGCGAAGTCAGGATACAGTTCGATCGCCTTGTCATAGTCTTCCAGCGCATCCTCCCAGCGTCCCATCGAGATGAAATAGGAGGCCCGGTTGTAGTAGGCCAGGACGTTCTTGGGGTTGATGTTGATCACGCGGTCCATGTCGTGCAGGGCCAGTTCGTACTCGCCCACCTGCGCATAAATGAGACTCCGGTTGTAGAGCGTGAGCGCGTTGCCCGGCTCGTCGGCGAGAACGCGGTTGAGATCGCGCATCGCCGCATTGTAGTCGTGCTGCTCATACTGAAGGATCGCCCGGTTGAAATAAGCGAAGGTGTTGGTCGAATCCAGGGCGATGGCCCGGTCCATGTCGTCGATCGCCTTCTCGTAACGGCCCTGGGAGGCATAGAGCCGTCCGCGCCGCATATAGCCTTCCGGCTCGAAGCGGTCCAGTTTGATGGCCTTGTTGTAATCGTTGAAAGCCTTGGTCGTATCGCCCAGGAAGAGGTAGCTCGCGCCGCGGTTCAGGTAAGCGGCCGGATCCTTCGGCTCCTTGCGGATGTAGCGGTCGAAGTCCGCGACGGCATCCTCGAAACGCTGGGCGAGGAAATAGGTCACGCCCCGGCTGAAATACAGGCCGGTGAAGCCCGGCCGCAGCCCGATCGCCCGTTCCAGGTCCTCCAACGCCTCGTCGTACTTGCCGAAACGGCTCAAGGTGATGGCCCGGTAATGATAGCCGTTGGTGAACACGGGATCCAGGCGCACGGACGTGTCGAAGTCCTGCTGGGCGCCCCGGATGTCGCCGAGATTGTACTTGGCGATGCCCCGGAAGAAGAAGTTCCAGTAATCGGTCGTGTCGAGGCGGGCGACGACGTTGAAGGTCTCGATCGCCTTGGCATACTTGCCGTCCTGCAACGCCGCCCTGCCCCGGAAAGAAAAGACATCCTTATCGTACTGCGCGCAGCAGAGCTGTACGGAGACGAGAAGCAGGAAGATTATTGTGAGCGCGCGCCGCATTAAATTTCCGATTCTGCGATGAAATTGCTAATTTTGAGGCTTGATCGTACAAATATAATCATAAATCAAGCCAACTGTGAATTTCCGCGGAAAATTGTTGCTCCTTCTGCTACTCGCAAGCCTCACGGCGGCCTTCGCC
>JAEEGI010026398.1_pt1 | contig 11187 bp, 18 predicted proteins | sample 8958751 | NCBI WGS metagenome assembly JAEEGI01 (sample SAMN16246545, study PRJNA631951) | gut metagenome | biome: gut microbiome; feature: rumen; material: KS-attached | host: Bos | place: Iran: Karaj | collected 2018-10 | reverse complement strand
CCCTCCATATAATCCTTAAGTTCTTTGACTTCACATCCCTTTTTCGAATATCTTATCAAGCCAAACAGGACAACAGTATGTCATGTTCCTGATAAAATTTTTCCTGTACCCCGGTTTCCCGGGATACAGGTTTTGAATCTTACGCCTTCTTTTTTACAGGAATCCAGATCGCGCTGTGATAATCCTTGTCGGTCTTTTCCCCATTGACGCAGTCATACCATTCGACGTTAGCGTTTCCACAGAGCTCATAGTCAGGATTTCCCGGCAGCCACTCCTTAAATATGCGGGTATTAAGGCTCTGCAGTGACTCAGGGATAGGACCTATGCAGTCAAACACCGCCCAGTCACCACGTGGGAACTCATAGACTACCATGCCCTCCGGGACATCTCCGCCGGAGTACTTTCCAGCAACCAGATATCGGAACTTACCTCCGCCGATATCATCGATACAAACTCCATATTCTCCGATACAATGATCTATTATTGCCTTCTCTTGAGGATTCGCCGGCTCATTCCCAGCATAAACATTTGCGGCATACTTCTCGCAGATCTCATCCCAGAACTTCGGGATCTCCTGATAAGCGGTTTCGTAATCAAATTCCTTCTGAAATCCGATTACCTTGAACTGAAACATTGTTGTTACCTTGTATTCCATTTGGATACCTCCTTGAACCTGTACTTTGATAGACAAGGGAAGAAAAGTCCTTACATCTGCTCCTTCACGTGCCTGCGTGGGTGTCACGCCGTGGAAACGCGAGAAAGCCTTGCTGAAACTCTCTGGAGTTTCATAACAATACCGGAGTGCGATATCGATCACCTTATCCTCTGTCTCCTTCAGATCAAGTGCCGCATTATGCAGTCTCCGATTTCGGATATATTCTCCGAGACCGTAACCTGTTATCAGCGAAAACCCTTTCTGAAGGAAGAATGGTGAAAGATACACCTGATCGGCAACATCCTGCGCACTGATGTTGTCGGTAAGATGCTTCTCCATATAATCGATCGCTTTCCGAATGCTGGTAATCAACTCCATCACTCAAACCTCCCGTCTCCACTTCGTTCCGGTCCGCGCTAAACGGATGTCCCCCGGACATCCAGCGCCCTTGTATGATCAGTATACCTGTTTAGGAAGTTAATATCCTGTCATTTTATGTCCGGATCTGTCCTGATAAAGTGCCCTTCCTGAACTGCCGCAAAAGTCGCAACCGCGCATACCGGAATCGCCAAATACTTTAGCGGGAGCAGTTTTATCAGGCATACCACTACGAATACAAAATCCGCAACAGCGTCAAATCTCTCTCCGAATCCACTAACAGTATTCGTTCTTCGGGCTATGGTTCCGTCTATCATATCAGATAAGCCTGCGATCAGATAAAGCATATAGAATACCGGCGAAAACACCGGACAGAATAGCAGCACAATACTGATCAGTCCCCTGAATCCTGTTATTATATTTGCCATCGCTTAAATATCTTCCCTGTAAATAACTGAAACATGGGTGATTTCATTTGCTTCATCCGGATACTCTTTGTCAAAATGCATACCGATTGCTTCAGCGGTTTTGATGGAAGGTATATTTGTGTACTTGCAATACGAATACAATGCCGGATAAACTGTGTTCTGAAACGCCCAACTTCGCACGGCTGCAGCAGCTTCTTTTGCATACCCCCTGCACTGGCAGTCACGCCTTATGTGATAGCCTATTTCAGGCAGCATCTCTCCATCGATATTCTGAAGAGTTAAACCACAATCTCCGATCATTTCACCGGTTTCTTTCAGACATACAGCCCACAGGCCGAATCCATTTTCTTCATAGCGTTTCATGTTACGCTTTATCCATTCCCTAACTCTTTTTTCATCAAAAGAATATGGATAGTGCTGCATGATATCGGAATCCGCCAAAACCACATATAAAGCATCAAAATCATCCATATTCATTTCGCGTAAGAAAAGTCTCTCTGTTTCAAGAATCACTTTCATATAATTACGTCACCTACGTTGTTTTTCGTTGCAGAACGCATCCATCTCTTTTTCCAATAATCGAAAGACATTTGCAACCAGATATCCGTCCGCTATCGCATGATTCATACGAACCGAGACCGGCATCATCAGTCTGTCATTTTCCTCCCTATATCTCTCCCAATTAACGATTGGTAGAAAATAGAGGAAACCGTCCAGCAATTCAATATTCAAGGAATCATACATTCCATCTGCAGATCACAAGGCTCTGACTCCGCATAAGAAGGAATAGGGTCAGAACTTAGGCGGAACCCCATAGCGGAGTAGAAGTTTATTGTTTCCTCAGAAGAGCAACAGGATGCATACAAAGCATGTGCTCCCATCTTCAGGGCTTCCTGTCTGGCTGTTTCAAACAAGGCTCTACCAATTCCACGGCGGCGATAATCCTCGGAAACATGGAAACTGTCAATAATGAGCCGACCTTTGTTAAGTTTAGGAATCAGCATTATTTCACCAACCACGCGATTTCCATCAAAAGCGCAATATGTCACGTACTGCCAGCTGAGAATATCTTCGGCTTTTTCGATACGACGCGCAGCATCCCAATCCTCAGTGAAAGGATGGTAAATCAGCGTCAAATTCCCGTTCTGCAGGCGGTACACATTTTTCACTTCCTGATACCGCCGAAAGTCTTTCAGCGAATCCCGGGTGAAGTTATTACTGTCAATAAGCTTTATTTCCAAAGTATTCTTCCTTTCATTGTCATGAAAATCAAAATATATCTTACTTAAAATTGACCATTCATATAGTCCCCATTTTTTCATACGGATCTCATTTTTTTCGATACTTTAGCAGAGCATGTAACTCTTCGGCAATATAGCTTGGTGAACGTGCCTTGGAAATATTTCTTCCACGCTCATATAAAAGAACAGTAAATTGCTTTGACAGATGCTCATCAACATGCTCAAAGTCCTTTTTGAATCATTTTCCTCGTATCTCTATCCACGTTTTTATCAATATCCTGAATTATCATCTGTCTTCTTCCTCTTTGACTTCCAACCATCCTTTGGCATGAGATGCAGAAATAGTGGTAGTGTATTCTCCCGTTTTAGGAACTGTTAATTCAAAATCTGCATTCTCACCCTTGACACATTTATCTGCGCGATAAATCGGAATTTCATCCGCCATAGTGATCACTACATCTGCTTTTCCTCCATCGATCTGCCAGGAAACATGCAGTGTTTCTCCTTCATTAAGTGCCATGGTCTCCGAGTCATCTTTATTCATCAAATTGAAGTTCAGGTAAAATCTATTTGGGTTCTTTGAGCAAACCCTGTCCCCATCAAATCTGGCCTGATTATGAATTATATAACTCTGTCCGATTATTATCATCATGATAATAGCAATAACTGCTATTAATATCTCTTTCTTTCTATTCATGCCACTCCTGTAGATTCCCCTCATAAAACAGTTACCTGATATACTATCATCGCAGCTATTCCAATAAGTACACTAAACACCATAGGAACATTCAAAAGGCTGTGTACTCTTACGCCTGCATCAGTGGCTGCATCTAAATTGTCCTTTCTGGCAAAAGAGCTCTTGAAAGCCTCAAGGTTTCCCTGATTATTGGCAATTGCCTTAAGCAGTAGCCAAACCAGAAATACACATATTACTGAAATAAATCCATAAAGTATCACTGAATATAGCATGATGCCTGTCTGGCTTCTTACGGCCTCCTGTTCCTGGACAATATCTATATTCTGTGCCTCCAGGCTAAGCTGCATAGCTAAAAAGATCGATACATTTACAAAATTGAAAAGAGAATGCATTATAACAGAAGTCCAGGTGCTGCCACTGGCATGATTTGCAAGGGCAAAAATCACTCCAAGCACAAAAGCATAGCAAAACTGATTAAAGTTTAAGTGCATGATTCCAAACAATAGTGCAGATACAACAGCATCCGTTATAATCGGGAAAATACCTTTTAATCTGTCAACCAAAAAGCCTCTGAAGGCAATCTCTTCACAAATCGGTGCCATAACTGAGGCAACTATAAGGGCCAGTATGGCTGGCCCCCCTAACATGTCACTAGAATTCTGGACAACAGTATTTTTTACAAATAGCTGAGAAAATAGATTTGTAAAAATATATATCGGCGTAGTTACCAGTGTCAGAAGAACTGTAAGCAAAACCGTAGTATTTTTAATTTTATGAAAGCCAAGTCTCTTAGAGATATTATCACCCTTGGACTTTATATAAATGATAGTTGGCAAAAGTATTGCAATCTCGCATAAAACAGTACACATTGTAGATGGCAGCTGGATTCCCATATTTGGGAGAATCAGACTCAGTGTATATATTACTATATTTCCCAATAACAAAATAACATATACCACACCCATTGAATTAATTTCATGCTGTTTCTCCATCTTGGTTCCCTCCTTATATTGTATCTCTTTTAGTGAATATGCACATTCCCATGACAGAATAGAAAATCAGTCCTATCACGATAACCACGATTATATTCACGTAGGAAACAGATACTCCGCTAATTCCAAGGTCTTGTGTCTTAGTTACGATAAGATTCCCTGAAAGAGCATACTTCTTCATAAAGCCTGCAAGGGCCGGGATCCTGGACACGAGCTTTGTTTCAAGAAAATTAATAAGCATTCCGTGAAGATTTTCTGCGCCAAAGATAGTAATAATGGTTGGTATGATGGTATTTCTGGTAATTTCATAAAGAGCCATCATCGCGATGCCAAATACTGTATGAAGTATCACTTCGAATGTTATGAAGCTTATAAGTGAGCCAATACTGCCAAAGTGCATACCCGGTGCCCAGAAAAGACTTCCAAGCCATGATGCAACAAGTTCCCCCAGAAACATAAAAAACTCTTGTTTTAAATAATCTGTATAGGTTCATTTTTATAAGATTTAACATGCCTTCTGTCCTTTCCTGATTATATCCAAATAGAATTCCTCTAGAGAATCAGCATCGCCAATATAGCTGTTCTTTAACTCGTCTGCAGTTATCTCTGTTACAAGCTTTCCTTCTGAAATGATGCCAAACACCGTCGCAACCTTCTGAAGTTCTCCAAGTATATGGCTTGATATCATGATCGTCATGTTCTTTTCTTCATTAAGCCTCTTTATAAGCTCTCTCATCTCGATTATTCCCTGGGGGTCAAGTCCATTAATGGGTTCATCCAGTATGAGAAACTCAGGGCTTCCCAGTAGAGCCATGCCAATTCCAAGCCTCTGCTTCATGCCCAGGGAAAACTTTCCTGCCTTCTTTTTGGGTTCTCTTGACAATCCTACAAAATCAAGAATGTCCAGTATCTCTTTCTGGTCATGTAATCCCATTGAAATTGCTCTAAGTTTCATGTTGTCAAAAGCATTGAGATACCCGTATATTCCCGGACTCTCAATAAGACATCCGACCTTTGTAAGGTAATTATCGCCTGCAGCAACTTCAATCTCTCCACTGGTCGGAGTTGCGAATCCGACCAGCATCTTCATAAGTGTTGTTTTTCCTGCTCCGTTGGGACCAATGAGACCGTAAATCTCACCTCTGTCAATGTGAATATTCATATCCTTAACAGCCTCAAAGGAACCGTATTGTTTAGTCAGATTTTTTGTTTCCAGATAACTTCTCATTTTGTTCCTTCCTTTCTCTGCGAAAACAGTCATTTCTTCATATGCCTACTCTAACACGCAAAGAAAAACAGGCCTTAGCGTACACCGCATTAGGCCTGTTTTGCACTGCATTCACTAATTCCGCGAGAATAGCATATCCGCTGTCTTTTCCAGTTCGCGTCTTTCCTGCGTATCATCGTATGATTTTTCCCTGTCATCAATGCCCTTAACCACATCTATAGAAAAGAGTCCGTCTTTATTGCAGTAGAAAAAGATTTTCTTTATCCCGGAAACTTTAAAATGCGCCTCGGCATTTCCTTCAGGATAGAGCTTCACCATTTGGATGCTGTCTATGGATGTGGCTGCAATAAATGAAATGTAATGGAGCTTGGTCATCTCGTGATCAATCCTGACATAGTACTCATCCTCAATACGTTCTATGAAGATCATATGGTTTTCATCTGAGTTTTCTGCCTCTTCCGGAAGGAGCTGCACTCCATGGCACTGTATGACAGCATCACCCATGGCATGTACAGCATTCCCGCAGATGGGACATACATAAAACTTGGACCTGAGCATATTTGCAGATACGTTTTCGTTCTTTATCCTGTTTCCTGAGATCAGTTCTGTAACCGAAATCTGAAAAGCATCAGCGATAGGCTCTAAAAGAGCTATGTCAGGATATCCTTTTCCGTTTTCCCATTTACTGACTGTTTTATCGGTCACTCCAAGATGATCGGCAAGCTGAAGTTGTGTCATATGCTTCTGCTTACGCATCTCCTTTATCACTTCACCTGTTACATACTGGTTCATAATCTGCCTCCTCATCAGTACATTTAAAACATCTAATGTAATGATATATCGGAGCTTTCATTTTAACCATCCACGGAAAGTAGAGTACTGCGGCTAAAAAATTTCACATAACATCGCATTTAAGTGCCTCAATTATACTGTCATTTCGGATCCTTGATGTCCAAAATCATCTCCGTAACCCCCATAGTCCATATGGATCGCGCTTTAATTCTTTTTCATATAAAGAAACTACTGACCATATATCAAAAAACATCACCTTACAAGGACCGATAAACGCTTCTTTTATAAGTTTTTTTTCATAGGCCATATCCTGTATCTTGTACCATGCCTTCACCGGCGGGTGCCCGGCTTCTATCATCCACTTATCTGGCGGATAGATTTTACAAATTTCTTCTGACGGAGCATAGATATCATTTATATCATCCGGGGTTATTCCTTCCACGTAGTGCATTGCCGTAAGCTTGTAAATATCAACTCCCAGTAAAAGTGCTTTCCCACCATTATGAATCGGATAATCCAACCCGCCACTTAGTGCTTCCCCGCCATGTTTACCCCATCCGGACGTACTTATAGTGTCTGCTCCGGTATAAGTGTCAGGAAGCTTTCTAAAAGTATCAGCCAAAATACCCATCGCTGTTTTTTCAGCATCAGCCTCCAATATCTTTATCTTAACAGTAATCCCCAGCTTCTTATCTTCCTCTGAGAGATCCAACTCTTTACTCAGCCTGAGTGCAGGCATAAAGATACTGCCCTCTTCAGTAACCAGTTCTTTTAATGTATCTATGACTGTCTCTGCACCACCTTCAAGTTCTCCAAAACTGCTAAGTGAAGAATGCACTTCCAAAGTCATTCCTTTTTCAATTCCAAGCTTTTGCAATGCCGACTTTAGTTCCTCTTTAGTTATAGTTCGTTTGCTCAAAGTGACCTCCTACTTCCATGTATCAACGAAAAACAAACTAATAAAAGCCAGTACACCTTGTTAAAGATTCAAATTCCGGCGCGCTTCTTCATTATTCCCGATAATCATAGACACTTTGTCGCAGCTCTTCACATCCTGACAGGCTCCACAGGTTTCATAATCATTTCTCATAGCGCATTGACGGATTGTACACATTGAATCGCAATAGGGGAATTTAACACCGGCGATTCTGCATCCCGCACAGTTAATCATTTCCGGTGTAATATCAGCTTTATTCATTTCTGACCATTCCTTTGCAACTTTTTCACGCAGATTATCATCATTATTAACTGTTGCAATACGTGCTTCACATGCTTCACAGTTTAGTCCACAATATGCAATATACTTATTCACTTTCTTAACCTCCTACACAATCAAAATTGTTCTGTTTCTCAATCCCCTTGTTTTTGATAAAAACTGTAGTGGTATTTGTTTCTGAATCCAAGTCTGGTATAGAAATCCATGTCTGATATTACAAAAGCTCTTTTAGCACCTAACTTCTTTCCTCTGTTAAGTGCCTCATGAATAACAGCCTTAGCTACTCCCTTTCCTCTACAGCTTGGAATTGTGCAAACAGGCTCTACATACACATAATCTGTCTCAGGGTTATACCATAGCCCACAGATTGAAACCAGTTCGCCATCATCATTGCATGCAGCTACACAGAGATCCCTGTTAAAGTGCCTACGCGCCCTTGGGGTGGCAATTTTTTCTTTTTCAAACTCTGTCTTATCTTCGCCGTGATCAAACCCTTGCCAAAAGAGCCACGAAAGCTCATAAATATCCTTCACAGGATCCGGGTTCACGAACTTAAGCCCTTCCGGCAAAGTAGCTCCAAATTCCCTTTCAGGTCCAGCTCCATGATATTTTCTGTCTGATCAATCCTGGTAAATCCCTTGTTTAGGACCATGTCTATTTCATCTGTGTTGTCATCGCAGACAGCAAGGGAAAATCCAGAATCATCCTTAAGATCAGTGCAGGCATAATCCAATATTTCGGGGTATAGCTGCTTATACTCCTGCAAGGCACCGCAGAAGCCCTCACCAAAATACATATCATAGATTGCTGCACCAACCACTTTACCGTCATCCAGCCAAAGTCCAATGGACTCTATTAAATCCTTATTGAATTCCGGATGCTCATACATCCACTCAACTCTCGCCCAGTTCCAATTAATATGGCTTGTATCCCGAGCATTTAGTTCTATAAGAAAATCACATACCGCCTCATAATCATTATCTGCATATTTCTTGAAATTCATTTGCCCTGCTCCTTATAAACAATAAACCTGGGTCCCTCTTCTCCAATTTCTCCATTAGCTACAAATCCACATTTCATCAGCACTCTTTGCGACGCCGCATTGTCAGGATCTGTCTCTGCCTCAACAGCCACTATTTCCGGATGTTCAAATGCCCATTTTATTGCCAGGCTCACAGCCTCTGTTGCATAGCCATGTGCCTGAAACTCATCTAAAATTCCGTATCCGATTTCAGGATTTTTCTCCTCAAGCCCCTTGAAACACAGATCTCCGATATGTGTTCCATCTGTCTTTTCAATCATCCACATGGCATACCAGTCCCACTGATCCGGATGCGTAAGGCACCCCTCCAGCATTTCACCATATGCCTTCTTAAGCTCATCATCCTTTTCCGCCTGGATTATTCTTTCCATCTGCTCTCTACTAGCGGGATATATCTTTATTCTTTCTGTTTTTATCATCATTCTCCTCTTTATTTCTCCTGATTTCATATTATCTTAAAACCAAAAACAGACCTACCTTTACACGGATATAGGTCTGTTTTACACTACTTAAAATTCTGCTATAGCATCTGACAAAACTCGCTGAGTCTATGCGTATTATCTTCTGAAGGTTTATCTTTCGGATCAATGAAAATCGCAGTCGCGGCAAAGCTGGTGATTCCAATGCAGTCCTTTAGCTTAGAAAAAGCTCTCTCTGCCCCGGAACCGCTTTGGCAGGCAAATGCAGCTATAGTCTTATTTTTCAAGTTCTCTTTATTCTCCAAAATAAACGTCCGAAGCGGAGGCGTGAACGTTCCTGCCCAAACAGGAAATCCAAAAATAATCTCATCATAAGCTGACACGTCCAGATCGTATGCCTCAAGCTCGGGCTTTTCTGCCATAACAGCACTCTTCCCACCCCAGAAAAACTTTGAGAATCCACTGGTCGAATACGCTTTCTTTGGAACAAGTTTTAATTTATCTGCTGGAAGTACCTTTGCCAGTTCATCTGCTATATACTCTGTGTTACCTTCTAATGAGAAATAAATTATAATCCTTTTCATGCCAGAACCTTTCTTGCTTTGTTGCACCATTTCAAATATGCCTCATAGGTTTCTATTCCAAACAGTATCGTAAGATAGAAATAAACATGATCTTCTTCATCAAGTGCTTTTTCAATATTAGCCTTATATACCTGTAATACCTTAAGGTCAGCCTTTATCTGTTCTTCAAAGACTTCTATATTCCTAAGTGCTGTCTCTTTACTTTCAACCCCTCCGAAAAACAGTTTCATCAAAGTCTCATATTTAAGATCGTTGCTTGCCTTCTCGTCTCTTACCCATGCTCTGAGTATCTCTTTTCCCTGACCGGTAATGCTGTAAATGATCTTCTCCCGGCCGCCACTGTCATTACCCTTAAGGCGCCTTACGCTGCCCTGTTTTTCCAGTTCCGCAAGAGCGGGATAAATGCTACCAAAGCTTCCCTTCCAGAAGAACCTTATACTTCCGTCGATCTGTTTTTTTATATCATATCCGGTCAGATCATCATGGGATAACAAGCCCAGAATCACCATGTCTATCTTTCTGTCTTTGGCCATTATTTCCACCTCCAACAGTATTTTAGAACTTTTTTCGGACATTCATCAACACAAGCTCCGCACAATATGCACTCGGTGCACTTTGAATTGCTGCCTTCCTTTGCCATATGTGCGACGTCAAGCAAAGATAATGGCATGTTGCTCTCCTTCCATGTATCAGTGACGGAAGAACCAATATCAGAAGTACTCCGTAATAGATAATATAGTTATGTATTTCTGTCACTGAAATACCGTGATCTGTCATGAAAAACGGATCTATGGTTACATGGTTTTTCCCGAGGATGAAAGTCACAACTATAGCGGAGATCCACAGTATCCAGATAACGTATTTAATCTTATTCCTCCAGCCCTGCTTCGCGGAATTATCATTGCATCTTGCTACACATTCCTGTAGCCCTCCTGCAGGACAGAGATATCCGCAAAAGGCACGTCCAAAGAACACCGAAAAAATAAGCAAGCTCATAAAGACTATAAAGCTTCCGTTCATGATATGTTCTGATGCTGCCATTATTATCAGGTATGGTGAAAAGTACCACGCTGTTATTGGAAACAGCAGGAATGATATGAAAATAATCGTTCTTCTTATTGTCTGACGCTTCATTGAACACTCCTTTATATATCAAATAGATATATCGTTTTGATATATATTATACTTCAGAGTACTTCATGTCAACAGATGTTTTTTCAATGGTATTAAGCTTGTATATAATCAGCCCAAAGATGGCACTGACTATATGACTTACCAAAAAAGCCATGTCCAGACTACAAATACAATTAAATACAATGCTCCAAATAATAAACTCTTAAATCCTTTTCTTTTCATTTCTCATAATCCTTTCTGTTTTGTTCGCGAGGCTATATGAACCGTAACAAGAATCATGAAAAAACTAAAGAAACGCTTGGTGACATGTATGACACGATTCGTATCATCTGCATAAACAAGCCTATCACACAATAAAAATATGGTCGTCATCTACACGGA
>JAEEGI010026397.1_pt1 | contig 11187 bp, 7 predicted proteins | sample 8958751 | NCBI WGS metagenome assembly JAEEGI01 (sample SAMN16246545, study PRJNA631951) | gut metagenome | biome: gut microbiome; feature: rumen; material: KS-attached | host: Bos | place: Iran: Karaj | collected 2018-10 | reverse complement strand
CTGTTCTTTCTCGTCGATAGAATTATTTATCCATAGGATAAACGGATAATAGAAAATTGCGATAAGTGCGGTATAAACAAGCTCCGGAATAATAATGCTTGTCATGTAGTAGCCTATGTTGAACTTGGTTCTGAACAAAAACATAAGTACATAGCAGACAAACCCGAAAACAAAGTCTGCAAGGCTGATAATTACAATAGGAATGGCCAGATTCTGGGTGAAGAATATCACATGAAGCTTACCTACAACGAAACCGATGTACATATAGATAAGCGCGAAGAATCCTATATAGTTACCAAAAAAGATATCTACTAAAAGTCCGCTGAAAAATCCAACTAAAAGGCCGGGCTTGTCCCCTTTGATAAATGCCGTTGAAGCTGTAAGGATAATAAGCAAGTTGGGGGTGATACCACCAAAATCCACTACTCTGAAAACCGTTGTCTGTAGTATAAAAGAGGCGATAACCAGTATGAAATTGTATAATGGACGCCTAAAATTCATATTTTTTATTCACCGTATTGTTTCTTTTGGTCCAGTAAAACCAAAACTTCATTCATGTGTTCAAAATCTACCGCAGGCGTGATCCTGCCTGATTTGGTAAGATTGTTGGAGTCATCGTCAATAGTTGAAATATAGCCGATCAGAATGCCGGGAAGGTATTTGTCACTGATATTCGAAGTTACAACCTTATCTCCTATGCTTACCTTGTCAGCTTCATCTACAAGCTTTGAAAAACTTACAAAGCCCTGCTTATAGAGCTCTAAGTCACCGGAAACAATAAGGTTATCAGAGGATGAAAGAACCATTCCGCTTACCGCTGCATTGTCAGCGATTATGGATTGAACCTTAGCCCAGTCGGGACCGACGTCTATGACTCGTCCAACCAGTCCTCCGCCGGCAATTACGTTCATATCTATCATGATTCCGTCATCAGAACCCTTGTCTATTACGAAGGAGTGATACCAGTTACCGGCATCTTTGGCGATGATCCTTGCACCGGTCTTCTGGTAGTTCTCATACAACGCATCAAGTTCATAAAGGTTTCGAAGCTCTGTAAGCTCGTATTTTTCCTGCTCGAGATTGGTATTTGCTATTGTAAGCTCATCAATCTGCGCTTTTAGCTGCTCATTTTCATCAAGGAGTTTTGTTATTGATGAAAGCTTATCGGTTGTGTCGCGAAAAAATGTACCAACCGTAGTCATTCCCTTTTGAAAGGGCACAACAAAAACACCAGCAAAGGAGTTTAGTGGTCCGGTAAATAAGCTGGTGTTAAAGGTGATTATGATCATTCCTACACAAACGATTGTTAAAATAAAGAGGAGATATTTACTTGGTAGTGTAAATTCCTCTCCTCTTCTCTTGACAATGGGACTCATTTATTTATCCTCTTCAATTCCATATGCAAGAGCTTTATACTGGTCGTCCTGAATAATCTTGGCAAGACCCATAGCAACAGAACCAATTGGATTTTCTGCAATATTGACATTGAGGCCTACACCATTGCTAAGTCTCTGTGCAAGGTGAACAACCTGTGAAGCACCTCCTGTAAGGTAGAGACCGTGCTTAAAGATATCAGCAGCAAGCTCCGGTGGTGTCTTCTCAAGAGCAGCCTTGATGTTATCAAGGATTGCGTCAAAGTTCTCGACAAGTGACTGATTTATAAGATCTGTAGGGATCTTTCTCTCAACAGGAAGTCCGGTTACGATGTCACGACCGTATACAATAGCGTCTTTTCCCTCTTTCTCAAGGTCCTTAAGAGAAATCTTAACATTTTCAGATGTCTTTTCACCGATAAGAAGACCGAACTCCTTACGGATGACGTTTCTGATGGATTCATCAAATTTCTTGCCACCAACCTTTATAAGCTTGCTGACAACGATTCCTCGAAGTGACAGGATTGAAATCTCGGTTGTATCATAGCCTACGTTAACAACCAGAACACCCTGGGAATTCATGACATCAACATTCATTCCGAGGCCGTCTGCAAGAGGCTTTTTAACCATCATGATCTTCTTGGCCTTGATTCCGGCATCATTGATAAGATCATGGAAAGCTCTTCTCTCTACTTCTGTTACATCCTTGGGAACTGCGATGTAAACTTCACAGGGCTTAACATTGCCCTTCATCTGATCTGTGATAAAGAGCTTGACCAAAGTCTCCATGTGCTCAATATCAGCGATAACACCGCTGTTAAGAGGATAAGAGATCTTGATCTTGTCAGGAGCCTTCTCGTACATCTCATATGCTGAATTACCATAAGCGAAAACATTTGTCTTGTTTTCGATGGCAATCATATTCTTTTCTACGGTAAGTCCGTCGTCGTCTTTGTTGTAAATCTTGATATTGCTGGTTCCAAGATCAATTCCAAATATATTAGCCAAAACAGCCTCCTTGAATTTCAATAATTTATTCCGTGATAGTCAAGCATGAAAACTGCTTGAGCTTTGAAATGCCTATCACTCATTGTATCACAACAAGCCCTCTATCCACAAGCTTTTGCAACGTCTTAAGAATACCGAGCTTAGCATGTGGCCAGGTGAGTCCGCCCTGGAAGAACACTGAGTAGGGCTCTTTGATTGGGCCGTCTGCCGAGAGCTCTATAGATGAGCCTGAAATAAAGGCGCCGGCAGCCATGATAACCTGAGCATCATACCCCGGCATATCCCATGGCTCGGGAGCAACAAAGCTGTCAACAGGAGCAGCTGCCTGTACTCCTTCACAGAAAGCTATGACGCCTTCCGGCTTTCCGAAGGTAACAGCCTGGATTATATCGAATCTGTCTTCTGTAGCATTGGGAACTACATCAAAACCAAGTTTCTCATAAATGTTTGCTGCAAATATAGCACCTTTAAGGGCAGCTGCTGTAACTGTCGGAGCAAGGAAAAATCCCTGATAGAACTGTGGAAGTATTCCCAGTGAAGCTCCAACCTCTTTTCCAAGTCCAGGAGAAGTAAGTCTGAATGCGGCATTTTCAACGCACTCTTTCTTACCTGCAATGTATCCTCCGATGGGAGCAAGTCCGCCACCGGGGTTTTTGATAAGTGATCCAACAACCATGTCAGCACCTACATCAGTAGGTTCTATGGTCTGAACGAATTCTCCGTAGCAGTTATCGACCATGCAGATAACATCTGGCCTTATGCCCTTTATAAAGCTGATCAGCTCTCCTATTCTCTCAACAGAAAGAGTAGGTCTTGTCTGATATCCCTTTGATCTCTGGATTGTTGCCAGCTTAATATTTGCATTATCTAAAAGAGCTTTTTTAATATTGTCAAAATCAAAGCTTCCGTCAGGTAATAGATCAACCTGAGTATAGTCAATCCCGTACTCTTTAAGTGATCCCTTTGAAGGTCTGATGCCAATAACCTCTTCAAGAGTATCATAGGGCTTGCCTACAGGGGAAAAGAGCATGTCGCCGGGGCGAAGGTTACTCATAAGAGCAAGTGCCAGAGCGTGCGTTCCGCAGGTGATCTGAGGTCTTACAAGAGCATCTTCTGTATGGAAGACCGAAGCATAAACAGCTTCGAGTTTTTCTCTTCCGATGTCATTGTAGCCGTAGCCTGTTGTTCCAAGAAGGCATGCTTCGCTTACCTTGTTCTCCTGCATTGCCTTTAAAACCTTGAGCTGGTTAAGCTCTGCAGTTTCATCAATCTTTTCAAATCTTTCCTTTAAGCCTTCTAAAATATTCTGGCCAAAGTCGATAACTTTCTTTGAAATTCCAAGTTCTTCGTAAATCTTACTGTTCATAAATCCTTATCATCTCTTTCAAAATTTCTTCATCGTTTCTGTTATAGTCACGTTTATCGATCCAGATTACATCTCTTTCTCTCTTAAACCAGGTGAGCTGGCGCTTTGCAAAGTGCCTTGTGTTTCTCTTGATGAGATAGACTGCTCTGTCAAGGTCATACTCTCCCTCGAGATAGCCTATCATTTCCCTGTAGCCAAGGCCCTGCATGGATGTGGCTTCTTTTGGAATATCCATAGCCAAAAGCTCTTTTACCTCAGCTTCGAGGCCTTCATCAATCATCTGATCAACGCGCTTTTCTATGCGTGAATACAGAACTTCTCTGTCATCTGTCAGAACAAAATACTTAAAATCATAGGGTGATGTTCTCTGATGCTGCTCAGTATTGTGCTCTGAAATCTTCTTGCCGGTCTTTTTATAGTATTCAAGCGCTCTTATAACACGCTTTGAGTTGTTTTCGTGAATAGCATCTGCAGATTCGGGGTCTACTGCCCTCAGCTCTTCATGGAGTACATGTACGCCTTCTGAAACAGCTCTTTTCTCAAGCTCATGTCTGTAGGTTTCATCTTCATCGGTCTCTGTAAAATCGATGTCGTAGAGGACAGCCTGAATATAAAAACCTGTTCCTCCGACTATGATCGGAACCTTTCCTCTTGAAGCAATGCCTTCGATCGCCTCTTTGACAAGCTTCTGAAAGATAAAGACATTAAAGTCTTCGTGGGGATCCAAAAAATCTATAAGATGATGAGGTACACCTTCCATCTTATCCCTTGAAATCTTGTCGGTTCCTATGTTCATGTACTTATACACTTGCATAGAATCAGCGGAGATTATCTCTCCGCCAATTCTTTTTGCAAGTTCAATTGATAGCTTAGTCTTACCTACAGCCGTAGGACCTGTTATTACAACAAGTTTTTGTTTATCCATTACTCAACTACTCTCTTAAACTTCTTGTCAATCTCATACTTGCTCATGGAAATGATGGTTGGCCTTCCGTGAGGACAGTTGTATGGATTATCAAGGGTGAGAAGCTCATCTAAAAGTGCTTCCATCTCGGCTCTGCTCATCTTGGTATTACCTTTTACAGAGGCCTTGCATGCCATGCTGGCAATCTTATAGTTGATGACATCCGGTGTCCTGTCAAGACCTGTCTCGTGTGAGAGCTCATCCAGGATCTGAATGAACATATCTTTTTCGCTCTCGCATCCGAACAGATCAATCGGAATAGCTCTCATAGCATACTCTCGTCCGCCGAAGTTTTCAATATTAAATCCAAGCTTTTCAAAATATTGTCTGTAGCTTAAAAAGAGTTCTTCTTCTGCACTGGTGAGAGCCACGATCACAGGAGGATTTACCATCTGTGAGAGCATCTCTCCGTTTTTGTACCTCTTTAGCATGCGCTCATAATTAACCTTTTCATGAGCAGCGTGCTGATCTACCATAAATATCTTGTCCTTAAAGGCTATTATCCAGTAGGTTCCAAAGATCTGTCCGAGTATTTCATATTCCTTGACATTTTCTTTGGTAAGAACCTTTTCATCAAAGAGGTCGAGCTGAGTTACTTTTTCAACAACAACGGCGTTGTCGGATTTGATGATGGGCGATGGATGTTCCTTTTTCTCTGCAATGCTTCCGTCCGAATCTCCGAATATCCTTGTCCATACAGCTGACTTGTTGCTGTCTTCGATCTTGATAGGCTCAGCTTTTACGCCTTTTGCAAATATCGGAGTATCCTCGCTGATCTTATGCTTTTCAAAGCGAAGTGACTCAAAGGGCTGAGGTGCAATGGATTTTGCAGGTTTTTCCTCAGCTACAGGTGCATCGGCCTGTACAGGCTCTTTTACCTCTTCATCATCGGTTTCTCCAAGGAGTGCATCGGGAATCATTTCTCTTTTACTGAGAGCATCATCCACACTGCGGCTGATGAAATCGTAGAGCTGTTGCTGATTGTTAAAGCGTACCTCCATCTTGGCAGGATGTACGTTAACATCCACTCTGGAAGGGTCAATCCTAAGATGAAGTATTGCAAACGGGAACTTGTGCATCATCAGATACTGCTTGTAGCCCTCTTCCAGAGCCTTGCTCATGACTTTATCCTTGATGTATCTTCCGTTAACAAAGAATATCTCAAAGTTTCTGTTGGAGCGGTTAATTGCCGGCTCGCCAAGATATCCTTCAAGGATCATTCCGTCTTCTTCCGCCTTAAAAGGCAAAACGCTGACTGAAATGTCTCTTCCGTAGATCCTGTATATTATTTCTTTTAAGTCTCCGTTTCCGGAGGTAGAGAATTTGTCGTCTTTATTGTTGATGTAGTGAAAAGAGATTGTGGGATTATCAAGGGCCATATGCTCCATGACATCACCGATATAGCTGCCTTCTGTCTGAGGCGTTTTCAGGAATTTCTTCCTGGCAGGCGTGTTGTAAAAAAGGTTCCTGATGATAAGTGTTGTTCCATCAGGAGCACCTATCTCCTCAAATGCAGCTTCTTCGCCGCCGTTTATGCAGTACCTTGTTCCAACAAGTTCATCCCTGGTCTTGGTGATAAGGTCAACCTGTGCAACAGAAGCGATACTGGAGAGCGCTTCTCCTCTAAAGCCCAGAGAATGTATGGAAAAGAGATCTTCTATACTCTTTAGCTTACTGGTTGCATGTCTTTTAAAGGCTTTCCTTATCTGGCTCTTTTCAATACCTGAGCCATTATCTGTAACCCTTATCATGTCGATTCCGCCGCCCTTGATCTCGACTGTCACGGCCGTTGCTCCGGAATCTATGGCGTTTTCAACCAGCTCTTTAACTACACTGGCTGGCCTTTCTACAACTTCACCGGCTGCAATCTGATCTATTGTGTTTTTATCAAGTTCATTGATAAATGCCATTAGCTTTTCCACCTGTTCTTAAGATCACTCTGTAATTTGTAGAGAGTGTTTAATGCGTCCATGGGAGTAAGAGTTGTGATATCTATCTCCTGAAGGCGACGCAGTACTTCTTCGTCGGTTACGGTATCAAAAAGTGACATCTGGTTAGTATCAACATCATCATAGTGTTTAACCTTAACCTTTCTGTCATTTTTATTCTCTTTGGCAATAGCCTGAACTTTATCTGTTATGTCGTTATCTGTAAGCTCCGCAACAATCTCTTTTGCCCTGTCAATGACCATGTCGGGAACGCCGGCAAGCTTGGCAACCTGGATTCCGTAGCTCTTATCAGCACCGCCCTTGATGATCTTTCTTAAAAAGACAATGTCATCGCCGTTTTCTTTAACCGCAATGCAGTAGTTGTTGACGTTGTCCATCTTACCTTCAAGCTCGGTAAGCTCGTGGTAGTGTGTGGCAAAAAGCGTCTTGGCGCCGAGAATCTTTCTGTTTGAGATGTGTTCTGTGACAGCCCAGGCAATTGCAAGACCGTCATAGGTTGAAGTTCCTCTTCCAATCTCATCAAGAATAAGAAGAGAGTCTGGAGTAGCGTTTCTTAAGATGTTAGCAACTTCATTCATCTCAACCATGAAGGTTGACTGTCCGCTTCCGAGGTCATCAGAAGCTCCTACTCTGGTAAATATCCTGTCTACAACACACATATCTGCCTTATCAGCAGGTACAAAGCTTCCTATCTGGCACATTAGTACAATAAGGGCTGTCTGCCTCATGTATGTTGACTTACCTGCCATGTTGGGGCCTGTGATGATACTGATACAGTGCTTCTTATTATCGAGATATGTGTCATTGGAGATGAACATATCAGCTGTATCAAGCATTCTCTCAACCACAGGATGACGACCGCTTTTGATGTTGATCTGTCCCTTATCGTTAAGACTTGGCTTGATATAGTGATTGCGCTCAGCTACATAAGCAAGGGATGCATATACATCCAAAAGAGCTATAGCCTTAGCTGTAGTCTGTATCCTGTCAATCTCAAGAGCTATTGAGTCCCTGATCTTGCAGAACATATCATATTCGAGGTTATTTAGCTTATCCTGTGCATTAAGAATTGTGTCCTCAAGCTCTTTAAGCTGGGGTGTTGTATATCTCTCGCAGTTGGTCAGGGTCTGCTTTCTGATGAAATAATCGGGAACCTTGTCCTTGAAGGAATTGGTTACTTCAAAGGAATAACCGAAAACATTGCTGTACTTGATCCTGAGATTCTTAATACCGGTCTTTTCCTTCTCTTCCTCCTCCATCTGAGCAAGCCACTGTTTGCCGTTTGTGCCTGCTTCTCTGAAGTGGTCGATGTCGGCATCAAAACCGTCCTTTATGATTCCGCTCTCTTTTATTGCAAGAGGAGGTTCCTCAACGATTGCCTTGTCTATAAGATCATGAATATCTGTAAGAGGATCAAGATCTCCGTAAATCTTATCAATTCCCGGATCTCCTGCAATATCCTGAAGTGCTGTGATTATAGCAGGAATCATCTTGATTGAATTTCTAAATGCCAGAAGATCTCTTGGATTAGCGGTCTTGAATACGATCTTGGACATTAGTCTTTCAAGGTCGTAAACAGGATTCAGATATTCTCTGATTTCTTCTCTTGTAACTACGTTTTTAACCAGCTTCTCAACAGCGTTCTGGCGAAGAAGGATCTCCTCCTTGTCTATAAGAGGCTGTTCGATAAAGCTCCTGAGTGTTCTTGCACCCATGGCTGTCTTGGTCTTATCAAGAACCCAGAGAAGTGTGCCTCTCTTTTGCTTATCGCGCATGGTCTCAACAAGCTCAAGATTTCTTCTGGTGGAGCCATCAAGAAGCATGTATTTGCTGGTGAGATACGGATATATATGAGTGATATTGCTGATATCCGACTTCTGCATATCTACAAGGTACTGAAGAAGCGCTCCTGAAGCTACAATTCCGTTAGGAAAATCATCGATTCCAAGACCGATAAGGGATGAAACCTTAAAGTGCTTCATAAGAAGTCTCTTGCAGGAATCTTCATCAAAATACCTGTTATCTACAGGATTGATAAAAATATTAAGTCTGTTCCTGATCTCATCAAGGTCTGCTCCGGAAAACTCAAATGCATTGTTGCAGATGATCTCTGTAGGCGCATATTTCCCGATTTCATCCATAACTGCGCGAAGAGATTCAACTTCTGTCAGATAATAATCTCCTGTTGTGACATCAGCAACGGAAATTCCAATATTATCAGGAGAGTAAAAGATACTCATAAGATAGTTATTCTTACTCTCCTCTAAGGACTGCATATTAAGATTGGTTCCGGGTGTTACGATCCTTGTGACTTCTCTTTTTACGATGCCCTTGGCAAGCTTGGGGTCTTCCATCTGTTCACAGATGGCAACCTTATAGCCTCTTGAAACAAGCTTATTGAGGTATGAATCCACAGCATGAAAAGGAACTCCGCACATAGGAGCCCTCTCTTCAAGGCCGCAGGCCTTACCTGTAAGTGTCAGCTCAAGCTCTTTTGAAGCAGTAAGAGCATCATCAAAAAAGATCTCGTAGAAATCTCCCAGTCTGTAAAAGAGGATGCAGTCACTATACTCCTTCTTGGTGGCAATATAATGCTGCATCATGGGAGATACTTTTGTGGTATCAATACTTTCAATCATTTAACTAACTTCCCCAAATAGTAAAATCCATGACATTCTAAAAGGCTTACCGGCACAAGTTCCCCTATAAGTTCTTCTCCCCCCGGGAAATGTACCAGTGTATTATTTGACATTCTTCCTGTTAAAAGACTCTTGTCATGCTCGTTAACGCCTTCGACAAGGACTGTTTCGGTGCGTCCCTGGAGCCTCGCTGTCTGTTCTTTGGCTGTTTCCTGAACAACCTTAAGAAGCATGTCAAAGTTCTCCTTAACTACTTCCTCGGGGACCTGATCCTCAAAGGATGCAGCCGGAGTTCCGGGCCTTTTTGAATAGATGAAGGTAAAGGCATTGTCAAATTTAACCTTGTTTATAACGTCTATGGTGTCCAGGACAGCTTCCTTTGTCTCTCCCGGGAATCCTACAATGATATCTGTGGTGATCGCTACATCAGGAAGCTTCTCCCTAATCTTGCCTGCCAGCTCAAGGTAGCTCTCCTTGGTGTATTTTCTGTTCATTCTGCGAAGAATTTCACTGTTACCTGCCTGTAGCGGTAAGTGGATGTGCCTTGCAATCTTAGGGTTTGCTGCAATCACATCGAGAAGCTCGTCTGAGAAATCCTTAGGATGAGGAGTCATGAATCTTACTCTCTCAATTCCTTCAACCTCGCAAACAAGCTCAAGGAGCTTCGCAAAAGAGATCTTGTCCGGATTATCATCACTAAAATCAAGGCCATAGGAATTAACGTTCTGGCCAAGAAGCATTACTTCCTTAACTCCGTCAGCAGCAAGCTTTTCACACTCGCGGATTATATCCTTGGGTGATCTGCTGCGCTCTCTGCCCCTTACATAGGGAACTATGCAATAAGTGCAGAAATTGTTGCAGCCAAACATGATGTTGACACCTGATTTAAAGGGATACTTACGAAATACAGGAAGATCCTCAACAATCTTGTCTGTTTCCTTCCAGATATCAATTATCATTCTGTCTGAATCAAGAACTGTATTAAGGAGCTCAGCGAACTTGTAGATATTGTGAGTTCCGAAAATAAGATCTACAAATCTGTAGCTCTTCTGGATCTTCTCGACTGCGCCTGCCTCCTGCATCATGCATCCGCAGATGGCAATTTTCATATTTGGATTCTTTTTCTTGAAATTACTTGTCTGACCAAGCCTTCCAAGAACTCTCTGGTCGGCATTGTCACGAACTGAGCAGGTGTTGTAGATTACAAAATCAGCATCTTCGCTCTCGGTTTCTTCATAGCCTGCAAGCTTAAGAGTTGCAAGGAGCTTCTCTGAGTCTCTTGCATTCATCTGACATCCGAAGGTTACAACGCAGGCTGTGAGCTTTCTGCCAAGCTCTTTTTCAAGGGCTGAAACCTTATCTTTTGCCTGTTCAATGTACTCAAGCTGCTTTAAGCTCTCGCTGTCCTGTATTTCTGCTTTATTACTGTTTAAAATATTGATTCCCATTAACTAAAACTCTTTCTAAATCTATTATTCTTTGTATGCATCAACTATTCCGAGAAGGATCTTTACTACCTGTTTCATCTCCTGAACTGATGCATACTCGTACTTTCCGTGATAATTGTATCCGCCTGTGCAAAGATTCGGACATGGAAGTCCTTTGTAGGAAAGGGCTGCTCCGTCTGTGCCTCCTCTTATTGGATTATCGATAGGTGTAATGCCAAGATCTGTCATGACCTTCTTGGCGTTATCAATAAGATGCATGTGAGGCTTAATCTTCTCGATCATGTTGTAGTACTGATCTCTGACTTCTACAGTTACAGTGCCTTCTCCGTATTTTTTGTTGAGAAACTCAGCAGCATCCTTAAAGAGCTGTTTTTTGGTCTCAAAGAGCTTCTCATCATGATCTCTGATGATGTAAGATGCTGTAGCGCTCTCACAGCCAC
>JAEEGI010026390.1_pt1 | contig 11189 bp, 7 predicted proteins | sample 8958751 | NCBI WGS metagenome assembly JAEEGI01 (sample SAMN16246545, study PRJNA631951) | gut metagenome | biome: gut microbiome; feature: rumen; material: KS-attached | host: Bos | place: Iran: Karaj | collected 2018-10 | reverse complement strand
AAACGTTCAACGTTGTATGTCAATTCCTTCCATCATCAGGCAGTCAGTGACCCGGGAAAGCGCTTCCGGGTGACGGCGACGTCTGCTGACGGTGTCATTGAGGCCATTGAGAGTTGTGAGTTTAAGAGCATCCTCGGCGTACAGTGGCATCCCGAGTGCCTGGAAGATGGCTTGCCGCTTTTCCAGTGGCTGGTACGTCAGTCAGCCCACTATCGGGAAGCCTGTGACCTGCATCGCCGTGTGCTCACCCTCGATACCCATTGCGATACGCCGATGTTCTTCCCGCAGGGTGTGGATTTCGGCAGCCGCGACAAGCGCATCCTTGTCGACTTGCACAAGATGGCTGAGGGGCATCAGGATGCTACCATCATGGTGGCTTATCTCCCGCAGCCTAAGATTGGTGAGACCTTCTCGTCGAAGGTCGCTTTCGACGTGGCTGGCCCTATCGAGTATGCTGACCTGATTTTTGACAAGATTGAGGAACTGGTGTCCAAGAACAGCCGTTATCTCAGCATTGCCCGTACGCCTGCCGACTTGTATGCCGATAAGCGTCAGGGGCGCCATAGCATCATGTTAGGTATAGAAAACGGCTTGGCGCTCAACGGACAGCTTCAGAATCTCCACCACTTTGTACAGCGCGGCATCGTCTATATGACGTTGTGCCACAATGGCGACAATGACATTTGCGATTCTGCCCGTGGGTGCAACACCCATCACGGGTTGAGCCAGTTTGGTCGGCAGGTGGTTCGCGAGATGAACCGCTTGGGTATCATGGTAGACCTGAGTCATGCCGCCGAGAAGAGCTTCTATGATGCCTTGGACATCAGTCAGCAGCCAATTGTCTGCAGCCATTCCAGCTGTCGTGCCCTTTGCGACCATCCCCGCAACCTGACCGATGACCAGATGCGGGCATTGGCAGCCAAAGGTGGTGTGATGCAGGTGACGATGTATCCGGGCTTTTTGGTGAAGGAGGGTGAGGCCACTGTGCAGGATGCCCTGCGCCATCTGGACCATGCCATTCAGGTCATGGGCATCGACCATGTCGGCATTGGTACCGACTTCGATGGTGATGGTGGCGTTCGCGGCTTTGCCGACGCTTCCGAGATGATTAATTTCACCCGTCAGTTGCTGGCGCGTCACTACAGTGAGCGCGACATCCAGAAAATCTGGGGCGGTAATTTCCTCCGCGTGATGGGACAGGTACAAAGAGTGAGAGAACAATGAGAAACGCGATATTATTTCTTTTGTGCGTATGCCTTGCGGCATCGTGCAGCACGTCCAAGAAGAGCCGGCAGGAAAGCATGCCGGTGGTTTCCATTGCGTTTAATGCAGATTCTGCATACGCCTTCTGTGCAGCCCAGTGCAACTTTGGTCCCCGTACGATGAATAGTGAGGCCCATGACCGTTGTGCTGACTGGATTGAACGGCAGTTTACGCAATACGGTTATGGCGTTACCCGTCAGCAGGCCGACCTCAAAGGCTATGACGGCACCATCCTCCATGCCACCAACATCATTGCTACAGCGCCGGACAGCCAGTCTTCCGCTGACAAGCCCCGTATCATGGTCTGCGCCCATTGGGACAGTCGCCCGTGGGCTGACAACGACCCCGACTCTGCCAACTGGCATAAACCCGTTATGGCAGCTAACGACGGCGCCTCCGGCGTTGCCGTGATGCTGGAACTGGCTCGCCTGCTACAGCAGAACGACTCAGCCCGTGTGGCGGTCGACTTTATCTGTTTCGATGCCGAAGACTGGGGCGTTCCGCAGTGGCTGCCTGAGGCTGATTCTGATTCCTGGGCTTTAGGGGCGCAGTATTGGGCAGCGCATCCTACGTCCAACTACCAGTACGGTATCTTATTAGATATGGTCGGTGGTCAGGGGGCGCACTTCTATCGCGAACAGTTCTCCCTGCAGTATGCCCGCAGTGTGGTGGAGAAAGTCTGGCAGGCTGCTGCCGCCGCGGGCTATGGCAGTTTCTTCCCGACCAAGGACGGCGGTCATATCACCGACGACCATGTTCCCGTCAACGAGGTGGCGCATATCCCGTGTGTCGACATCATTCCCAACTATCCCGACTGTGAGCAGAGCAGTTTCGGTCCTACGTGGCATACTGTCAATGACGACATGCAGCATATTGACCGCAACACCCTGCAGGCTGTCGGCCAGACCCTTGTCCAACTCATCTTCTCAGAATAGGCATGCGCAGGGTGTTGTTGGCAGTACTGTTGCTTTGTTCCGCAGGCTGTTGGGCGCAGCGGCACGAGGTGGATATGGACAGTCCTACGTTTGTCCCTACCGTGAAGGTGGGCAAGGTGTTTGAGGACGGCGACAGCATCCAGTACATGGAGATGAACAATGTCTATGTCTATCCTCCAGTCGTTTTCAGCAGCAAGAAGCAGGCCGCAGCCTACATGCGCCTGGTCAAGAATGTCAAGACGGTACTGCCCATTGCCAAGGAAGCCAACGCCATTATGATGGAAACAGCTGAATACTTGGAAACGCTGCCCAACAAGAAAGCCAAGGAGGAGCACATGAAGCGCGTGGAGCAGAGCATCATGAACCAATACAAGCCTCGGATGAAGAAGCTGACCTACTCACAGGGTAAGTTGCTCATTAAGTTAATCTACCGTGAAAGCCACTCGTCCAGTTATGAACTGATTCAGGCTTTCCTCGGTCCTGTCCGTGCCGGTTTCTATCAGGCCTTTGCCTGGGTCTTCGGTGCTTCGCTCAAGAAGGAGTACGACCCTGAGGGTATCGACCGCCTGACGGAACGCGTTGTCTTGTTGGTCGAGGCGGGACAGTTATGAAACGCCCATTCCTGTTTTTCTTTTTCTTTTCCATTGCCTATGCCTGTTGTGGCTTTGCCGCAGCTCCTTCGCCCGTAGACTGGCAGGAGGCGTTGCGCCTGTGGATGGACGTCGAGGAAATGGAGGACGGCTATGGGGAAGAGACGCTTGAACTGCTGGCCGATATAGCAGACAACAAGCTCAACCTCAACCAGCTGACCCGTGACGAACTCGAACAGCTGCCCTTCTTGACGGCCCAGCAGGTGGAAGGCATCATTGCCTATCGCGATCGCTATGCGCCCGTGCGCACACTCAGCGAGTTGCAGATGGTGACAAGCCTCGACCGTGACACCCGCAGACTATTAGCGTACTTCGTCTATGTCGGTGACGCACCTCCGAAGCGTGTCTGGCCCACGCTTTCTGAAGTGCAGAAGGGTGGTGTCCATACATTGATGGCTACGGTCAAGGTGCCGCTGTATGAGCGCAAGGGCGACCGTAATGGTTATTTAGGCTATCCTTGGCGCCACGATTTCCGCTATCAGTTTACCTACCGCGACCGTGTCAAGTTCGGCTTGACGGCAGCACAGGATGCCGGCGAACCTTTCCTGGCCAATGCCAACCGTTGGGGCTATGACCATTACTCCTATTATTTCCAGTTGCGTGGCATGGGCCGCTTGGAGGAACTCAATGTCGGCATGTATCGTGTGCAGTGCGGCATGGGACTGGTAATGAATACCGGTTTTTATTTGGGAAAGTTGGCGGCGCTCCAGTCGTTGGGACGTAGTGCCCATGTGCTGACCGCCTATGCTTCCCGTTCTGCTGCCAACTATCTGCAGGGAGCAGCAGCCACGGTACGCCTTGCCGACCATTGGAAAGTCACCGCCTTTGCTTCCTGCCGTCCGTTGGATGCCACTCTCAACGATGACGGTACGGTGCGTACCGTCGTCACCGACGGCTACCACCGCACGCCCACAGAACTGTCCAAGAAGAACAATACCCTGGTTTCCGACCTCGGTGTCCGCCTTTCTTTCCGTCCCAGTTCACGCAAAGGGCAGTCCTTCCTGAATGTCAATGCCGTCTATACCCATTTCAATCGCCCCCTCCGCCCCTTGAAGGAGAACGCCCCTTACCGCCGCTATGCCCTTGAGGGCGCTTCCTTCTTCAATGCCAGCGCCGACTATGGCTACACCAATGCCCGCCTGTCTTTTTCTGGTGAGACCGCCGTCAATGCCGATGGCGCTTTGGCAGCCCTCCATGTGCTGAGCTATCGCGCTACTGACCAGCTGAGCCTCATGGCCCTGCATCGCTATTATGACCGTCGCTATACGGCCTTCCATGCGTGCAGTTTCAGCGAAGGATCGTCCGTCCAGAATGAACACGGACTCTATGGCGGCATCACGTGGCGTCCTTCCCGTGGCGTCATAGTCCAAGGCTATGCCGACTATGCTTTTTTTCCGTGGAAACGCTATCTGATCAGTGCTTCTAGCGAAGCCTTCGATGCACTTGCGCGTGTGCGCGTATATAATAATAGGTGGAATGTGGAGGGACTTTATCGCTTTCATCTTCGGCAACGCGACAACCAAAGCAAGACATTGCTGCAAAACCGCTATGAACACCGCTTCCGGCTACGTGCCGACCATGCCCCCTCTCAGTCGCTCTCCCTCTCTGGCCAGGCCGATGCCGTCTATCTGCCTGCTCGCGCTGGTGGCGATGCCGCCTCTGCCAGTCCCAGCCGAGGTGTCATGCTCAGCGGACAAACGAAATGGAGGCATCGCTGGCTGACGGTCAATGCCTCCCTGGGTTGGTTTCGTACCGACGACTATGACAGCCGCCTGTTCGTGTACGAACGTTCCGTACAATATGATTTCTCCTTTCCTTCCTACTATGGCCACGGCATCCGCTATGCCCTCATGGCGCAAGCCAGTCTGCACCGCTTCCTCCTTGCTGCCAAGTTTTCCGTCACCGATTATTTCGACCGTGCCGTCATTTCCTCGGGCCTGCAGCAGGTAGATTGCTCCTCACTGCCGGAACTGCTCGTACAGCTGAGGGTCAGGATATAGTCCTGCCGTCTGTGCAGCATCAGATGTAGTCGTCGCCGTATTGCATCTGTACCTCGCTGACGTATTTCCGTACCATGGCCGACGAGTCACCCTTCTTGCAGATGAGCAGCACGTTGCCGTGCTCAGCCACGATGTAGCCGTCCAGACCGTTGATGACGCCTAACCGTCCTTTCGGTAACTTGATGACGTTGTTGTGCGAGTCTTCTATCATCACCTCCGAGTCAATAATCACGTTGTCGTCTTCCCCCTTGCTCTTGCATTCATAGATGGCGTGCCACGTTCCAAGGTCTGCCCAGCCGAAGTCGCATTTCATTACACACACGTCTTCGCAACGTTCCAGCACGCCCTGGTCGATGCTTAGGTTGGGGTAGGAGGGGTAGTGCTCGTTGACAAACGCCATCTCCTGTTCGATGGTGTACTTGGCCAGGTGGTTGTCGAAGGGCTCCAGCACGTCGGGGAAGAGTTTCCTGAAGCAGTCGCTGAGGTAGCCTGCTCTGGAGAGGAGAATGCCAGTGTTCCACAGAAACTCGCCCGAGTCCATGAACATCTGAGCGAACTCACGCTCAGGTTTCTCCACAAACGACTGGACCTTACTGATCTTGGGGACTTTTGCCCGTTTAGGCATGATGAGGTCCCCCTTTTGGATGTATCCGTAGCCAGGCTCTGGTCGTGTGGGTTTTACGCCCAGCGTCAACAGGTTGTCATTCATCTCCACAAACCAGAACGCCTCTTCTATGTTCTGATAGAATGCGTTTTCGTCTAACACAAACAGGTCCGATGGCGTGATGATTACATTGGCTTTGATGTTGCGGCGGCAAACCCGCATGTTGGCCCATGCCACGCTGGGTGCCGTACCTCGGTTAACGGGTTCCACCATCAGGTTTTCCTCATGGAGGTCGCCTAACTGTTCACGTACTAACGGGGCATATTCGCGGTTGGTGCAGATAAAGATGTTTTCCTTGGGGAGTATCCGTGCGAAACGGTCGAAGGTTTGTTGCAGCTGTGTGCGGCCGACGCCGAAGAAGTCTACAAACTGTTTGGGACACTGCCGGCGGCTGCACGGCCAGAGTCGGCGGCCCTTGCCGCCTGCCAGGATGATGCAGTAGTATTGATCGTTGATTTCTCTCATGGTAAGTTATATGCTTGTAATCTGCTACGAAGATACGAAAAAATCCCGTCCGAGCAAAAAAAAACACGTACTTTTTGAAAAAATTCATATTTTATAATTCGTTATTTGTATTTTTTATGTATCTTTGCACCCGCAAAAGCCCAGATGGCGGAATCGGTAGACGCGCTGGTCTCAAACACCAGTGGGGCAACCCATCCCGGTTCGAGCCCGGGTCTGGGTACAAGGCGGGGCTTCAAGCTCCGCCTTTAATTAACCAAACGATGCGCCTGTCGGAAGGTCGTAAAATACGACATAGACAGTACACCTGACAGCCTTCCTTTATATAATATAAGGTGTGGCAGAAAATAAAAAAAATGGCACAGGTTCTTAAAAAAACAAAAATCAGGCATAAAACACTATAAATTGGCTATTAAACACTGATAAAAGGTATTTTTTTCAGCACTTTTTAAAAAAAATGTGCAAAAATCCTTGCAGGTTCGCGAATTAATGCCTATATTTGCACCCAAAAACGTGGCTCCATAGGGGAGATACGTCTAAAAAGCATGAGAGAATAGAGAATAAATTTCATTTTTATTATTAATTAATTTTTAACAAACGTATGAACAAAACAAAGTTTTTTGGTTCTCTGCTCGTAGCTGCATTGTTTGCTTCTACGAGTGTGTTCACGTCTTGTAAGGATTACGACGATGACATCAATCATCTCCAGACGGAGATTGATGGTCTTCGGTCGTCTCTGAAGGCTGATCTTGACGCTCTTCAGAGCAAACTTACAGCTGACCTGAACAGCGCTAAGAGTGAGTTGCAGACTGCAATCAACAGCAAGGCTGACGCTTCTACAGTGAATGACCTTGTTGGTAGAGTGTCTGCTCTGGAGACTCAGTTGAAGGCTGTTAATGACGCTCTTGCCAACTATGCTAAGAAGAGCGATCTTGACGACTACGCTAAGAAGAGCGATCTTGACGATTATGCCAAGAAGAGCGAGATGGATGGCTTCGTCACTTATGCTGCCCTGACTGGCGAGCTGGAGCCGCTGAAGAAGCTGATTGGCGACGAGGAAGCTGCTCGCAAGGCTGCTGACGAAAACCTCCAGTTGCAGATTACAGCTCTGCAGGAGTGGAAGAAAGTTATCGACGCTGCTGACTATCCGGGCCAACTTAACGCTCTGCAGGACTGGCAGAAGGAGGTCATTGCTGCTAACTATCCGAAGCAGATCAGTGACTTGGATGCTAATCTCAGCAAGAAGATTAGCGATTTGGCTAAAGAGCTGAGTGACTTCAAGGGTGAGTATGCCAAGGATCAGGATGAACTTTCGAAGAAGATGAATGGTTTCAGCCAGGATATTTCTAAGCTGTCTGGAGAGATCAACATTCTGAACGTTCTGGTTAACAAGATTCTGACCAGCATTTCTCTCGTTCCCGACCTCTATGTTAATGGTATCGAGGCTATCGAGTTCAAGTCACTGCGCTATAAGGAGGTTGAGCCTGGAACCAGCGGTCTGAGCTACAAGGGTTCTGAGGTTCTCGTTGACAATGGTACCGCTACTGCTACCTATCGTCTGAACCCCTCTACTGTAAAGCGTGAGTCTCTCGACGAGGATAAAATCGAGTATCTGGCTGCTATTGCCGAGGCTCGTGAGACCACCCGTGCCGTCTCTGACTGGTGCCCCGTTCTCTTCAATGGTGTGAAGGAATTCAAGAATGGTCTGATGACTGTTAATCTGAAGAAGAATACCACCAATCGTCTGGATAAGGACAAGAATGGTAAGGATCTTGGCAACAAGATTTGGATTGTTGCTCTGAACGTTCCCCGTAAGGCTGATGCTGCTACTGGTCAGGAGGCTGCTGACGTGATTTCTGAGAACTCTCGTCTGGTTGAGACCACTATCTGGCCCCGCATCGCTAATCTGCCTTGGACTCAGAAACTGAAGGCTACTCTGAAGGATTTTGATGGTAACAACAGCCCCATCCACCACTACTCTGACTCTGCAGTTGTTTGGAAGTCTTTGATTGACGCTAATCAGATGGTCTATGACGAGGTGCTTTATAACAAGGAGTACAACCTGTACGAGCTTGTTACCGGTTGCTACGACAAGGAGGCTAAGACTGACAACCAGATTACTAAGGACGAGCTGAAGACCTACGGTCTGACCTTCCGTTTCTATGTTCCGACCGCTAAGTACAACGATGTTGATCACGTGACCGACCAGCAGACCTTTGCTGTTGTTGATCCCGTCACTGGTATCGTTACCTCTAAGCTGCCTAACGGTGTTACTGACAACAAGGCTTGCGTAGGTAAGGAACCCATCATCCGTATCGAACTCGTTGATACTGTTCGCAATAAGATTGTTGACCAGCGTTACTGCAAGATTAAGTGGGTTGAGAAGAAGCTTGATCCTGTCACACTTGATCCGTACAATGAGACCACTGAATTGAAGCCCTGTGAGACTAACGTTGCTAAGGGTATTACATGGGATTGGTTCATCACTCAGGTTTATGCTAAGGCTGCTGACCTCGGTCTGTCTCAGGCTACCTTCGAGGCTATCTATCCTCAGGCAAATATCCAGTATAGCGATGTTACCATGAGCCCGAATTACACAACTCCCGCTCTGCTGGCTGCTACTTCAACACCTGCTAAGCCCGTTGTTGCTCAGACCACTAACGAGCAGGGTGACGCTCTCATCGCTACTTGGCAGTTAGAGCCTCAGGAGATTGCTCGCATCTATCCGAGTCAGAGCAAGACCTTCACTTGCACTGTTACCTTCAAGTCATTCAATACGATTCTGTATCCTGACCTGATCATGAAGTACAACTGGACTATCACTCTGCCTGCTCTGCCCGAGATCAATGGTTACTATGACAACTACTGGTTCACCAAGTATGAGCTGCACGATGTACTGCCCGTTCAGTACAACAGCGCTCTCTACAACCAGATTGCTGCTGGTCAGGTTCGTCCTTATGGTGGTAGCCTTGAGACCTACAACAAGATGAACAACACTGTTGCTCCTGGCATTGACTACTGTGTATACTACAACAACCTGATGAACGCCTTCACCTATGAGGAGAAGACTATCGACGGTGCCCTGACTCCGACCTTCATCGTGAAGGGTATCTATGGCACTTGTGGCACTTGGGATATGCAGTTCGCCAAGAGTGGTAAAGATAAGTTCGCAGGTGAGATTAACGGCAACAAGACTTATACTCAGTTTGCTGGTTATGCTCCTGACTTCACCGATACCAACAGTCCGCTGCTCGGCTATCGTGGTGACTACAGCTTCACTTCTGATTTGTACTGGAACAACTATGGCGCTTATCGCTTCAAGAAGGTTGCTAACAATGCTCAGGCTCTGCAGCTCGTTTGGGATTATACACACGTAGCATGGTGTGGTAATATCGAGCATAAGGCTGCAAATCTGTACGCAGACCACCACAATGCAGCTAACCAGGCTCTGATCAACCCGCTGTCTGACGAGTACGAGGCTGATAACCTCACTCCGAAGCGTACGCACGACAAGAAGATTCACATGGGTATCTGGGCTACGCTGAACGACTGGAATATCATTCCTGTTAAGGACTATGACATCTGTCTTGTTGCTCCGCTGCGCATCGATGCTAACCTGGGTGGTGCCTTCGAGGAAGGTTACGTATCTGGTACTGCTGTTGAGTGCGACGCTGCCTTCACGATGACTGACTTCCGCGGTTACACCGTTTCTCTGACGAACGGTAGCACTGAGTGGACTAAGTACGCTCGCGCTCTGTGGTTCTACTATGAGGTTGAGTCACCCGTTTGGGATCTCGAGCATGTCAAGTACGGTATGAAGAAGTCTGGCGGCAATATTGTTGCTGACGACGCCCTCACATATGAGAATGGTATGACTGCTAAGGATATTGAGACCGCTACCAATGGTAACATCGTTCTCTCTGTCACACGTCTGGCTAAGAATGGTAAGTGGTATCTGGTATTCAAGAACAACGGTGGTTCTAACGTTGAGGAAGAGGTTAACGTCTTCATCCCCGTCACCGTTAAGTATGGCTTCGGCGAGGTTACCAAGTACTGCAAGGTTCGCCTCTATCCGAAGGGCAATGTACCCGCTGATGTTCGCATCATCCCCTTCTGATTCAACGATCGAATTAGATAGTTAACATTATCAAGGAGTGCTCCGATATTATTATTGGGGCACTCTTTTTCAAGAAAGGTATTAATCAAAGTCAATAAAGGTAATAAACAAAGATGAAGTATTTAGTTAAGACATTATTCGCTTTTGTTGCTGCTGTACTGCTTTTCTCATGCGGCAACAAGAACCAGGCTCCTGTGGAAGCTCCTGAAGAGGTTGATTTGCGCGAAGATCAGACCATGACCCGTTCTGGTATTGACACCATGGCCATTCTGCACCTTGTCAACGACTACCTGACCAAGCTCAAGGAGAATAAGATTGACTCTGCCCTTGACATGCTCTATGAGGCCGATGGTGATACTGTTGTTCCCTTGTCTGCCAAGGGTAAGTCTGAGATTCTGGAGACCCTCAAATCTTTCCCTGTGCTGAAGTATCAGATCAAGTCGCTCAATATGTTCAGTGAGCAGGATACTGAGGTGCGCTATATCATTGAGTATTTTGAGAAGACGAAAGACAATCCCATGCAGAATACTCTGCAGTGTGTGATCAATCCCCGCCGCGTCGGTTACTACTGGTATCTGACGGTCCCCAAGACCACCAGAGAACCTAACTACGAAGAGGATAAAAAACTCATTGAGAAGCAGGATGCTGAGCGTCAGGAAGAGCTCCGTGAAGCTGAGGAGGCAAGAGCAGCTGCACGTGCAGAAGCTGAAAAGAATAAGTAATACGGGAATTATAATTTGGGCCGCCTACGGGCGGTCCACGCGTAGCGTGCCTATTATTACTCTCTTAATAAAAAAAGCTTCCACCATTGCGGTGGAAGCTTTTTTTAATGGTCGTTAATGACTGCTCTTTTACTCAGCAATCATGATGGTTACACGGTTCTTGTCGTTCTCAGCGAAGGGCTGTACGCGAGCACCCTTAGAGTCGTAGCTGATGCGGTCAGCTGCAATCTCATACTGCTCGATGAGAGCCTTCACAACAACGTCAGCACGCTGCTGAGCGAGGCGGTCGTTAATCTGGTCGTTACCAGTACCTGCGTCAGCATAACCAGTCACCTGAACCTTTGCCTTGGGGTTGTTCTTCATGTACTCAGCAACA
>JAEEGI010026386.1_pt1 | contig 11191 bp, 9 predicted proteins | sample 8958751 | NCBI WGS metagenome assembly JAEEGI01 (sample SAMN16246545, study PRJNA631951) | gut metagenome | biome: gut microbiome; feature: rumen; material: KS-attached | host: Bos | place: Iran: Karaj | collected 2018-10 | reverse complement strand
AACCTTGGCAAAACTGGAGTGTAATCCATCTGAACTGTTAGAAAAAACGCTCGTCGTGGTGGTGGTTAACAACTCCCTGGATGCTGCTCCTGCAGTTGTGGATGATAACCGTGCGTTGCTTGAGTGGTTACGCCGTTATCATGGATCGGTTAGGCTGGGGGTGGTGGATGCCGCTTCGCCAGGCTGTGAACTGCCGCTGAAAGAAGGGGTTGGCACCGCCCGGAAAATTGGTTTTGATCTTGTTTTGCCGTATGTGCGTCCCGAAGGTTTTCTGGTCTCACTGGATGCGGATACCTGGGTGGAACCGGGTTATTTGCCGGCGCTTTATGCGCATTTTGCCGGAAAACGCGGCGGCGTGGTGATCGACTTTTGCCACCGCAAAGGCATGACGCCCGAACTGTGTGCCGCCATAATTCATTATGAACTGTTCTTGCGCGGCTATGTGCTGGGACTGCGCTGGGCCGGCTCTCCCTATGCAGTGCACACCATCGGCAGCGCTTTTGCCTGTGATCTTCAGTCGTATATGGCCGCGGGCGGCATGAACCGCAAAACTTCGGGAGAGGATTTCTATTTTCTCCAGCAGCTGATCCGTGTCGCGCAGGTCGAACCTTTGTCCGACACAACGGTTCATCCGGCGGCGCGGCTCTCGTCACGGGTGCCGTTTGGTACCGGTCCGCGTTTGGCGCAACTCCTTCACGATCCTGAAAATGAACGCGATTTCTATCCGGTGGAAGTTTTTGATCTGTTGAAAGCCTGGCTTGAAACGATTGCTTCTCATCTGGATGCGTCGGAAGAGGAGCTACTGCGGCAGTCTGCCTGTATTGCGGAGCCTTTGGCCGCTTTTCTGGAGGAACGCCATTTTGTGCAGAACTGGCGAAAATTGCGGAGCAATCACCGGACGTCACAAGGACTGCATGCCGCTTTTTATGGCTGGTTCGACGGCCTGCGCACTCGTCAGTTGTTGCGGCGGCTGGTGGAGACTTCGCATGGCTGGCAGCGGCGCGCGGAAGCTTTGCCGCCCTTGCTGCACAGACTGCAATTGCCGGTTGCCGACACTCCGGAACAGCAGCTTCATCTGCTGAGGACATTGAGAATCTGAGAACAGCTGCACAAAAAAACATCACGGTGCAATTCTCGCTTCAAAAAAGCGCAAAGAATCTTTATAAATGCATACTGCAACATTGTTGTCTGGCTTTTTTAAATTTCCCTCACCATAATGAGGTTATCACGCACTATGAATACCATCGACGGCCAGCTTTACGAAACCTGCCAGCGGATGAAGGGCAAGGTTGCGCTTCAGCACAAAATCAGCGATATCTGGCAATCCATCAGCTATGCCACGCTCTGGAAAGATTCCGATCAGATCACGGCCGGTTTGCAGAATGTCGGCATCAAAAAAGGGGATCGTATCGCCATTTTGGCGCCGCCCTCACCGCGTTGGGTGACCGCCTATCTGGCCATTCTCAAGGCCGACGGCATCGTTGTGCCCATTGACAAGGAACTGAAAGGCGGCGAGATCCGCCATATTCTTTCCGACTGTGAGGCACGCGTCGTCTTTACCGAAGGCGCGTATGTGGAGACAGTGGTCGCCCTGGTGCAGGTTTTGCCCAAGTTGGAAAAGATTGTCATCATGTACCCGGAAGATGACAATAAAATTGCCGATCCCATCCTGGAGATGATGGTGGACGATCTGGTTATGGAATGGCGGCGGCTGGCGCAGAAGTACAATCTTCCCCGTGAAGAAATGAACAACTTTGAGCAGATGGCTGACAAGTTCTATGCTTTTTTGCTGCAGCGGGAATTTTCCGTTTCCAAAAGCCGGGGTGAAGTGCATCTGTTTGGCGGCCTGGAAATTTTCATGCGCAAGTTGTTCAAGAAGAAAAAACTGGAGTTTCTGAGCGGTTTCAAGAAAGATGAACCGCCTTTGCCGCCTCAGCATGAGGTTTCCGATCCTGCTGTTATTATCTACACTTCGGGTACGACCGGCCGTTCCAAAGGAGCCATTCTGTCGCACGGCAACATCATGTTCAACGTTCGCTCCTGCATCAGATTGTTTCATGTTGACGAGTCGGCGCACACGTTGTCGGTACTGCCCATCCATCACGTTTTTGCGCAGACTCTCGACGTTGTGCTGCCCCTGACCGTTGGCGGCACGGTTTCTTTTGGAGAGTCCCTGAAAAAGATCGGCGCCAACCTGCAGGAAATCCATCCCAACTTTATGCTGGGGGTTCCGGCGCTCTTCCGTATTTTCTACAACCGGATTCGCAAAAAGGTGGAGGACAGTTCCACGCTGAACTTTTTGTTCTCCATTCCCGGAGGGCGCGCCTTGGTGCGTTCGAAGATCACCGGCTCAATGGGCGGCAATGGCGTAACGTTCATCAGTGGTGGGGCCGCGCTTGATCCGGCGGTGCAAAAGGGGCTGGAAGACTACGGCCTCAACCTTTACCAGGGATACGGCATCACCGAAACTTCTCCGGTCATTGCGGCGGAAAATCAGGATTTCCGGCGGATCGGCTCGGTGGGGAAACCCTTGCCCGGCCTGAAAGTCAAGATTTTCGAACCCAACGAGGAAGGGATTGGCGAGATTCTGGTCAAGGGGCCCAACGTCATGCAGGGCTACTACAACAATCCCGAGGCGACTGATGAGGTGCTTATCGACGGCTGGTACCACAGCGGCGATCTGGGGCGTTTTGACGAGGACGGTTTTCTCTATATCTGCGGACGGCTTAAGAATCTGATTGTTACGCCCAACGGGAAGAACGTCTATCCCGAAGAGGTGGAAAACGAATTGCTCAAGAGCGATTTCATCGCAGAGGTGATGGTTTACGGCCACAAGATTGATGCGACGGCGGAAGAGGTCTAAGCGCTGATCTATCAGGATCTGGAGGCGGTGGACAACTACGCCCGGGAACATGGCAAGACGCATTTCGGCCCGCAGGAGGTGGAGGATCTCATCCGGAAAGAGGTCCAGGATCAGTGCAAAAATCTCGCGGATTTCAAGCGCGTCAAGAAGTTTTCCCTGCGTGAGGACGAGTTTCCCAAAACCACGACAAAGAAGATCAAGCGTTTTGTGGTGGAACCGGACATAGCGGCGCTGGAGAATGATCGCAAGGAAAGCGATCACGAATAAGCGCCCGCCATTTTTTCATTTTTAGTAGAGATGCCGGTTTTCCCGGAAAAGGAGGCAATGGTGAACATTCTGGTTACAGGCGGTTGTGGCAATATGGGGGGCCGTGTGGTGGAAGTGCTGGCCAAAGAAGGCCATAAGGTACGGGTCCTGGACAAAAACGAGGCGGGATTGAAGGCCCTGCAGCAACCGGGCGTGGAAACGCTGTGCGGTGATATTTCCGATCAGGCGGTAGTACAAAAGGCAGTGGAGGATATGAAGGCCATCATCCATCTGGCCTGGAGCTTTTCCGCGGACTTTTCCGATTTGCTCGACATTGACGTCAAAGGTTACCAGTATTTGCTGGATGCCGCTGTCGCCAACAAGGTCGATCATATCATCAATGCCGGCACGGCGGTGGCCTATGGCAAACCGCAATGCAGTCCGGTTGACGAGAACCATCCGCACATAATTGCCCAGGCGCGCAAACCCGCTTATGCATTGGCCAAGCTTGTCACCGAAGAAATGGGCAAGGTGTATGCCTGGAAATATCCCATAGCGATCAACACCGTAATGATTTGGTATGCCTACGGAGATGAAATTGGCGGCAAGCATATTCGCGGCATGATCAAGGATGCACTGACAAAGGGCGAAATTGTGGTACCGGCCTCCTGCGGCGGCAGCTTTTTGCAGTTGGACGACTTCATTGATGGCGTGCAGCGCATTCTGGAGGTGAAGCCGCGGGGTGAGCTGTTCAATCTTTCCACGGTTTACCTTACCTGGGAGGAATTGGCGCAGATGATCGTTGACCAGGCCAATCCTCGGGCGAAGGTTGTGGCTGTGCCTCGTGAGAAATGGCAGGGCAGTTCTTTTCTCACGGATGACTGGTGCTTTGACATTTCCAAAGCGGAGCGGATTCTGGGTTACAAGACCAGGCTTTCCCGTGAGGAAGCAGTAAAACATCTTGAAGGAGCGCTGAAGGCCTGCGTTGCCGAAGTCAAAAGCGCCTGCTGAATTTTCAATTTTTCGAATCTGCCCCGGAGATCCATAAAGATGGCGTTTTTTAGAAAACGCCCTGCAAGGGGATTTTTTCGGGGCATTTTTTTCTCCAAGGGCCGTCCGGCGGCTGCTGGCGTTTTTGCGGTAAGGAACGATCATGTTTGAACGGATCCATACCTTCTGTTCCAGTATCTTCGTGAAGATTTTTTTCTGGTTTTGGTGCGCCACCATTGTTTCCGGCATTGTATTCTACATCCTAACAGCTGTAACCCAGACTACGCCCATCAGCGAGCATCGCCGGAACCTGCTGAGCCATCGCCGCCAGTTAACCGGGCAGACCATGGCGCTTTATGGATTGACCGCCATAGAGATCTTCGAGCGGCACGGGTTGAATGCTCTGAATGAGTATTCAGAGCGACTGGAACGGCAGACAGGTATCCGCACCTATCTCTTTCCCAATGGACTGCATACGCTGGCCGGACAGAATCCGCCCAAACAGGCTCTGGCCATGGCTGAACGTGCCCTGCGCAGTCACACTATCGAGTTTGGCACTTTCCATGATACCTTTCTGGTGGCGCTCCCCATGCTTAATCCGCAACGCTTGCTTTATATTATTGTGGGCGAAGTGCCCGGCGCGCCGCCCAAACCGGTGGCGCCCTTCTACCAGTTGCCGTCCAATCTGGGCCTGAAGATGCTCATCACCTTTATCGTGGGAGGAATTATTTGCTTCGGCCTGGCCTGGCATCTGGCTTCGCCAATTCGCAAATTACGCCATGCGACCCAGGAATTCGCCGAGGGCAATCTGGCGACCCGTGTGCGGCCGTTGCTGGGCACACGTGGGGACGAGATTGGAGCGTTGGCGCGGGAATTCGATCAGATGGCGGAGCGTATAGAGGATCTGGTGAATGCCCAAAAGCGGTTGTTGCGTGATATTTCCCATGAATTGCGTTCGCCATTGGCACGGCTTGGGGTGGCTCTGGAGTTGCTGCGGCAAAAAACCGGGCCGGAAGCTGAAAGTTCCATCAACCGCATTGGACGCGAAGCGGATCGGCTTAATGCCATGATCGGCGAATTGCTGTCTCTTAACGCGCCGGATACCAAAGAGACCATGGCCCGGAGTGAGGTCGATTTGAATGCGTTGTTAAAGGGAATTGTGGAAGATGCCAATTTCGAGGCACGGGCCAAGAACTGCCAGGTGACCTTCGAGAGCGACGGCGAGGCGTGTTTTGATGGCAATGCGGAACTTCTGGAGCGCGCTTTTGAAAATGTCATTCGCAACGCTCTGCGCTACAATGCCCCTGAAACAGCGGTGGAGATAGTTCTGCGCCACAAGGACGACCATGTGGAAATCTGTGTGCGGGATCATGGCCCAGGTGTGCCGCAGGATGCTCTGGAAAAGATCTTTTTACCTTTTTACCGGGTTGCTGACGATCGCGACCGCAAGAGCGGAGGCACCGGCATTGGCCTGGCCATTACCGACCGCGCGGTGCGTTTGCATGGCGGCACCATTCGCGCTGCCAATCATCCCGAAGGCGGTTTGGAAATGACCATAACCCTTTAAGAAATGGCATTAATTTCGCACAGAAAAATGACAGAAAACAGAAACAGCCTTTTGTCGAGGAAGAGCTATGGCAATTGATTTTTCGGTGAATAACGCACAATACCTGAATCAGGTGCAGACAGCCCATGACCTTGGCGCTGCGCCCAACGTAGGCAACTTTATGGGCATGGCTGCCGTCGAAATGGACAATCCCATGTCACTTCTGGCGGATGCCGCGGAAGAGCTGACTTTCGGTGTGGACACGACCAAGGATTTTGAACTTCAGGAGCGCAGCGAACGCGACAAGACAATCAGCACCCGCGCCGATCGGGTGCGCCTGTATCAGGAACTGATGCACGAGGCCGGAAAGGCCCGCGACATTGATTATCTCAAGGATGAACTGCGCTCCCGCAGGATGCAGGAAAATGTTGCGCGTCGCGCGCTGGAGCTGTTTCATGATCCCAGTGACGCCTGGGCAGCTCTGGCGGAAGCCCTGGAAGATTTGGAAAAAGATCCGGCAGTAAGCAAAGAGGTGCTGGATGCCGTCCGAACGGGCATGGAGGAACTGGAAAAAGAATCCGGTCCGGCCATTCATGCCGGTATTCAGGGCGCATTGGCGGCCAGGGGCTATACGGATCTGGACACTACCGACAATTTGCGGGGCTTATATCGGCAGACTGTCTGTGATTTCGGTACGGTCAACGATGTTTTCGCCTATGTGCATGATACCTATGGCGACGGCAATTTTGACAAGGCGATGGACTTTCTGTTTGGAGCCCTAAGTGCTGATCTGGCTTCGGATCTGCCAAGTATGGAGACCACCCATTTGGAATATGTGCATGGCAATTTGGAGCAGGTGCGTTTGTTGCAAAACGTCTATCGTGATTGTAGTCGGCTGCTTGATCGTTGGGCAAATGTCCACAATGTCAAGGATTGCCCGCTGAAATCGATGGAACTGATGGGGCAGATGGTGGCTTTGCGTAATGAACGTTTTCTGGGGGCAAGCCAGATTGAGCAGATTGCCTCGCAATCCAAAGCGCCGGATATTGAACATGAAGTGCTGTTTTTACAGGAAATGCTTTCCATGTCGCGCAATTTTCCACCGCAACTGTTTGATGGTATGGAAGGACGAATGAAGGTGATCGATGCCGTACAGGAGGCGGTTGATCAGGCCATTGAGCGTGAAGATGCCTATCTTGCGTCTTCGGAAGGAGAGGAATGAATGCTGGAAAGGGAACTCGCGGAATTTGGGCGACGTTTGGGCATGGCGAATCTGGCCTTTCATGAGAACGGTATGGCTGTGCTGGAGATAGAGTCGCTGGGAAGACTCTGTCTTGAACAGGACGGTGATGATCTGTTGATCTATATGACGGCTTCGGTGCCTGAGAGTGATCGGGAGGCGCCTCGGCGGGTACTGGAACGGTGTGACTATCGTTATGCCCATCCCTTCACGCTTGTGGGGGGGCTCTACAAGAGCCAGATTATGCTGTTGGTGCGGTTGCCGCAACAACGTATCAGTGCTGTCCAAATTGAAAATGCGGCTCGGTTTCTGACCGAAGAACTGCATTCACTTGTAAAAGGCTGAACAATTGGGCGATATGGGATGTAGTACCGCAAAAAGGGAAGAACGATCATGGCTGTAAAATCCATAGATGTTTTCGATCCGTCACTGGGTATCCAAACGGTAATGGATAGCCCCGAGATTACGGGGCAGCATATGCCGCAAGCACGGCCGCTGGCTTCCAATATGCTCTTTCAGGCAGGACTTGAGGAACTGTATCGACCCTCCAACACCCGGTCCCTTGTGGAGGAGACTCTTTGCCCGGATGTCGGAGATGGAGAAATCCTGCGCCCCGATGTCTTTTCGGCCAATCTGGGCAGATGTCTGGAGGAGTGTGAAAACAGCGGCAATTCCGTCCTTGCAGAGCTGGCAGAAAAGGAACTGAGGCCGCTTCTGGAAAACAAAATGCTGCTGCGTGCCTATGTCAATTTGATGATGGGTGGCTGAATGCAACTCTTTTCCAGCGCTTTTTTGCGGAGGAAATGGATATATGACAGATGAACATCTGGCCACCTTGCGGGTGCTGGCCTATTTATTTTTCCGCATGGGGCATATGGAACGCGCAGAAAGAGTATTTGCCGCGCTGGCTGCGCTTTCCGATCCGGAACACCCTGATCTTCAGGCCATCGCTGGTTTGGCTGCCGTAGCTTTGGAGCAGGGGCGGGGAAAAGAGGCGCTTGAATATTTGCGTGCCGTGATGGAAGGCGGGACGCTCAAGGAGCGAGCGCTTTCCTCGAAACAGGCGGTATTCTACCTGATGCGCGCGCAGGCGTTGTGGATGGAAGGACGCCGGGAAGAGGCGCGAAGCATGGTGGAAACCTATCTGCATCTGAGGGGAGACAGTGAGCAGGTTAAGAATCTGAATGATCTGGAACGTTTCTTCAAAGACAGGAAGGGATAAAAGGAGAAAAACTTTCCCATAGTGGTATCCTCATGAATTTTATAAGAAAAATCAATTCGGTCGCGGAGGCTTTTGTTCGTCACAATGATGTCACCATGGTTTTTTTGGTGGTGGTGGTCATTGCTCTGATGATCATGCCATTGCCAACGCCATTGGTGGATACGCTCATCGGCGTTAACATGACGCTTTCGTTTCTGATGCTGATGATGTCGATGTATGTCAAGACCGCTCTGGATTTTTCGGTATTTCCCACCATGCTGCTTTTCACCACGCTCTTCCGGGTTGGTCTGAATATCACCACGACCCGTCTGATCCTGCTTCAGGCCGATGCCGGCGAAATTATCTTCACTTTTGGGGAATTCGCTTTGGGCGGTAATTTCGTGGTGGGCGCGGTTGTCTTTCTGATCCTGACCATTGTGCAGTTTCTCGTTATTTCCAAAGGCGCCGAGCGTGTAGCTGAGGTCGGCGCGCGATTCACGCTGGACGCCATGCCGGGCAAACAGATGTCCATCGACGCGGATATGCGCGCGGGGGTCATCGACATGGAGGAGGCACAGCGTCGTCGAAACCGCGTTGGTCTGGAAAGCCAGATGTACGGCGCCATGGACGGCGCCATGAAGTTCGTCAAGGGCGACAGTATTGCTGGTATGGTGATTGCCGTCGTCAACATTGTGGGCGGCACCATTATTGGCATTACGCAGAATGGCATGACGGCGAGCGAGGCACTGCACACCTATGGCATCCTTACCATCGGTGACGGTTTGGTGTCACAGATCCCCTCCCTCATCATTTCCATCTCCGCAGGTGTGCTGATCACCCGTTCCGGTGACTCGGACGACAACATAGGCGCGGTGGTGGGGCAGCAGTTTTTCGCCCAGCCCAAGGCACTGCTGATGGCTGGAGGCCTGGTCTTCATTTTTGCTCTGGTGCCAGGTTTTCCCAAACCGCAGCTTTTTTCGTTGGCGGTGCTGGTGGCCGGACTGGGCTATGCCCTGAGCTTTATGCAGTCCAGGCCCAAGGCACCAAATCAGGAAGGAGAACTGAAAAAATCGTTGGCGCCGGCGATATCCGGCAAGGCCCAGAAGCGACCTTCCGCGGGGCAGGACGAATTTGCCCCTACAGTTCCCATAATTCTCGATATTTCCAATGAGATCAGCACAGCGTTGCCCTACAACGATCTCAACGAGGAGCTAGTCACCCTACGCCGGGCGCTCTACTTCGATCTGGGTATACCATTTCCGGGCATCAACATCCGTCCCAATCCATCTCTGCCGGATATGACCTATGTGCTGAATCTCAACGAAATTCCGTTGGCGCGGGGAAAACTGGAAAAGGGCATGGTCCTGGCGCGCGATACCAAGGAAAATCTGGCGATGTTCGGAGTGGAGGTCACAGAAGGGGAGAAGTTTCTGCCGGATGTGGAGTCGCTGTGGGTGGCGGAAGATCGTGTGCCCACTCTGGAACAGGCGGGCATTTCCTGCATGAACCATGCGCGTATTCTTGCCTATCATCTATCGCTTCTGCTCTCGCGGCATGCATCCTCTTTTCTTGGAATGCAGGAAACCAAATATTTGCTGGACAAAATGGAGGAACGTGCTCCCGATCTGGTACGCGAGGCGACGCGTCTTTTGCCGGTGCAGCGCATTGCCGAGATTTTCCAGCGTTTGGCGCAGGAGCAGATCTCCATCCGTGATTTGCGCAGTATTTTGGAGGCTCTGATCGAATGGAGTCCCAAGGAGAAGGATATTGTCATGCTCACGGAGTACGTGCGCAGCGCCCTCAAGCGTCAGATTAGCTACATGTATTCCCGTGGCCAAAACATGTTGCCGGCGATTTTGATGGATCCAGGTCTTGAGGAAATCATCCGCAAATCGGTGCGCCAGACTTCTGCAGGCGCGTTTTTGGCGCTGGATCCCGATACCACGCAGAAATTTGTGCAGGCGGTGGGTGAAGCAATGGGCAAGTACAAGACGCATACCCAGCGCCCGGTGCTCATGGCCTCCATGGATATCCGTCGTTATGTACGGCGTCTGATAGAGGGGGATTACTATGAGCTGGCGGTCATTGCCTATCAGGAGGTAACGCCGGAAATCTCCGTCCAGCCGATCAACCGGATCAAAATTTGAAAGTTTTTTTGTTCTATCAACACTTTTTTGAGCCTAGTACATAGACTGAACTGCTAGCGGGCGACGGATAATTAACGACACACGCCACTTATCCAATGCGACGCAAAGCGAGTATAAAACTGGGAGGATTGGCGGAACAGCTTTCAGGAGAACATCGGCATGACAGCACTGGGAAGAATGGAAAAGATCTCCGACCTGCGCGGTATTTGGCCTCATGAAGCGAAGGATTTTTCCAACTGGCTGGCGCAGGACGAAAATCTCGCTTTGCTGAGCGAAACGCTGGGCATTGATATCATGTTGGAAGAGCGGGAATCGTCCGTCGGAGGTTTCAGTGTTGACCTGTATGCTATGGAGGAAGGCACCGGGAGAAAAATCATCATTGAAAACCAACTTGAAGACACCGACCACGACCATTTGGGCAAAATTATTACCTATGCTTCGGGCAAGGACGCCGAAATTATCGTCTGGATTGTCAAACGAGCCCGAGAGGAACATCAACAGGCCATAGCTTGGTTAAACCAGCACACGGACGAAAAGGTCGGTTTTTTCCTGCTGGAAATCGAACTGTGGAAAATCAATGATTCGCCGCCTGCGCCGAAATTCAACATCGTTGAACGACCGAATGATTGGGCAAAGGTGATGAAGTCGGAAGAGCCCATGAATGACACAAAGGTGTTGCAGCTATCGTTTTGGCAGGCGTTCAATGTGTATGCTGAAAATGTGCAGGGACACAACAAGTTATTTTCATTTCCCAAACCACGTCCGCAAAATTGGTATGATTTGAGAGTAGGCACTAGCAATGTACATATTTTTCTAAGAATAAGTGTACAGAAAAAATATGTCGGTGCTGGCATTTATATTCAAAATCATAAAGAAATTTATGAGAATTTTGCAGTGAACAGGGAAGTGATTGAAAATGAGCTTGGCACGATGCTGAAATGGTCAGAAGGGGCGAAGG
>JAEEGI010026385.1_pt1 | contig 11191 bp, 4 predicted proteins | sample 8958751 | NCBI WGS metagenome assembly JAEEGI01 (sample SAMN16246545, study PRJNA631951) | gut metagenome | biome: gut microbiome; feature: rumen; material: KS-attached | host: Bos | place: Iran: Karaj | collected 2018-10 | reverse complement strand
CGGTGCCTCCGCAAGCATATAAACGTATATTTCAGTTGATGCTCAGATTGCGTGCCAACACCCTTTGGCCTGCAATGCACGAGGTAACGAAGGCCTTTTTCGCGGTAAAGGGCAACAGGGAAATGGCAGACTCGTGTGGTATAGTCCTTGGCTCTTCTCACTGTGAACCGCTATTGAGAAATAATGTCGGCGAATGGGATAAGAATAAACGTGGTGCATATAACTTCATCACTAATCGTAAGAATGTTGAGGAATATTGGGCGGAGCGCCTTAATGAGATGAAAGGGCAGGGTGCGCTCTTCACCATTGGTATGCGTGGCATACATGATGGTTCCATGGAAGGAGTGAAGACTCCGGCAGAGAAACTTAGCGGCTTGCAGAGCGTGATAGATAGTCAGCGTAGGCTCATAGCTACACATTATGATAAGAATGTGGAGCATGTGCCGCAAGTTTTCATTCCTTATAAGGAGGTGCTCGACATATATGAGAGTGGTTTGCGCGTGCCTGATGATGTCACCCTCATGTGGTGTGATGATAATTATGGTTACATGACGCGTTTGAGCGATGCCGTCCAGCGTCAGCGTCGCGGAGGTGCCGGGGTATATTATCACCTTAGCTATTGGGGCAGGCCTCACGACTATCTGTGGCTTACCACTACGCAGCCTGGCTTGGTCTATAACGAGCTGAAGCAGGCTTACGACCTTGGTTCAAGAAAGGTATGGATAATAAATGTGCATGATCCGAAGGTTGCGGCATACGACCTGTCGCTGGCTATGGATATGGCATGGAATATAAACAGTGTCAGTGCCAATACTCTTAGGCAACATCTCGGACAGTGGCTGACCCAGCAGTTTGGACTCGCCACGGCTCAGGCCGTAGCGCCTGCCATGGAGCGTTTCTATCAGTTGTGCGCCATTAGAAAACCTGAGTTCATGGGATGGACGCAGACAGAGCTCGATAAGAAGAAATACAACAGAGGCCTTTCTACGCCGCAAGGCACGCAGTTCTCTGAAACAGAGTTTGGCGGAGAACTGGAGCGTTATCTTGAGGCTTACGACGAGATAGAACAGACTGTAATGACGGCTCAGGGCAGCCTTCGCTCCCAAGACCTCGCCGATGCCTACTTTGCTCATGTGCTATATCCTGTCAGGTGTGCTGCCGCCATGGCGCATAAGCATCTCGATGCTCAGTTGGGCGACACGCTGTCGGCTATGGAGGCTCAGGAAAAGATTAAGAAACTGACGAAGCAGTATAACAGTATGGCTGGTGGAAAATGGAAAGGGCTGATGAGCTGTAATCCACGTAACCTGCCAGTGTTCCAAGATTTCACCTTGGGCGACAGCACTACCATAAGGCGTAGCAAGAGTCGTCCGCTGAATGAGACTAGTCTTGACGGATGTGTAGTGCGAAATGCATATACATACGATAGTTGGTTGGGCAATGTGCATACGGTAGAGATGCTTGGACACAGTATGAATGCTGTCAGCATTGCCAAGGGATCGTCGGTGACATACACCTTCAATGCACCTAAGAGTGGTGATGCAGTAATACGCACAGCGATGATTCCTACGCAGTCTAATGACAAAGGTGACATTCGTTACAGTGTTAGTATTGACGGTGGTGAACCTGTGGTGTACTCTCTGAAGGAACCTTACCGTTCAGAGGGATGGAAACAGAATGTGCTGCGCGGCCAGGCTTTGCGCAATACAAATGTTAAGGTGGGGGCAGGAACACATACCCTGACCATTACGGCGCTTGATGACCACATCGTGTTTGACCAATGGATGCTCGACTATAAGCCGGGAAGGCAGTTCTATATGTTCCCGACAAAATTCTGATACGGATGCCGTATGAAAATTGCCATGTGTTTACATGGCAATTTTTTTTATTTGGTAGGCGAATATGAAGGGTTGGTAAATTCAAATTCTGACGTTACTTTGGCAGTAAAAAAGTTTCACGGACTATGTGTTTTTATTCAAAGTGGGAAAAAAATATGTCAAAGGAGGTAAAAAGGTTGTGTGTTTGAGAAAAAAAAAGTAATTTTGTCGTCAGAAACGTTTTTAACTGACTAAAACTTACGCTCGGCATGAAGATGCTGATAAAGATAATAGTAGGTAGTGTCGTCATGTTGCTAGCGGCAATGGGCGGACTTGCTGTGTTCCTGTCTTCGGACAGCGGACAGAGGTGGCTTCGTGAGTTTTGCGTAGGAAAGTTGGCTGACACGTTGCACACGAGGATAGATGTGAAGCACATAGGCATAGGGCTCCTTACGGGAGATGTCACCTTGTATGGGGCAGAGATATATGACCGCAGCGAGGTGAAGATGCTGAGCGTAGATACCCTTGAGACGGATATCGACCTTACAGGCATATTCCATAGGGAGATTGGCATAGAAGGAGTAAGGTTGGCTGGCGCCACAGCAGTACTTTATAAAGAGCGTCCCGATACTGCCGCTAACTATCAGTTCGTGTTCGACGAGCTTAAGCGAAAGAAAAAGGAAGAAGCAAGGGGAGAGAAGAAAGAACAGGCGATGCGCCTGGTGATGGACCTTGTAGAGGTAGAGGTGAGTCGTACAAACCTGAAATGGGATGTGAAGTCAGAACCTCACAAGGAGACTGGTACGTTTGATGCTAACCATCTTGACGTGACTGGTTTTGCGGTGAAACTGCAAGGCAGTATGCTCCGCAACAAGGATCTGGATTTCCGTCTTGCCGACTTAAGGGTAGGAGAGTGCCAGTCTGGTATGAAATTGTCGTTGGGTAGCGCAAGTTACAAGGCAGTGAAGGGTGATACCCTGCGACTCTCACTTGAAAACCTGAATTTCAGATATCAAGACAAGCAGGTAGGGCTCGGATTACTTCAGATGAAGCAGAAGGCCGACTCCATTTCCATAGACAAGGAGATGAAGGTGACGATAGATGCACTGACGTACAAGAATAATAACGGCAAGCCGCGAAAGAATACGGGCAGGCCAAACCGCGGATGGTTTGACAAAGGACATCTGGATGCGGTGATAAATGCCAAAGCTACAATCTACAGTCTGCGTAAGGATAGCGTCAACGTCACCATACATGGTATGTCGGCGAAGGATAAAGGCAGCGGACTCGACATAAGAAACATAGTAGCGCAGTTGCGTATGACCGCCAATAGGTTCGCTTTGCAGAATATGCGTATAGACCTTGCCCGTACGCGTATATATATAAATAATGTATCTGCGGCATATCGTGTCGTTAAGGGCGACAAGGCAAAAGGTAAGAAAGGCACGGTGGCAATGCGCTTTGATACCTTCCCGCTTAAGGCCTCGGTAGGCTTGCAGGATATAGCACGACCATTCGCACCGCCGCTGAGCAACTTTACCACACCGCTGCGGTTGAGTGTGAACGTAGGTGGCGATCTGAGTCGCATAGCGTTTAGTAACATAAGGATAAGCACTCCTGACGGTAGGTTGGCACTTACAGCCAGTGGCGATCTCTGCAATGTGCTTGAAAAGAAACGGTTGTGCCTGCATTTCAACAATATTCATCTGAGTGCGCGTAATGGTGTTAAGGATCAGATAGTAAACCATTTTGCAAAGAAGGTACGCCTGAAGATGATGAGGCAGTTGGCTGCCATGGGCGATATAACTTATAACGGTTCGTTGGGCATATATTATAAGCGAGAGGATATAAGAGGACGTATGTCGTGCCGATACGGCAATGTGGATTTTGCCTTTACGCTTAATGGTATTACAAAATACATGACGGGTACGCTTGGCATCGACTCCATGAATCTCGGCGATATAATGAATGTCAAGGGATTGTGGATTGATAAGACCAGGGCGTCGTATAGCTTCAGCATAGCTTCCAGGCGAAAGACGCCAGGACATGGCAGACTGCCTCAGGGATGGCTGAAAGCCACTATAAATGATGCGCGTTATAAGAAGGTGGGATTCCGCAACATCTCCGCAGAGATACGTAGTGACGGCGTAGAGGCTAAAGGCTCGGTAAAGGCATTCCAGAAGTTGATAGACATAATGGCAGACTTCACCTATAGGCAGACTGATACCGAGCAAAGTTTCAGGGTGCATCCACATCTGAAACTGCATGAGAAGAGTGCTGCTGAGATTTCAGAGAAAGAGCGTAAGAAGGCAGAGAAGGAGGCTGCAAAGGCAGAGAAAAGGGCTGCGAGGGCAGCGAGAAAGGCAGAAAAGGCGGCACGGCGTGCAGAACGCAAGGCTGCAAAGGAGGCCTTGAAAAAAGAAAAAGAAAAAGGAGAATAAAGGTGGGTTCTAAAAATTCCCACGATTTAAATTATTTGATTATATGAATATCATTATGTCATCTTTTTGTTTTCTTTCGGTGCAAACTGTTAACTTCTGCGGTCACATAGCCCGCTATGCTCCCTTATCAGCTAACATTTTGCCCTCGAAATAAATTCAAAAATCTGACAGTGGGAATTATTAGAACCCACCTAAAACGTGTTAATATAAATAATGAGAAAAAAAAGATTTGCAACCTCGTTGGTTGTGTTTGTGATGATGCTTGTAGCTTCAGTGGCACAGGCAGAGAACTATCCTTATCGTAGTGATTTCCTATGGGTGACGACGCCCGACCATGCAGACTGGCTTTACAAGGCCGGTGAGAATGCGACCGTCGAGATACAGCTGTATAAATACGGTGTGGCAGTTGACGGCGTAGAGGTGAGTTACGAGGTGGCTCCCGACATGCTCGAACCAACTGCCCAGGGTAAGGTGACCGTAAAGAAGGGCAAGGCGACAATAAAGGTGGGAACAAGAAAGACTCCTGGCTTTCAGGATCTTCGCATGACTGCCACCGTTGACGGTATGACTACCAAGCACCATGTGAAGGTTGGCTATAGCGTGGACAAGATACAACCTTATACACAAGAGCCAAAAGACTTCAAGGCCTTCTGGGACGAGACACTGAAACAGTATCAGAATCCTGTAGAGGTAAGTCGTGAACTGGCTAAGGAGTATTGCACAGACAAGGTGGACTGCTGGTTAGTGAAGTTGAAGACTGACCGCGTACATTATATATATGGCTATCTCACCATGCCAAAGAACCGTGCCGGCAAGAAGATGCCTGCGGTGATGTGCCCTCCGGGAGCAGGTGTCAAGACCATAAAGGAGCCTTTGCGCCATAAGTATTACGCCGAGAATGGCTTCATACGCTTTGAGACAGAAATTCATGGCATGAACCCAACGTGGAGCGAGCAGGACTTCAAAGACATACAGTCAGCCTTTGCCAGTCGTGACAACGACTATCTTGTGAATGGCATCAGCGACCGCAACAGGTATTACATGCGTCATGTGTATGGCGGTATGTATGCAGCGATGAAGTATCTGGAAAGTCTTCCAGAATGGGACGGCGTCAACCTCGCAGTGCAGGGAGGCTCACAGGGTGGAGCACTGGCACTGATAACGACAGCACTGTGTCCGGAGGTTACACTGTGTGTGGCTAACCACCCTGCATTGACCGACATGGCAGGCTATGCAGAGAAAGGTCGTACGGGCGGTTATCCTAACTGGAAGGACGGCGTGATATTAACTCAGCAGAACATAAAGACGCTGGCATATTACGACGTCATCAATTTCTGCCGCTACGTCAAGTGTCCGGTGCGCCTGACATGGGGATACAACGACAGCACGTGTTCGCCGACAACCAGCTATGCTGCATGGAACACGCTCACTTGTGAGAAGGAGTCGTTCATAACACCAATCAATGAACATTGGACAAGTGAGACGATGGAACGTCAGCACATGGAGTGGATAATTGATAAGATAAAAAAGTAAAAAAAAGCTTCATACAGCGTATTTAACTGGCGAATCCTTGCGATGAAAATCACCAAACTTGATTTTGGTGCCAAAAATCGCAAGGATTTTTCGTTTTTCGTAACATACTGGTAGTCAGTGATGAACGCCAGACGGGAAAACGCCTGATACGGTAAAGCGTTGTAAAAGCATAGCTTTTACAACGTAATATGATAGCTTTTACAGTGTAGAAGCTATGCTTTTATGACGTAAAAAGATAGTTTTAGCAACGTAAAACGATAGCTTTTACCATTTTCAGGCTAAGTTTTTAGAAAGACGGTTGGTATAAAACGGAACTTTATTGGTTGATATTCCGGCCGCTGCGCTCTGTTTTGCCATGTAAGGTAGTGCGTCATTTGTTCGCAAATGTAAAGCCGTGTTTTCGGTATAAACGACGACCTTTATTACCACGGAGCATGTACCGACATTACTGAGATAAGATAAAAAAACACGCAAAAGTTTCCGTAATTGAATACTTTTGCGTAATTTTGCAGATTAAAATATTAAAGCGAAACATGAAATTCAACGAAGTAAACGAAAGCTATACCATGGCTGAGGCCATACAGGAGGCCCAGCGATGCCTCAATTGTAAGGTTCCACAGTGTAAGAAAGGATGCCCAATCAGTAATGACATACCAGACTGGATACATGAATTAAGGAAAGGTAATCTGGGAAATGCCATAAGTATTATCCGCGCAAAGAGTAACCTGCCTGCAGTGTGTGGTCGTGTATGCGGTCATGAGAAGCAGTGCGAAGGTTCGTGTGTGTTAGGAAAGAAAGGACAGCATATCAATATTGGCAAGTTGGAACGCTTCATTGCCGATTTCGATGCGGAGAATCATCTTACGCATGAGGATGTAACAGAGAAAAACCGTGGCAAAGTGGCGGTGATAGGTTCTGGTCCGGCTGGTATAACGGTTGCCGGCGACCTTTCCCGTATGGGATTTGCTGTTGAGGTATTCGAGATGGAGCAGCAGTGTGGTGGCGTATTGCGCTACGGCATACCTGAATACCGACTGCCAAAAGAGGTCGTAGCGCGTGAGATACGCTATATAGAGAGTATGGGAGTGGTGATACACCGCAATACTCATATTGGCGAGGAAGTTACCGTTGATGATTTGTTCGGCCAGGGCTTTGACGCTGTGTTCATAGGTACGGGCACCGGTATGCCTAAGAGTCTGCAGATTCCTGTATTCAGAAACGGTGAACAACTGATGGATGAGGATGGAAAGCCACTGTCGAGCGATAAACTGAAAGGTGTGCGCCTCGCTACGCACTTCCTTCGTAGGATGGAACTTTTCAATGAGGGCTTTATCGGGCATGACGAGGTGTCTGTCCGCCCTGAGCACCGAGTGTTTGTCATTGGTTGTGGAAATACTGCCATGGATGCAGCCCGTACAGCTATCCGCATTGGTGCGGAGCGTGTGGAGGTGGTATATCATCGTGGCATAGAGAATATGGCAGCCTTGAAGGCGGAGTACGATGATGCTGTTAAGGAAGGAGCCAATTTCAGCTGGCATTCGTCTATCGTTGAGATACATGTGGATGCCGACAATGAAATACGAGAGGTGGTAATAGAGACAAAACAGCCTTTGGAGACTAAGGAAGGTGAGGAACCTCGCTTTGAGATAACAAGACGTACGGAAAAGGCTGATCGTGTCATCATGGCCGTAGGCGCCATGCCTCGTACTAAGATTGTTCGCACTACGTCGGGCTTGGAGAATGACGAGAAGAATTTCCTCATTACTCGCGATGTACCTTACGGCATGACGACGCGTAAGGGAGTCTTTGCCGGTGGCGACGTGGCAAACCGCCAGGCTACCGTGGTTCACGCCATGCAGGATGCCAAGAAGGTGGCAGAGGGCATCGCAAAATATGTTGACGCAGTGAAACTGATGGAAGCGATAAACATTTAGGTTTACGAAAAGGTGATATGACGTCCCTCCCTGAATAAATCCTTTACGGTGGGAATTAATAGAACCTACCAGTAATCAGTATGATATGATAAAAGGAAGAAGCGGTAATGAGAACACTCACATTACCGCTTCTTCCTTTCTTATATATTCTGTTTCAACGTTCGATGCGTTATGATGCATCGCTTCGTTGTAGAGAGTTTTCCTGATTCTTCATTTTTTCAGTCTTAGAACCTTCCGCCGCCGCCGAAGCCACCACGTGAGCCTCCTCCGAAGCCTCCTCCGCTGCGTGAACCTCTGCCGCTGCCTTCGCCCATACCGCGTTCAGGACGGTTGCCGTCTTCACCGCCGCGTCCCTGGCGCATGGCCTGACGGCCTTCCTTGCCGCCGAAGGCGTTGAAGCGGTATATTACGTGCAGCATAGCATAGCTGTTGATGCTGTTGTAGTAGGTATCGCTGCGCTGCGTTGCGCTGATATTTCGAGAGAAGCTGCTCTTCTGGTTAAGAATATCATTCAGTTGCAGAGAGGCAATGAGGTTCTTGCCTTTCAGGAAACTGTGTGAAATCTGAGCATTCCATATAAACTCATTAGTGTTCATTGAGGCGTCGCTGTATCCGCGGCGTGATGACATGTGGGCGCCGGTAGAGAAACTCGTGCCCCAAGGTGCTGTCGCAGTGATGTCAACACCATACTGGAACTGCCATGTGTCGAGGTTTGCGTTAGGCTGCAACTTGTTTCTTGTAATGGTGTAAGTCACGTTTCCGTTAGGCTCAACCTCAAGCCAAGAGTTGCGATAAGAGAAGCCCAGGCGCTCTGACAGACCTGTAGAGCGGGTATAGTTCGTGGTAGCCTCTGCGCTCTTGTTAAGGTTTACATAGCTTGCATGGTTCTGGTATGATATGTTGGTCATGCTGCTCATGTTCCATACGCCGGTAGTGTCAAGTGCGGTGTTGAACATGAAGGCACTGCGTATGTTCCAGTTGCCGTTGATGTTCATAGGCTTTGTGGTGCGTCCGCCTGTCTGCTCGTTATACGTTGTCATGTTTGACACGCTGTTGCTCGTGTTAGAGTAATTGATGAACGCCATGATGGTGCGCATGTGCTTCTGCACATAGTTGCTGTATCGCAGTTCGAAGCGCTGTGTGAACGACGGCTTCAACTCAGGGTTACCCATTGATATGTTCAGTGGGTCAGAGTCGTCAGTGATTGGCAGCATGTCAGTCATTGAAGGCTGCGATGTGCTTCCGCGGTAGTTCATGCGCAGGGTCTTCTGCTTGGTGAATCGGTAGCGGAAGTCAAACGTAGGTGTGAAGTTTGTCACAGAGCGTGCAATGTCGTAGTGCTTGCCCAGATAGTCGTATATCATGTGCTGCGTCTGTGGCTGTAGCATTACGCCCAGGTTAAGGTTGTAAGTGTTTGTGGTGCGTCTCCAAGTCAGCTCTATTTCGTGTGTGTAGTTGTTATATTCAGAGTAGCGGCTCAGTGAGTCACTGTAATATGTGTCGATAGGAGCGTATGGGTCAATGAACGAATTGAAGTTACGGTAAGCCCATGTGCCTATGTTTGCAAAATTCTCAAACTGACTGTAGTCATCCTTGTTGTAGAAGTCATACGTGCCACGGCTGCTGGTGCGGTGGCTGTACTGATACATGTAGCGCAGTTGCAGGAAAGAGAACTTAGACAGACGCTCGGAATAAGTGCCAGTCAGTGAGAATGTCTTGTTGTCGCCTGGTGTCAGGTTATAGCGGTTCTTGTAATATACAGAATCCTCTGTTGACGGACGATACAGCTGCACATACTGTGTTGACAGAGCCTCGTTGTCGCTGTTTGTGCTTGAGTAGCGTGCCTGCATGGTAACGCTGTTGCCACGGCTTGACAAACGTCTTGAAGCCACAGCCTGCAGGTTGAGGTTGTTGTTCGTACCATAGCTCAGGGAGTTGTTGCTGCGACGGTTGATGAGCAGTGAGTCTGCCACGAGTCCAGAACCGATGCTCTGCTCATAGATAGACTTGTTCAGTGCCTCCATGAACTCCTTATCCAGAGGGTCGGTGGCAGTTTCTCCAGTCACAGGGTCAGGTGTGTTGTAAGGGTCTTTGTTGAATGACGCACTTGTGCTTGTAGAGCGTGAGTCATTGCTTGATATTGACAATGATGGACGGAAAGAAATCGTTGTCAGCGTATCAGGTTTCCATTCCAGGCGTCCGTTGAAGTTCCATGAGTTAGAGCGTCCGTAGCTTGTTGACAAGCTGTTGCTGAACGAGCCCACCGTTGAAACGAAGTTCTCGCTGGCACGCTTTGTCCATGTGTCGGTATCGCCATGGTTCCAGCGTATAGAGAAGTCGGCCTTCAACTTGTCTTTCTTCTCATAGTTATAGTTTGCTGCCAGCATCTTGTTAGCCTGCAGTCCGTTGCCGCGGTTGCCAAATCCGCCTCTGCCACCGGTAGAGAAACCGCGGTCGCCGGTGTTGTTAGCGCTGCCGAAGATGAACAGGCGGCTGTTGTCCTTCATCCATCCGAACATGCCTTGTTCTGCATATCGGCTTTTCGTGCCGACAGACAAGTCGATATTGGCGAGTACACCCTTGTTCATGCCGCGTTTTATGTTGAAGTCGAGTATGGTCTGTTCCTCACCGTCGTCAACGCCGGTGAGCTTGGCCATGTCGCTCTTCTCGTCATACGCCTTCACCTTGTCGATGATGGCGGTAGGCAGGTTCTTCAGTGCGGTCTGTGTGTCGCCTGTCATGAATTCCTTGCCGTCAACCTTGATTTTCTTCACCTCCTTGCCGTTGATGGTTATCTTGCCATCATCGTCAATCTGTGCACCCGGCAGACGCTTCACCAGTTCCTCGATAACAGAGCCTTCCGGCGTACGGTATGCTGCGGCATTATATATAAAGGTGTCCTCCTTTACAATTACCTTTGCCGCAACGCCGTTGGCAATGACCTCCTTCAGCATCACCGCGTCAGTTTCGAGGTTTATCTTGCCAAAGGCAAAAGACGTATTGTCAGAAATCGTTACGTTGCGTGTAACGCCTTTATATCCTATATTGGTAATTTTTATGTAATACTTTCCGTTTTCAGGTGCTTGCAGTGAGAAATTACCGTCAATGTCTGATACGGCACCGGCTACATAGGTGGAGTCGGCGGCCTTATACAGTTGTACGGTAGCCTGTATCACGGGTTCTTTCTCTTCCTTGTCGATAATAATACCGGTGATTTCACGTTCGTGTGTCACCGGTTGTGTTTGTGTCTGCCCGTTGTCGTTAGTGGCAGTGATGTCTTGTGCCATTGCCATTGTTACTGACAATACAAATGTGACGATGGCTGTAAGGATTTTTTTTGTCATATGATAAGTTTCTGTTTTTTCGGTTTGTATGATTCTATGACGAACATACAAAGTAAAAGTTTAAAGTGGAGTGTGCATTTTCTTGAAAAATGCAACGCTCCACTTTAAACTTCTATGGTGGG
>JAEEGI010026384.1_pt1 | contig 11191 bp, 7 predicted proteins | sample 8958751 | NCBI WGS metagenome assembly JAEEGI01 (sample SAMN16246545, study PRJNA631951) | gut metagenome | biome: gut microbiome; feature: rumen; material: KS-attached | host: Bos | place: Iran: Karaj | collected 2018-10 | reverse complement strand
AGTGTACCTGCATCATCACCTGCTACAAGTACCTCTGGAAGTAAGTCCTCTACCTTTGTTGTAATGCCGTGAGCATTTGCAAGCTTGTTGAACTTCTCAAGCATTGCCTTATCATACTGGCATGTAGATGAATCAATTGGGAACATACCTGATGCTTCACCAACACCAGCAACCTTGCGGCCTGTCATCTTGTAGTGAACATATACTGCAAGTGTCATAAAGTAAGCCACATTCTTAACATGCTCTTCCTTATTAAGAATGCACTGATAGTAGTGAGAAATGCTCCAGCGCTGAGGCATGTTGAAGTTAAGCTCCTTAGAAAGCTCTGTAGCAGCCTCACCTGTGATTGTATTTCTCCATGTTCTAAATGGAACCAAAAGATTATCATCCTTATCGAATGCAAGATAACCGTGCATCATTGCAGAAAATCCAATAGCTCCAACCTTTGTAAGCTTTACATCATACTTATCATTAACATCCTTCTTAAGCTTTGCGTAGCAATCCTGCACGCCAGCCCATACCTCTTCTAGAGGATATGTCCAGATGCCATTATCTAAATGGTTCTCCCACTCATGGTCGCCCTGAGCAAGCACCTTATTCTCCGCATCAACCAAAACCGCCTTAATACGTGTTGATCCGAACTCAATACCAAGGGCAGTCTTCTTGCCCTCAGCAATAACATCATTAATATTCATTCGCAAATTCCCCCTTGGGTTATTGTGTTTTACTCACCAAATACGGCGATGTAGTCCTTCTGGAACTTTTCGATACCAGCTGTTGTAAGTGGATGAACAGCCATCTGCTCGATTACCTTGTATGGTACAGTTGCAATATCAGCACCTGCAAGTGCGCAATCGTGTACGTGGATAGGATTGCGGATTGATGCAGCGATGATTTCTGTCTCGTATCCATAGATGTCGAAGATGTCAGCGATATCACGGATAAGCTCGATACCTGGCTGGTTGATATCATCAAGACGTCCAAGGAATGGTGAAACGTATGTAGCACCAGCGTTTGCAGCAAGAATAGCCTGGTTTGCTGTAAAGATAAGTGTTACGTTTGTCTTAATTCCTTCAGCTGAAAGAACCTTAACAGCCTTAAGACCTTCAAGTGTCATAGGAATCTTTACAATCATGTTTGGATGAAGAGCTGCGATTTCACGGCCTTCCTTAATCATGCCCTCAGCATCAACTGTTGTAGCCTTAACCTCACCTGAGATAGGTCCATCTACGATAGAAGCAATTTCCTTAAGGATTTCTTCCTGGCTACGTCCACCTTCTTTTGCGATAAGAGATGGGTTTGTTGTAACACCACAGATAACTCCTAATTCATTTGCTTTTCTAATGTCCTCGATTTTTCCAGTATCAACGAATAACTTCATTTTTTCTCCTTCTTTCTTTGGCCATGCCAATACATTAATTACTCATGAAAGCGTTACTGCTTCACACTAATTAAAGTGTATATGTTTTATCATTTCGCTTCAATCAAATAAATGACTTTGTAATGGCACAATTTTTACTTCAATAACTCAACGACCAGCAGGATTACTTTCTGTATACAAGATTTCCAAGTGCAAGATCACGCTTGAAATCACGAATCTTTGTATCCTTATCAATAAATACAGCCTCGATACCCATAGCAGCTGCCCAATCACCCATCTGCTCTGCAGTAAGGTCATAAGAGAATGCTGTATGATGTGCACCACCTGCAAGAAGCCATGCCTCTGTTCCTGTGTAGAAATCTGGCTGTGGTGTCCAGAAGTTGATTGCTGTAGGAAGCTTTGGAAGTGGCTTTTCTACCTTCTTGCAATCTACATCCTGAATGATGAGACGGAATCTGTCGCCAAGGTCGATGAGGGATGTTGCAATACCCTTGCCTTCCTTTGACTGGAATACAAGACGAGCTGGATCTTCTCTATCACCCATTGAAAGTGGCTGAACCTTAATCTGTGGCTTGCCAGCTGCAAGTGAAGGACAAACCTCAAGCATGTGTGCCTGGATGATACCTTCCTTACCCTTTACGAGGTTGTATGTGTAATCCTCAAGCATTGATGTACCCTTGGCATCCTTGATTCCTGTTGTCATAATCTTCATGAGGCGAACCATAGCTGCAACCTTCCAGTCACCTTCAGCACCGAAGCCATAGCCCTTTTCCATTAATCTCTGGATTGCAAGACCTGGAAGCTGCTTAAGTGAACCAAGGTCACCAAAGTGTGTAACGATTGCCTGATAGTTCTTCTCCTCTAAGAATCTCTCGAAACCAAGCTCGATCTGTGCCTGAACTGCAACATGCTTCTTGAACTCTTCTGGGTCTCTACCCTCAAGGCAGATATCATATTTATCATAGTACTCATCAACAAGTACATTTACATCTGACTGAGATACAGCATCAACAGCTGCTGCGATTTCGTTTACTGGGTAAGCATCTACTTCCCAACCGAACTTAAGCTGAGCCTCTACCTTATCGCCTTCTGTAACTGCAACGTTTCTCATGTTGTCAGCTACACGCATTACACGAATGTGGCTAGATTCTACAACACCTACTGCTGTACGCATCCAAGATGCAAGCTTCTCCTGAACCTCAGCATCCTGCCAGTAACCTACGATTGTCTTTCTTTCGATACCCATTCTTGAAAGAATGTGAGCGTATTCTCTATCGCCGTGTGCTGCCTGATTTTCATTCATGAAATCCATGTCCATTGTCTCGTATGGGATTTCACGGTTGTACTGTGTGTGAAGATGGCAAAGTGGCTTTCTGTACTCCTGATGTCCTAAAATCCATGACTTTGCTGGTGAGAATGTGTGCATCCATGTGATTACACCAGCACATGTTGGATCATTGTTTGCCTCGTTAAATGTGCGTCTGATTACTTCGTTTGTAATCATTGTTGGCTTCCAAACAACTTCAAAAGGAAGTCTGCCTGACTTGTTAAGGCAATCAACGATTTCCTTTGAGTGTGCTGCAACGTGCTCTAAGCACTCGTCACCGTACAGGTCCTGAGAACCAGTACAGAACCAAAACTTGTAGTTTAACTGTGTCTTCATTCTATTACCCTCCGCTTTGAAAAAAACTTAACTGTTGTAATAAAAATACAACTTGTTCACGTATGTGCACAAGTTGTATTTATAAAATCTTTTATTCAGTTTTATTGCGGTTTCTACAGATGTGTACATGTATGATTACCTATGTACAAGTTGAAGTGTTTATCTAATCATTGTCTTCTGTTCTGTACTCCAGTACATGTTTTTATACTCAGTAGGTGTACAACCTGTTTGAAGCTTGAACATTCTAATAAATGAAGAAATAGACATAAATCCACAGTTAAGGGCGACATCGGTGACAGAATTTCCTGGTTCCACCAAAAGCTCCTGTGCTCTGGCGATACGCTTTTGATTCACATATTTATAAAAGCTTATTCCTGTAAACTGTTTGAACAATCTTTCAAAATAGAACTTACTGAATCCGCTCATGTCTGCCACATCGTTTAGCTTCAAATCCTCTGTACAATGGGCGTTGATATAATCACAAATCTGCAAGAATTTAGAAGCATAATCCTCTCTTGTTCCTGCCGTCCCGTCGCTTTCCTTTTTCTTTGGAGCGGTGTAGTTCTTACCTATTAATACAAGCATATTCAAAAATTTGCTATAAATATCAACCTCGGCGTAGGAATTGCCAAGCAAATATTCTTCTCTTATTTCAATCAAAGTTTCCACCAATGTGTTGTGAATTTCCGGATATTCCTCTGGGGTGATAACAGCATAAGGCGAAAGCAGAGATATAAGAACCTCTACCTCTTTCATATATCGTAAATACGTAGTGTTAGGCTGGAAAATAATTCTACGTCCAGTTGTAGGCGCGCTGATTCCGTGAATACAACCAGGGCAGATAATGCAAATATCATTTTCCCTAAGCTCTACAGTGGAGTTAGAAAACTTCATGACGTAACCATTTTGAACAGGCATGATTATCTCAAGGGCCGGATGCCAATGCATAGGATAATCCTCGTATTGAACATTGTCATAAAGTTTAAGAGTTGTACTTTTTTTATAATTTACGGTCTCGAAAATACCATCAAGTGATTCAATCATAACATTTTCCCTTCTTAGCAAAAATTAGTAATTAATGCTCTTATTAATTTTTGCGCTTATTAACAAAAATTGCAAGATTTATTTTAGATTTTTATGAGTATTCTTTTTTCATTTTATAGACAATGCACTAAATTCATCATTTATTTTAGGTTATGTTAAACAATATGCCATTTTTGCAAGATTTTTTAACAGCAATAATTGATAATCAAAAAACAACAATTTAAAAGAACCGTCCCATTTCCTATGCTACATTTAAATTATAAGAAATTCATGATGGATTGGGGTTCATCAAATCTATTTGCAAAGGAGAACGGGAATGAAAAAAAAGATTTTAGCAACACTTCTGTCAACAATCATGGCTGCATCTTTATTCACAGGATGCGGTGGCGCTAGCGGTTCTGGAGACTCAGCTTCTTCAGGCGGCGATGGGGTTCAGGAAATCACATGGATGTTCTGGGATGACTTGGATGCAACACAGGACCTCATCTCTCTTGGTTACAAAGAGAATGTTGAAAGATTCAACAAGGATTATGAGGGCAAATATCACGTTAACGTTGTTACAACAAACCTTGAAGAATACTACGACAAGTTAAACGCACTTGTTGCTGCTGGTGAAACACCTGATGTATTCATCGTCAGCCCAGGACCACAGCTTACAGATTATGTAGCTCCTGGCATTGCTGCTCCACTTGATGATTATCTTGCTGCAGACGGATGGAAAGATACATTTACAAGTGATGCAGTATTCACTCAGCAGACATACGATGGAAAGATTTACGCAGTACCTCTTAACACAGCTGCTGCTTGCTGCTTCTACAACACAGAGATGTTTGAAGATGCAGGCGTTGAAGTTCCTACAAACTGGGATGAAATGCTTACAGCTTGCGACAAGCTTCAGAAGGCTGGTTACACACCAATCACAATTTCAGCTGGTACAGCTTGGTGCTTATCAATGGTAGCTGGTTACCTTTGCGAGGAAGAGGGCGTTGACCTTGCTAAGCTTGCAGATGGTTCTGCTTCTTGGGAAGATGGAAAGCTTGAATCAGCAGCTAACAAGCTCCTTGAGCTTTCAAAATACTTCCAGCCAACAGCAGCTGGTGACACAAACGATGTAGCTACAGCAAACTTCTACAACGAAGAAGCTGCTATCCTTATCCAGGGTTCATGGGCAATTGGCCAGATCAACGGTGAAAACCCAGATTTCGAATCAAAATGTGGTGTATTCCAGTTCCCAGGTTGTGAAAGACTTATCGCTAAGTCAGATTCGCTTTGCATGAGCTCTTCTACAAAGTACCCAGAAGCTTGCGCAGCTTTCATGAAGTACTTTACAGATGACACAGCTCAGAAGTACACAGCTGAGGTTGGTGGAAAGATTCCTGTAACAAAGGTTGAGTACGATGCTTCAAAGGCTCCTGCACAGCTTGCTTACGTTATGGACATCTTTGAGAACGCAAAGGGTACATTCGGATTCTACAACGAGTCAATGCCTACAACAGAAACAGGTGCTCACTTCGATGACACAATGGTTTCTGTATTCCTTGGTGACATGACACCAGCAGACGCCGCTAAGGACATGGAAGAATATTATAACGCAAACTGCAGATAACATTCTTTTTCTTTTAATACCTTTATTGTTTAAAGGGGCGCACTTGCCTGCGCCCCTATCTTATTACTAAAATCACAGCTTTTAAGGAAGATTAGTTATGGATAAATTATTACGAAATAAAAAAGCCATATTCATCTTTATGGCTCCTGCATTTATATTATTTACTTTTATTCTATTCATTCCAATTTGTCAGTCTGTGTACTATTCGTTCTGTGACTATAATGCACTGACTCCTGCGAAATTCATTGGATTGAAAAATTATCAGGGATTGATTCAGGATAAGACACTGAAAATTGCATTAAAGAACTCAGTATTCTTTCTTATTTATTCCTGCGTAACTCAGCTTATTATGGGTCTGTTTTTAGCAGCTCTTCTTACAAATATAGATAAAGGAAGAAACCTTTTTAAAAACATCATCTATCTGCCATGCGTACTTTCATCAGCAGCACTTGGTTTGCTATGGATGTTCATCTTCAGCCCAAAGCTTGGTATCAACCAGCTTTTACAGAAGTTTGGAATTGAAGGTCCATTATGGTTGATGGATACAAAAGGCACAATCATCCTTCCAATGTGGGTAATCGCCTTTGTTGCTTTATGGCAATATGTTGGTCAGTCAATGATGCTTTACATGGCTCAGATATCAGGTATCAGCAAATCATTATACGAAGCAAGCTACATCGATGGTTGCAGCAAGGCAAAGAGCTTTAGATACATCACTCTTCCACTTGTTCGCCCTATGGTTGCAACAGCAATGTCGCTCAACGCCATCGGTTCACTAAAGTTCTTCGATATGATTTTCAACATGACCGAAGGCGGTCCAAACCACAAGACAGAAGTTCTTGCAACACACCTTTATCAGCAGGGCTTTAAGTATTTCAAATATGGCTACGCCAGCGCAATCGGTGTACTTCTATTGGTACTTTGTCTCCTCGTAACATTATTTATTAACAAGGTAGTTAAAACCGAGGCGTACGAAATGTAATATGCATTAAGAAGGGGCCCAGCTTGCTGGGAAGATTTCTTAATGCCACAGCGCACCCATTGCCGTAGGCAATCTTAAATGTGCGCTTTCCCGTAATATTCATAGATGAGGCAGTAGCTAACAAGCTATGATAATTCTTAAGCGAATCATCAGATGAGCGTAGATTTATCATGCTTGTGAGCGTAACGGCCGGACTAGGAGATTATGCAATGAAAAAAATATCTATTTGGAAAATAATTATTTATATCTTTTTGGTGCTTATGGCAGTGCTTTATCTAGCACCACTACTTTGGACCTTTAACGTGGCATTCAAAACAAACAAGGAGATTTTCACAGCTCCATTTGCTTTACCACAGAATCCAACCTTTGAAAACTTCACCTTTGCCTGGACAGCTGGTAAGCTTGGCATCGCAACACTTAACTCATTCATCGTCTGCGTTGTAACACTTATCCTCAGCATGATTATCGGCTCTATGGCAGCCTTCGGCATCGCTAGATTACGCTGGAAGTTTTCACATGCAGCACTTGTTTATTTCCTCACCGGAATGATGATTCCTGTACACTGCGTATTGATTCCACTTTTCACACGCTTTGCAAAGGTTGGCTTATCAAACAGCCTTACAGGTTTGATTCTTCCATATTTGACCTTCTCTCTTCCAATCACAATCTTCATCATGGTTGGTTTTTTCGAGGGAATGCCAAACGAACTGATTGAAAGTGCCTGCATCGACGGCGCATCAATTTACCAGATTTTCTTTAAGGTATGTCTTCCACTTGGAAAGACAGGACTTTTCGTTACAGGCCTTATGACATTCGTAGGCAACTGGAACGAGCTATTACTTGCAATGGTATTTATATCTGACGATATGAAGAAAACACTTCCTGTTTCTCTTTCAAAATTCGTTGGACCTTATAATACAAACTACTCACAGATGTTTGCAGCCATCATCATCGCAATCATACCAACAATCATCGTATATTGCGCATTCTCAAATCAGATTGTAGATGGCCTAACAGCTGGAGCCGTTAAGGGCTAAAATTTATTTTAAAACAGGAGATTTTACAAACATGAAAGCACAAAACAAACCCCTTATCACCAAATTATTCACAGCAGATCCTTCTGCTCACGTGTACGAGGACAAGATTTACATCTATCCTTCACACGACATTCCTCACAACGGAGAGGACAACGACAACGGTGATGAATACCAGATGGAGGATTATCACATCTTCTCTATGGATGAAAACAGCGACGAAGTTACAGACCACGGCATGGTATTACATCAGGATGATGTTCCATGGGTTAGCACACAGATGTGGGCTCCAGACTGTGTCTTCAAAAACAACACATACCACTTAGTATTCCCAGCAAGAGACAAAGATGGAATCTTCAGACTAGGTATCGCTGATGGCAAAAAGCCATACGGACCATTTACTCCAAGACCTGACTACATCAAGGGAAGCTTCAGTATTGACCCTTGCTCTTTCATCGATGATGACGGACAGGTTTACATCTACTTCGGGGGACTTTGGGGCGGCCAGCTTGAAAAGTATCGTACAGGTACATTTGATCCAAACGGCACAGAGCCAGAAAAGAACGAGCACGCTGTATGGCCAAAGGTTGCTCCTATGAAGGATGACATGTCAGAATTTGCTAAGGCTCCTTCAGATGTAGTAATCCTTGATGAAAACGGCAACGAGCTTCTCGCTGGCGATGAAGACAGAAGATACTTCGAGGACCCTTGGATGCACAAGCACAACGGCAAGTATTACTTCTCTTACTCAACTGGTACTACACACTATATCGTATATGCGATATCAGATAGTCCTTACGGACCTTTCACATATCAGGGCCGCATCCTTGAGCCAGTACTTGGTTGGACAACACACCACTCTATTGTAGAGTATCATGGCAAGACATATTTGTTCTATCATGACTGTGAGATTTCTGGCGGCATCAACCACCGTCGTAATGTTAAGTACTGTGAGCTTGAGTACAATGCTGATGGTACAATTAAGACTATTACACCAGAGTATAAATAAAAAAAATGTTTATAAGAGGTTAGCGGGTTGGCTAGCCTCTTTTTTTGTGTTCAACCTGCTGATGAGAGGGTATGGCAGGCCGCCACCGCGTTTTCAGGGATTCAGCGGGCTGTGTGGCTTTGGGATTTGTGGGGCTACAGCAATTTGCTATAAATAGGTGCTTTTTACCGTAATATTTCGCTGATATTGGGCTACTTTTCTATTATTCCTCAATTTTACTTTAGTTAATTAAAGTCTATTCCGCTATTTTTAATATATGTAGCCTAGTTACGCCACACTATCTAAACTCATTACAGCACATATTCATGTTCTTCCTGTTTTCATGTAATAAGCCATATCCGCTACTATCTTTTTACCACTGTATACCACCATTCTAATTTCACAGTGGTAATCCTCCACACGCAGAGCAGTGCTAGAAACATTTTTCTCTCCAGCACTGCCTTCCTAAAACAATTTGAAAAAATAAGAGGCCAGCACATCAGCTGGCCTCCTATACTTCCTATAATCTCACTCTATTCAGTTTCCTCAGAATCCTCTTCAGACTTCTCAGCCTCTGCATCCTTAGCGTCCTCTGACTCGTCCTCCTCAGGCTCAGTCTCATCAGAATCGTCATCATCTTCATCCTCAGACTCATCTGAGATGTTAACCTCTAATCTACCGCCGTCCCAAGCGTCGTTTCCATCTGGGTCGATGGCGAAGGTGATTTGGTCGTTCTTCTTAACCTCATAGTGCTCGTCGAATGTAACTGTTCTCTCATCTGAGAAGTTGCCTTGAGTTACACCACCAAGCCACTTCTTTTCAACTCCGTTTAAGAAGATTCGCATGCAGGTTCCATTTGCTTCTGGGTCAGCATTGTTGGCAAACTTGGTGTAGCTTCCCTGAACTCGGATACGTCCATCTTCTGCAACTACCCATTTGTAAGCTGCGTTTCTGCCATTGCCTGGCTCTACAAAGTCAGCCTTAAGCTCTGGCTTGCCGTTGTTATAGTATCTACCCATTTCAGCATCATAGGTGAGACGTTCAAAGTTCTTGCCATCCCAGTCGCACATTCCGTAATACCAGCCGTCAGAACCCTGCTCACCAAATGCGCTGCTAAGATTTGTGTTGTTCTCTCTAGCTTCCTCCTCTGGAGACTTGTCCTTTACAGCATAGATGCTTGCAGAAAGTCTTCCTGCATCCCAGGCATTGTTAGCCTTAGCATCGATAACAAATGATATCTTGTCTCCTCTTGCTACCTCAAGCTTAGTAATCATAAGCTCTAGCGTGTTGTCGTTACCGTCACCTCTAAAAGCTTCTACATCCTGCTCTAGCAAAACATCGTTGTTCTTGTAGACGCTAACCTTTACTCCATCTGGTAAATTTGGATTAGCATCATTCTGTCCAAACTTTACATAGTTTCCAATAATATCAATCTTGCCATCTTCATAAGCTACCCACTGATATATTGCAGCCTTGTCCTTACCTGGATGAACGTAATCCTTCTTCATCTCCAGGCCTTCGTTTTTGGTAGACATGTAGGCTGTTCCATCAGCATTCAGATAAGTAAGCACCTTAGCATCAGCAGGTGTCTTACCATCTAAGAACCACCAGCCATCAGTGCCCTGAGCCATAGATGTAAGGGCGCCAAGCACTGTGTTATTTGTACGCTCTTCGTCACCTACAACAACCTTAATTTCATTTGAATCTGCAATATCAATATTGAAACGTCCGCCGTCCCAAGCATTGTTCTTGTTGCAGTTTACCTCGAAGGTAAGAACATCACCTGCTCGTACATTAAGCTTCTTAATATTGATTTCTTTTGATCTGCTTTCGCTTTCACCTCTTGGGCATGCAATTGTTTCATCTATAATATTGTGGCGATTAATGTAAACACCAAATCTAGTTCCATCAGGCCAGTTTACATTAGGGTCTTCATTACCGAATTTTGTGTAATCTCCAGTGATGTCAATCTGACCGTCTGCTGCAACTACCCATTTGTACATTGCATTTGCATTAAGTCGTGGCTGAACGAAATCCTTCTTAACCTCTAGATTGTTCTGTTTTCTAGAAATGTAGCCAGAACCATCTGCTGTCTTTTTAGAAAGCATCTCGTAGTGCTCAACCCCACGCCCTTCGCAGTAATACCATCCGTTGCTTCCCTGCTCACCAAAATCAAGCGCAAGGTTTGCAATATTCTTACCGCTCTTATTTACCATAGGAATTGTCTTAAGCTCTGCATCTTCAACTACGAATTTAAAATTACCACCATCGTATGCTGTGTTTTCCTTGCCATCTACCATAAGAGTGACGCAATCACCAGGCTTAACCATAAGACCATATACAGATAAGTCCTTGTTTACTTCTCGTCCTACTACTGGCGCAAAGTTTTCCTTCTTAAGCACCTTATCGTTCTTGAAGATATATACATCTACGCCGTCTGGCCAATCAGGATTCTTATCCTCGTTTTTGTGCTTTGTGTAATCAGCCATAATG
>JAEEGI010026380.1_pt1 | contig 11192 bp, 10 predicted proteins | sample 8958751 | NCBI WGS metagenome assembly JAEEGI01 (sample SAMN16246545, study PRJNA631951) | gut metagenome | biome: gut microbiome; feature: rumen; material: KS-attached | host: Bos | place: Iran: Karaj | collected 2018-10 | reverse complement strand
TCATCCGCGACGCGAAGGTGTTCGATTACGACTACGTCCCGGAGAAGCTCATAGGCAGGGACGGCCAGCTGGGCTCCATGGAGGTCCTCTTCCGTCCCCTAGCCAACCACGGGCGGTCATGCACCGCCATGCTGATAGGGCCGGTGGGGACCGGAAAGACCGCGGCCGCCAGATGCTTCTGCAGGGACCTGTCGGCGTACTGCGCGACCAAGGGGTCCCCCATCGACGTGATATTCGTGAACTGCAGGAGCCGGAACTCGGAGGCCGCGGTGCTCCTCCAGCTGGTGCAGCATTTCGACAAGGGGTTCCCCGACAGGGGGTTCTCGCCGGACCAGATGTGGAGGGCCCTCAGGGCGCACATGACCAACGAGGGCAAGGACGTGGTGATGGTCCTGGACGAGGTGGACGTCCTGCTCAAGAAGAACTCCATGGACCTGGTGTACCAGATCTCCCGCTTCACCGACGGCGGTCCGGCCGCCGGACGCTCGGTGTCCCTCATAATGATCTCCCAGGAGCCTCTGAACGAGATGCTGGACGAGGCCTCGTTCTCGTCGTTCCGCAGGGCCAACACCGTGGTCTTCGACAGGTACGACCGCGAGGAGCTGAGGGAGATAGTCCTCCAGAGGGCCAGGGCGGGGCTGCTTCCCGGGAAGATAGGCGACGAGGCCGTGGACATGATCGCGGAGAGCGCGGCGGAGTACGGGGACGCCAGGATGGCCATAGAGCTTCTGGACAGGGCCGCGAACATGGCGGAGGGCGAGATGGCCTCCGAGGTGGACGCGGAGCACGTCCGCGGCGCGAAGGCGATGATCTACAGCACCGTGTCCGAGTCCAAGCTGATGACTCTGGACCGCAACAGGATGCTCGCCCTCCTGGCGGTGTCCAGGTCCATAAAGAAGAACCAGTACGTGAACATCAGCGCGGCCGAGAAGACCTACGCCGTCGTGTGCGAGGAGTACGGGGAGTCCCCGAGGAAGCATACGCAGTTCTGGACCTACATACAGGACATCGAGAAGCTCGGGGTCATCCGCACCGTCGTCTTGAACGACTCCGGCGGCAGGACCACCATGATAACCCTTCCAGGAATACCTTCGAAGGTCCTCAGCGAGAAGATGGAGAGCCTCCTGGAGGGCAGGTCCCGGGACGGGTCCGAATGAAGTGCGACCTGTGCGGGTCCGAGGCGATGACCTTCGTCCGCTACAACGGGACCCACCTGTGCTCCTACCATTTCATGCGCTACGTCGACAAGCGCGTCAAGAAGGAGATCAGGAAGCAGATCCGCGCGTATCCGGGGGACAGGATCGCCGTGGCGGTCTCCGGAGGCAAGGACAGCATGGTCGCCCTCAAGATGCTGGCCTCGGTCTTCGGCCCCAGGAACGGGGTGGAGGTCCACGCCGTCACGATCGACGAGGGGATAGAGGGCTACAGGCCTCCCAGCGTCGATGTCGTCCGCCGTTTCTGCGACTCCAACGGGATCCCGTTCCATCTGAGGTCGTTCTCGGAGCTGGGCGTGACGATGGACGCCGTGGCGCCGGTCTCCGGTGACAGCAGCCCCTGCACCTACTGCGGCGTGTTCAGGCGCAGGCTTATGAACGACGAGGCCAGGAAGATAGGCGCGAAGTACCTGGCGACCGGCCACAACCTGGACGACATGGCCCAGTCGATAATGATGAACTTCGTCAGGGGGGACGTGGAGAGGCTGGCCAGGCTCGGCCCTCACGAGAGGGTCCAGCCGGGGCTGGTTCCCAGGTTCCTGCCGCTCAGGACGATACCGGAGAAGGAGACGCTGCTTTACGCGATCGCATCCGGGCTGGAGTTCTGGGACGGGGAGTGCCCCTACTGGAAGGAGGCCCTCAGGAACCAGTACCGCGACATAGTGGACAGCCTCGAGGACCGCTCGCCCGGGTCCAAGTTCAGCATCCTTTCATCGTATGACGCGCTGCGCCCGATGCTCTACGAGTGCGTCCCGCCGTCCAACATGAGGATCTGCTCCTGCGGGGAGCCGACCGTCGGCTCCAGGTGCAAGTCGTGCGAGCTCCTCGAGGAGGCCAGGCGCAGGATAGGGTTCTCCCGCCGACGTGACGGGGTCAGACCTTCTTCCACTTGACGCCGTCCGCGGAGTCCTCCAGGCGTATGCCGGCCTCGGCCAGCCTGTCGCGTATCATGTCGGCGTACTGGTACATCTTGTTCTTCCTGAGGTCGGCGCGGAGGTCCACGAGTATGGACATGACGGCGTCCAGCGTTCCGTCGTCGGCCTTCTCCTCCCCGGGGATGATGTTCAGTATGCCGTTGAACTCGTCCAGGAGCTTGACGTACCTTCCGGCGGCCTTCCTGGTCATCGCCTTCTCGCCCATCGCCTTGTTGGTGGCCCTGGCCATCTGGAACATCATCTCTATGGCGGCGCGGGTGTTGAAGTCGTCGTCCATGGCGTCCCTGAACGCCTTGCGATAGGATTCGATGGAGTCGCAGCAGTCGTCCTCCTCCGGTCCGCCCTCGGGCCCGTCGCGGGCGCATGCGCAGAGGTCGCGGTAGTTGTTGACCAGCCTGGACAGCGCCGCCTTGGACTCCTCCAGTATGCTCTCGCCGTACTCCAGCTCGCTCATGTAGTGCGCGTTGAGGAAGTAGAACCTGATAGTCTGGGGATCGAACCTTGAGGCCACGTCCTTGACCGTGAAGAAGTTGCCCTTGGACTTGGACATCTTCTCGGCCTCGCTCATCCCCTGCCCCCTCACTATGAGCATCCCGTTGTGCATCCAGTAGTTGGCCAGCATCCTGCCGGTGACGGCCTCGGTCTGGAGGATCTCGTTCTCGTGGTGCGGGAATATCAGGTCGTTCCCTCCGCCGTGTATGTCTATCTGCTGTCCCAGGAACTTGTCGATCATCGCGGAGCACTCTATGTGCCATCCCGGCCTTCCGGGGCCCCAGGGGGAGTCCCAGGAGCATTCCCCGGGCTTGGCCGCCTTCCACACGGCGAAGTCCATGGGGTCCTCCTTGTTCTCGTCCAGCTTCTTGGCCCCCGACTGGATCCTGTCGGACTGGCGCATGTCCTCGAGCTTCCTCTTGCTGAGCTTGCCGTAGTCCTTGACCTTGCGGACCGAGAAGTACACGCTCCCGTCCTCGGTGACGTATCCGTATCCGCTGTCGATTATCTTCTGGACCATCGAGATTATGTCGCCTATGCACTCGCTGGCCTTAGGGTAGATGTCCGCCCGGTTGATCCCGAGCTTCTCCGCGTCCTCGAAGTACCTCCTGATGTACTCCGCGGAAAGCTCCAGGGGCTCCACCCCGCGCTCGGCGGCCCTCTTTATGATCTTGTCGTCCACGTCGGTGAAGTTGGTGACGTGGGTCACCTCGTATCCCAGGTAGCGCAGGTAGCGGGCGACGGTGTCGAACACTATCATGCTCCTGGCGTGCCCCATGTGGATGTCGTCGTAAACGGTTACCCCGCATACGTACATCTTGACCTTTCCCGGCTCTATCGTCACGAATTCCTCCTTGGAGTTCGTGAGCGTGTTGTGGACCATCAGCGACATCGGGGCGTCCAATCATGCGAACGATTAAAAAAGATTGCACGGCGTTCCCGCTTCGCGGAGCCCCGGGCTCTGTGGAGGATTGCAATGAGAGCTGATTTCGGAGCCAAGCCGTGCGTGTACCCGATGCCCGTGTTCATCATAGGGACGTACGGCGAGGACGGGGTCCCGGACGCGATGAACGCCGCCTGGGGAGGGATCGCCGAGGAGGACAGGATAACCATCTGCCTGGACCCGTCGCACAAGACCACCGCGAACATACTGGCGAGGAAGGCCTTCACGGTGAGCATGGCGGTCGAGGGCCAGGTGGAGAGATGCGACTACGTCGGCATAGTCTCGGCCAACGACGTCCCCGACAAGTTCGCCAGGTCCGGCTTCCACGCCGTCAGGAGCGGGAAGGTGGACGCCCCGCTCATACAGGAGCTCCCCATGGCCCTGGAGTGCACCTTGATAAGCTACTCGCAGGAGACCTGCACCCTCGTCGGGAGGATCGTCAACGTGTGCGCCGACGAGTCCGTCCTCACCGACGGGAAGATAGACGTCGCGAAGCTGCGCCCCATCATCTACGACACCGTGTCCAAGAAGTACCACGCCTTCGGGGCGGAGGTGGGCAGGGCGTTCTCTGACGGGAAGAAGATACGTGACGAATGATTAAATCGGATGCCGATGTTCCCCGCCCGTTCATATGCCATTCGCGGACGTCAACGGGATTAGGATGTACTACGAGGACGAGGGGGAGGGGACCCCCGTCGTCCTCATAACCGGGTTCTCCGGGGACACGACCTTCTTCAAGCAGCTGATCCCCGAGGTCGCGTCCAAGCACAGGGTGATCGTCTTCGACAACAGGGGCGCCGGGCAGACGGAGTATTCCGGGGAGGCGTTCGGATGGCAGGACATGGTCGACGACGTCCTCGCATTGCTGGACCGCCTCCGCCTGTTCCGCGTACACATGCTCGGATGGTCCATGGGGGGCCATATCGCGCAGGAGTTCGCCATCCAGCATCCCGAGAGGCTGATGAGCCTCACCCTGGTGTCCGCCTATCCCTACAGGCCGGCCAGGTCCAGCTACTTCATGAACGGGATCGTCGACTGCGCCCTCCGCGGCGGCGACCCAGAATACATCAACATGATGACCAACGCGTTCTGCTTCACCGAGGACTTCTTCGCCGGGCTCGAGGCCAAGGGGAAGGTCCTCAGGTCGCTGAAGGGCCTGGACCCCAAGGGGCTGAAGCATCAGATGCAGTCCTTGGACGGCTTCGACACCCGGGGGAAGCTGGAGTCGGTATCGGTCCCGACATTGTCAATACACGGGCTGAGCGACATAATGGTGGAGCCCAAGCTAGGGGACTACATCTCGGACAGGATCCCGGGATGCAGGGTCCTCAGGATCCCGGACGCGGGGCACATAATCAAGCCGGCGCTCTATCAGAAGGAGTTCCTGGAGCACGTGGCGTCCCACGACGTTCAGCGAGCCTCCCTCCAAGCCGGCAGGCGACGCTCGAATCCTGCTTTCGGGAAGTATTCGGTATGCGCTTCCGTTGGTCAAAGTAATACTAATAAACGGTGAGGCTATGCTAGGGCATGCTCTCTCAATCGGGAATGACAACCATAGCATCCGACTTTTCCATCACCGCCTATAGGGGGGTTCCCGAATGAAAGGGAAGCTCTCGGTGGTCGGGTTCGGCCCCGGCGCCCTCGAGAACATGACCATCCGCGCCGAGAGGACCATCCGCGAGGCGGACAAGGTGATCGGCTACACCGCCTACATCGACATGATAAAGGGCTACTTCCCGGAGGACACCCAGTACATCTCCACAGGCATGATGAGGGAGGTGGAGCGCTGCAAGATGGCCGTCGAGGAGGCGATGAAGGGCCAGAAGGTCGCCATGGTAAGCAGCGGGGACTCGGGAATATACGGCATGGCCGGGATAGTCTACGAGGTCGCCGCCGAGATGAAGGCTGACATAGACATAGACGTCGTTCCGGGCATGACCGCCGCATCCACGGCCGCCTCCGTCCTCGGAGCGCCCCTGATGCACGATCTGACGATCATAAGCCTCTCCGACCTCATGACCCCCATAGACCTGATCATGAAGAGGGTCGACTGCGCCGGGCAGGGCGACTTCATCGTCGCGCTGTACAACCCCAAGAGCAAGAAGAGGACCGACTACCTCGAGAGGGCAGCCGAGATACTGATGAAATACCGCTCCCCGGACACCCCGGTCGGAGTAGTCAGGAACGCGGGCAGGGACGGCGAGCACAAGCAGCTTACCACCCTCGGGAAGCTCAAGGACGCCGACGTCGACATGTTCTCCATCGTCATCATAGGGAACAGCAACACGTACGTGCGCGACGGCCTAATGATAACGCCCAGGGGGTACCGCGAGAAAGGACGCATGGACGGTATACTATGAGCAGAGGAAAGCTCTACGGGATAGGCGTCGGCCCCGGGGACCCGGAGCTGCTGACCCTGAAGGCGAAGAGGATCATAGAATCCTCGCCCGTGCTGGCGAAGCCCGTCAAGAAGCCCGGCGAGGAGAGCACGGCGTTCACCATAATCAAGCCCGTCGTGGACCTCTCCAAGGTGGAGGTCATCGACCTCCTCTTCGGGATGACCGGGGACAACGCCGACTACTGGGAGTTCGGCAGGAAGGCGGGCGACCAGGTGATAGAGCATCTTTCCCAAGGGAAGGACGTGACGCTGATCACCCTCGGCGACGTCTCCATCTACAGCACGTTCATGTATCTGGAGCAGTACGTCCGCTCGAAGGGATACGAGACCGAGATAATACCCGGGATCCCGGCGTTCTGCGGAGGCGCCGCCAAGGCCCGCGTCCCGCTCACGCTGGGGGACCAGTGCCTGGCCGTGGTTCCGTCGGCCAAGGACAACCCGATGCTGGAGGAGGCCCTGGAAAAGTTCGACAACGTCGTCGTCATGAAGGCGGGAAAGAGCGTCGAGAAGGTCCTGGACATCCTCGAATCCAAGGGATACGGCCCCGGGTGCGTGACCGTCGTCAGCAATGTGGGCATGCCTGACGAGTACGTCGGCCCCGCCGACGCCGGCAGGACCTACGGGTACTTCACCACCCTGATAGTCAAGAAGAACTTCGAGAAGGGCTGCTGATGCCGGCGATGGCGCCGCTGTACGTCTCGGCAGGGGACCGTCTAGTCACCGTGTTCGGCGGCGGGAACGTCGCCCTGAGGAAGATCAGGCACTTCGACGGCTTCCGCATACGCGTTGTATCTTTGAAGGTGCTTCCCGAGGTCGAGGACGAGGCGGACGAGGTGATCCTGTGCGAGATCGCGCCTGCGACGGTGAGGAAGTACCTGGAGGGAGCCTTCATCGCGGTCGCCGCCACGGACAGCAAGCAGATCAACGCGATGATCCGCGACACCGCCATGGAGCAGGGCGTGCTGGTCAATTCCGCCCACGGAGGGGGAGACGTCCTCATACCCTCGGTGATAAGGAGGCGCAACTACTCCGTTTGCATCTCATCGGAAGGCAGGGTCCCCGCCTTCCCGCCCTACGTGGCGGAGGTCCTGGACCCGGTGCTGGACGAGTCCTTCGACTCGATGATGGACGTCATGTCGCATGTCAGGCCCCTGGTGATGGGGAGCATACCCGAGCAGAGGGACCGCGCCGAGGTGCTTCGCAGGATACTCCATGACGACGGGATCTGGGAGAGGCTCAGGGCGGGCGACGTCGAGTCGGCGAAGGCCATGGCCGAAGGGATGGTGAAGGAATGATAGTCAGTTATCACGTCACGCACGTGTCTGCGGGAGGAGTGGCCGGGCTGAACGAGGTCATCACGGCCCTGGAGAAGAACGCCGAGGGAAGGATTTCCGAATGCGGAAAGGTGCAGGAATACCTGATAGTCAGGACATGCAACCGCTTCGAGGCCTACACGGCCACCGACGACGGCGATGCGGTGAAGGCGATGTTCGAAGGCCTGACCCGCGACTTCATACCGGCCGGCGACGGGGAGGTCTCGTTCATCCTGGACGACTACTCCAGCGTCAAGCACCTTTTCAGGGTGATATGCGGCCTGGAGTCGCTGATAGTGGGCGAGGACCAGATCCAGCATCAGATAAGGGATTCGTACATCAAGTCGCGCGCCGACGGGCACATAGGCAAGAGGCTCTCGTTCCTCTTCGACCACGCGCTGACCGTCGGAAAGAGGGTCAGGTCGGAGACGTCGCTCAACAAGGGCGCCGTGTCGGTGGGTTCCGCGGCAGTGGAGCTCGCCGAACGCAGGCTCGGTTCCCTGGAGGGCAGGACGGTGGCCATATTCGGAGCCGGAGACATGGCCGCGGTCATAGCCAAGAACCTCGCAGGCAAGGGCCCGGACGCGGTCTTCGTCTCCAACCGCACGTTCCAGAACGCCACCATCCTGGCCGAGCAGCTGAACGGGACCGCCGTCACCTGGGACCGCATGGACGAGACGCTGGAGAACAGCGACCTCGTATTGGTGGCAACGTCCGCCCCGCATCCCGTGGTCCATGTGGACAACGCCGTCCGCGCGATGGAGTTCAGGAAGGACCGCCCCCTGCTGATGATAGACGTCTCCGTCCCGAGGAACATCGAGCCGGAGGTCGGGAACGTCCCGAACGTTTCCCTGGAGACCATGGACTCCCTGCAGAACATAGCGATGGAGAACGTGGCCCGCAGGACCGCCGAGATAAAGGACGCGGAGCACATAATCAGGGAGGAGCTGGCCAAGATAGAGAAGGAGATGTCGGAGTCTGAGGCCAACGCGATCATCCGCGACCTCAGCCTGAAGTTCACGTCGATCAAGGACCGCGAGCTCTCCATGGCCAGGACCCGCTTGAAATCGGCGGACCCGGAATCCGTCATCGAGGACCTGACCAGGTCGCTCGTGAACAATCTCACTTCGGAGCTTTACATGAACATGAGGAAAGCCTCCAGGGAAGGCGACTGGGAGACCTGCGCCGCCGTCAGGAGGCTGTTCGGATTGGAGGATCGTTGAAATGTATTATCCACAGGTACGCATGAGGAGGCTCAGATCGAGCCGGAAGATCAGGGACATGGTCGCCGAGACCAGGCTGGACCCGTCGGAGCTGGTCCTGCCGCTGTTCTTCGATGCGAACATAGACTCCCCCCGCACCACGGACTCCATGCCCGGGGTGATCACGTATCCGCTCTCCGGATACGACGGGATCGCCAAGGAGCTGGAGGACGCGGGGGTTGGCGCGGTGCTCGTCTTCGGGATACCGGCGTCCAAGGACCCTCTGGGGTCGGACGCGTATTCGGACTCGGGCGTCGTCCAGGAGGCCATCAGGGGCCTGAAGGCGGCCTCGGACCTGCTGGTCATCGCCGACCTATGCATGTGCGAGTACACCGACCACGGCCATTGCGGCGTCCTGGACGGATGCGGGAACGTGGTGAACGACGCCACCATCGAGCTGTACGGCAGGATCGCCGTGTCCCAGGCGAAGGCCGGGGCCGACATGATAGCGCCCAGCGGGATGATGGACGGGCAGATCGCCTACATCCGCTTCGCTCTGGACGAGGCCGGGTTCCAGGACGTCCCGATCATGGCGTACAGCGCCAAGTTCTACAGCGCCTATTACGGGCCGTTCAGGGACGTGGCCTGCTCCGCGCCGGGCAAGGGCGACCGCGCCGGATACCAGATGCCCTGCGGAAACAGGCGCGAGGCGATGAGGGAGATCGACATGGACGTGGCCGAGGGCTGCGACATAATCATGGTGAAGCCCGCCGGCCCCTACCTGGACATAATCCGCGAGGCGGCGGACTCCTACAACCTCCCGATCGCGGCCTACCAGGTCTCAGGCGAGTACGCCATGATGAAGGCGGCGGCCGCCAACGGCTGGATAGACGAGGACAGGGTCATGATGGAATCGCTGCTGGCCATCAAGAGGGCCGGCGCGGACATCATAATAACCTATTACGCCAAAGAGGCGGCGCGCAAGCTGAGGGAGAGGAGATGAGCAGGTCCTCCGAGCTGTATTCATGCTCCAAGGCGCTCACTCCCGGAGGCGTCTCCAGCCCGGTGCGCGCCTTCTCCCCGAACCCTCTCTTCATAAGCAGGGGCCAGGGTTCCCGCATCTTCGACGTCGACGGGAAGGAATACGTCGACCTGTGCATGGCGTACGGCCCCTTGATCGCCGGGCACGCATGTCCCGACGTAATCGACGCCGTCAAGGACGCCGTAACCCTGGGCACGGTCTACGGCGCCCCCTCGGAGCCGGAGCTCAGGCTCTTAGAGGAGATAACCAGGCGCATGCCGTCATGCGACATGGTCCGCCTGGCCTGCTCGGGCACGGAGGCCACCATGCATGCCATAAGGCTGGCCAGGGGCTACACCGGGAAGAACGGCATAGTCAAGATGAACGGAGGGTTCCACGGCGCCCATGACGCCGTCCTGGTGGCTGCTGGGTCGGGCTCGGCCCGCGGGGTCCCCGGGTCTGCGGGAGTGCCTGCGGACGCGGTCAGGAACACGTATTCCGTGGAGTACAACGACGCCGGCGCCTTCGAGTCGCTCCTGGACAGGAACGAGGACATCGCTGCCGTCATCATGGAGCCCGTCATGGGGAACGTCGGAGTCGTCCCGCCGAAGAAGGGGTATCTGGAGGAAATGCGCAGGATAACCCGGGAGCACGGGGTCCTGCTGATATTCGACGAGGTCATAACCGGGATGAGGCTCTCGGAGGGAGGGGCGCAGAAGCTGTACGGCGTGACCCCCGACATGACCACCATGGGGAAGATCATAGGCGGAGGATTCCCCGCCGGCGCCTTCGGAGGAAGGAGGGAGATCATGGAGAACGTGGCTCCCGCCGGGAAGGTCTACGCGGCAGGAACGTTCGCCGGGAACCCGATCAGCGCCGCCGCCGGCTACGCGCTGCTGAAGCACATGGACGGGAGGTACGACGACCTCAACAGGTCCACCGCCGACTTAGTTTCCGCTCTCAGGGACCATCTGGAGGATTCCGGAACCGAGGGATGCATCCAGTGCGTCGGGTCCATGTTCTCCATAGGCCTGGGATGCGGCTCCATCTCCAACGGGACGGAGGCCCAGGGCGTGGACAGGACGGTTTTCTCCGCGTTGTTCCGCCATATGCTGGACCAGGGGATCTATCTCCCGCCTTCGGCGCTGGAGGTGGAGTTCATGTCTTCTGCGCACACGCAGGAGGACGTCGGAAGGATCGCGTCCGCGTTCGAGTCGTTCCTGAAGAAGGTGAAGGCATGAAGGTCGGGACCAGGGAGAGCGCCCTCGCCATGAGGCAGACGGAGATGTTCGTCGACGCCATGCGCGCCTCCGGGTTCAAGGGGGCCCTGGACGTGACCGGGATGAAGGCCATGGGGGACATCGACCTCACCTCATCCCTGGACAAGATGGGCGCCGTCGGAGCGTTCGTCAGGGAGCTGGACGAGGCCCTGCTCCAAGGGAGGATAGACGTCTCCGTCAACTCGCTCAAGGACATCCCGATAGACATGGCCCCCGGGCTCGCCATCGGGGCGATAATGAGGAGGGATCCCGTGGAGGACGTCATCCTCCCGTGCCCTCTGGAGGGCCTGAAGGCGGGGGCCAGGATAGGGACCTCCTCGATCAGGCGCATATCCATGATCAAGGAGGCCAGGCCGGACGTGGAGTGCGTCCCTCTGAGGGGAAACATCCATAC
>JAEEGI010026378.1_pt1 | contig 11192 bp, 9 predicted proteins | sample 8958751 | NCBI WGS metagenome assembly JAEEGI01 (sample SAMN16246545, study PRJNA631951) | gut metagenome | biome: gut microbiome; feature: rumen; material: KS-attached | host: Bos | place: Iran: Karaj | collected 2018-10 | reverse complement strand
GAGACGAAGTTGCCCCCGGGGTAGCGAACGATGGGCACTCCCAGCTCCTTCACCAGGGCCAGCACATCCTGCCGGAAGCCCTGGTCGTCCGCCGTGGGATGGTCCGGCTCATAGACGCCGCCGTACACCGCCCGGCCCAGGTGCTCGATGAAGGAGCCGAACAGACGGGGCGACACCTCTCCGATGGAATACTCCTTGTCCGCGATCAGACTGACTTTCATACCTTTTCCCCTTTCTGCAGGTCAGAGATGCTTTCGACTTCCACGCCCTTCTCCGTGACCCGGAAGCGCACCTCCCGTCCGGCGAAGGGAAAACCGTAGACCCGTTCCGGGTCTCTGTGATAATGGGGACGGGGGTCGCAGGCAAGGACCCCCTCCAGGGCCGCCCAGGTCTCCGGCGGCAGCTTTTCCTTTTCCCTTTCCGGGCAGAAAACCGGCAGCCTCGGCGGTTCTTCCCCGCCGGTAAAGCCCCCGGAAGCCCCGGGGATGCTGTCGGCATAGGGAAGATAGGGCTTGATGTCATAGACGGGGGTGCCGTCCGCCAGGTCCGCGCCCCCCAGCAGCAGACTCGGCCCCTCCGGGTCCTCCAGCTGCACAGCCAGCAGCCGTACGCAGCTGAGACCCAGGGGATTGGGGCGGAAGGGCGAGCGGGTGGCAAAGACGCCCATCCGGACGTTTCCGCCCAGGCGGGGAGGCCGCACCGTGGGGCTCCAGCCCCTGTCCGCGTTTTCGGAAAAGCCCCAGATCAGCCACAGGTGACTGAAGCCCTCGATGCCCCGCAGACATTCCCTGTTCCGGAATTCCTTTTCAAAGACCAGCAGGGAGCGCACCTCCGGCACCAGCCCGCTCTGCCGGGGGACGGCGAATTTGGAGCCGAAGGGGCTGCGGACGAAAGCGACGGGGCGCAGCTCCATTTCAGTATTTCCTCCGGCGCACGGTCCGCCCCTTGAGGTGCTCGGCGGCCAGAAGCTGGGGGTCGTCCCGCTGCCGCGCCGTATAATAGGCGAAGCACACCGCCCCCGCCGTCAATACATAGTAGACAGCGGCGCAGAGATGGTAGGAGGCCCCCGCAGCATGGAGGGCCAGCATCAGCTCGCAGAGGAAGTCGATGCCGAAGGCGGCGGCGATGAGCTTCTTGTCTTCCGGCTTCCGTCCTCCCTCAAAGGCATACCAGATCAGCCGCACCAGGGCTGCGGTCAAAGCGAAGCGGCAGATATAGTCCACCGCGCTCATCCAGAACAGGCTCGGGGGGGTCTCTGCCAGGGCCTGCAGCTGCAGCTCCATGGCCGGGGCCTGCTCCTCCGGCACGGAGGCCAGCACGGCCTCCAGGCCCTCGCGGTTGGCGGTCATGGCCGTGCTGAGGCGCAGTATCGTGTTCAGAGCGCCGAGATAGAGCAGCTCGAACAGCCGGTAGCCCAGACCGAAGCTGATGGGTACCCGGATGGTGGAATGCTGCTTCTTCAGGAACCAAAGCCCCAGGGCATAGGCGCCCACGTCGCAGGCGGCCGCGATGAGAGCCCGCACCGGGCCGTAGATCCACATCCCCGCCCCATGCTCGGAGGAGGCCAGTTGAGAGAACGCGGCGGCGGGAGCCAGGCGCAGCAGGTTTTCCGAAATGAGGAAGCCGAAGAGAAAGAAAGCGGCAAGTCCCCCCAGCAGAGCGATATGGTTGAAACGCCTGCGGTAGACATACCACATGTAATACAGGGCGGGCATCAGCAGGCAGACGGCGAACAGCACCGTCAGCGCCGTGAGCAGACCGCCGGAAAAAACAGATTCGGAATCCAAAGACAGTCGACCTCCAGTAATGGAAAGGCGCCCTCACCGAGGGCGCCTCAAATTGCAGACAAAGCATCGCAGATTTCGCGCCCGCGGGCGCGAAATGATCCGGGATCATTTTTCGCGCGGAATGGGGAGCGGAGTGCAGACCCTTTCTCAACGCGCAGCCCAGCGAAGCGGTCGTGCGCTGAAGTGAAGCTCAGTTGAAGATCTTCAGGATGTCGTCAAAATCATCCTTGGGCTTGGCCGGAGCGGGAGCCGCCTGGGGCTTGGGTTCGCTGGCCTTCTCCGCCTTGGAGGGGAGCTTGCCCGCATTTTCCCCGTCGAAGCAGGTGGCGATGACGATGACCCGCAGCTCGTCCTCCATGCTCTCGTCGAAGGATGCGCCGAAGATGATGTTGGCGTCGGGATGGGCGGCGGCTTCCACCAGGCTGGCGGCGATGTCCACTTCCTCCAGCCCCATGTCCGGAGAGCCGATGATGCTGACCAGAACGCCCTTGGCGCCGTTGATGGAGGTCTCCATCAGCGGGCTGGAAACGGCCATCCGCGCCGCCTCCTCCGCCTTGTTCTTGCCGGAGGCGTGGCCCACGCCCATATGGGCCTTGCCCGCGTCCTTCATGACGGTGGTCACGTCGGCAAAGTCGAGGTTGATGAAGCCGGTCTTCTTGATCAGGTCGGAGATGCTGGTGACGGCCTGCAGCAGGACCTCGTCCGCGATGCGGAAGGCGTTCATCATGGTGATCTTCTGATCGGAGGCGAGCTTCAGACGCTCGTTGGGGATGATGAGGAGGGAGTCCACCTTGCCGATGAGCTCGTTGATGCCCGCGTCGGCCTGGAGCATGCGCTTGCGCCCCTCGAAGCCGAAGGGCTTGGTCACCACGCCCACGGTGAGGATGCCCTGCTCCCTGGCGATATCGGCCACCACGGGGGCCGCGCCGGTGCCGGTGCCGCCGCCCATGCCGGCGGTGATGAACACCATGTCCGTATCCTCAAAGGCCTTGTTGATGTTGTTGCGGTCCTCCTCGGCGCTGCGCTTGCCCACCTCGGGGTCGCCGCCGGCGCCCTGGCCGCGGGTCAGCTTTTCGCCGATCTGAAGCTTCACATCCGCCCGGGAGGCGCCAAGCACCTGCTTGTCCGTGTTGATGGCGATGAATTCGACGCCCTGGACGCCCACCTCCACCATATGGTTGACCACGTTGTTTCCGGCGCCGCCGACGCCGACGACCTTTATATTCACCACATTGTCGGGACCGGTCTCGAAATCAAAAGGCATGGTTTTTTCCTCCCGTACACGTATTTACACTTTGCGTTTTAGTTTATTAGTATAGATAATTCTATATCAAAGGTTTCCACAGGTCAATAGGAAAAAAGAAAACCAGGGGGCAAATTTCGCCCCCTGGCTGCTCATTTTCCGGTTTATTTGAAGAATTTGTCCCAAAGCGCGTCCCAATCGTCGTCGGAAGCGCCCTTTTTCGCCTTCTCCGCGGCGCTGGGCGCAGCCTTCTGCTTTTCCACCACTTCGGCCACCTCCTCGCGGTCAGGGGAAGCGCCAAACGAGCCGTCCCCGAAATCCGTGGCGATAACGATGACGCGCAGGGCGTCCATCAGGTTCTCGTCGAAGCCCAGGCCGAAGATGATATTGGCGTCCTCGTGGGCGGATTGCTGGATACGGTCCATGACGGCGGACAGGTCTTCCATGGGCAGATCCGGCGAGCCGATGATGTTGATGATGACGCGCCGCGCCCCCACGATATCGGTGTCCATGAGCTCGCTGTGGATGACGGCAGCGGCCGCTTCCTCCACCTTGCTCTTGCCGCTTGCTTCCCCGATACCCAGATGGGCCAGGCCGCTGGAACGGAGGACGGTTTTCAAGTCTGCAAAGTCCAGGTTGATGAAGCCGGTGCTCCGCAGCAGGTCGGCGATGCCGCCCACGGCACGGATGAGCACCTCGTCGGAGACGGAAAAGGCGTTGGCAAGGCTGACCTTCTGGTCTGTCACCTTCTTGAGGTTGTCGTTGGGGATGACGAAAAGGGTGTCCACCTGCTCCAGGAGGGCTTGTATCCCCTGGTCCGCCGTGCGCGTTTTCCGCGCGCCCTCCCAGCGGAAGGGCATGGTGACCACGGCCACGGTGAGGACCCCGGCGCTGCGGGCTGCCTCCGCCACCACGGGGATCGCCCCAGTGCCGGTGCCGCCGCCCATGCCGGCGGTGAGGAAGACGGCGTCCACCCCCTCAAAGAGCTTCTGAATGGCATTCTTGCTCTCCTCGGCGGCCATGCGGCCGATCTCCGGCCGGGAACCCGCTCCCTGCCCCTTGGTCAGCCTTTCGCCGATGGCGAGCTTTTCCTCCGCCGCGCAGCTGCCCAGGGCAGACCTGTCCGTATTGATGGCGCAGTAGCTCACGCCCCCGATGCCGCTCTGCTTCATGCGGCTCACCACGCTGCATCCGGCGCCGCCGATGCCCACGACCTTCATATTGATGATCTCTGCCATATCTTTCGCTCCCCCATCCCGCCGGACTTCTCAGCCCGGAAAATAGTGACCCTCCTGGGGCGTAGACATGTCCAGGGTGCCCCTGTCTCCCGCGCCCAGATTACCTACTATACGTTTCAGCAGGTCCAGTTTGTTTTCCAGTTTTTCCTGCCTGCCCATGCGGACATTGAACCGGTCCAGATACCGGAAATGCAGATCGCTGACATTGCTGAAATCCAGGTCCTGCACGTCCAGGCGCATCTCCTTCTCGCTGAGCAGGGTCAGCATTTCTCGCAGATAGCTGAGCTTGGTGCTCTCAGCATCGCTCACCTGCAGGGTCTGCCCTACCTGGGTCTCCAGCGGCGTGATGCCCCGGATCTGCAGCAGCTCCCCTTCGTCGCCCCGGAAGCCGCTGACGGCCTTGCAATCCTGGCTCAGCAGCAGCGTGCCCTGCTCCGTTTTCAGCACGGCCACCGCAGAGGTCTCTTTCACGGTGATCACCATGCGGTCCGGCACCACCAGGGAGATGTGCGCTGCGGAAATGCCCGGCAGGCTGGAACGGATGCGCCGGGAAGCGATGCTCCGCAGGGACATAAGTCCGCTGTCGCCGGGCTTCAGCCCGGAGGCCTCGGTGATCTCACTTGAAGAGTATATCACATTTCCCTCAACCTGTATATCAGAAATTTCAAAGAAAATGTTCGCCGCCAGAAATATCGCAACGGCAGCCAGCAGGTAGCGGATCATCCGCAGCCGGCTCTCGCTGCGCAGCTTTCTCTGGCGCGTCCGTGTCCGCCGTTCCAGTGCCTTATCCATGGGTATCTTCCTTCCGTGATTATTCCTCCAGGCGCTCGGCCGCCGCGCCTAGGGCGGTCAGGGCCGCTGCCATATCCTCGTATCCCCGCTCCACATGCTCCAGGCCCCGGATGAGGCTCTCCCCCTCTGCGGACAGGGCTGCCACAGCCAGGGCTGCCCCGCCCCGCAGGTCGGATGCCAGCAGGTCCCCGGCGCGGAGCGTTTTCACGCCCCGGATCACCGCCGTCTTCCCCGCCGTTCGGATATCCGCCCCCATGCTCCGGAGGGCGGGCACATGGCGGTAGCGGCTCTCGAATATCGTCTCGATCATCACTGTGGTCCCCGCCGCCTTCAGGGAGGCCGCCATGAGGGGCGGCTGGGCGTCGGTGGGGAAGCCGGGATGGGGCCTGGTGATGATGGGGCCGGGGCTGCGGAGTTCCCCCTTACGCTCCAGGACGATCAGGTTCTCCCCCGTGTTCACCGTGCAGCCCATGCGCCGGAGGGCCTGCAGGACGGGGACCATATGTTCGGGGCAGGCCTCATAGAGCCGTACCCGACCTCCGGCGGCGGCACAGGCCGCCAGCCAGGTTGCCGCGGCGATCCGATCCGGCAGGATGCGCTTTTCCCCGCCGTGGAGCTTCCGCACGCCGCAAACGCGGATGACGCCGCTGCCCGCGCCGGTGACCAGAGCGCCGCAGGCGCGGAGGTAATCCTGAAGATCCAGGAGCTCCGGTTCCCTGGCCGCGCCGGTGATGACCGTGCTCCCTTCCGCAAGGACGGCGGCCAGCATGGCATTTTCCGTAGCTCCTACGCTGGGGGTAGGCAGGTCGATGCGCCCGCCCGTCAGCCGGGCTGCGCGGCAGCAGAGCCTGCCGCCTGCTTCGGTGACCTCCGCTCCCAGGGCCCGCAGTGCCATAAGATGCAGGTCCACCGGCCTGGGCCCCAGCTCACAGCCTCCAGGCAGGGAGAGGCTCGCTTCCCCGCAGCGGCTAAGGAGGGCGCCCAGGAAGATAACGCTGGAGCGCATCTGCCGCATCAGTTCGTCCGGCACCTCCGGGGCGATGGGGCCGGAAGCGTCCACATACAGGACGTCCCCTTCCTCGTAGACCCGGCAGCCGATATGCCGCAGGATACGGACCGTTGCCGCCACGTCGGTGAGACGGGGGCAGTTCCGGAAAACGCTCAGCCCCCCCGTCAGCACGGAGGCTGCCAGCAGCGGCAGAGCGCTGTTCTTCGCGCCCTGGACCCGCAGGCTGCCGTTGAGGCTGCACCCGCCGGTGATCTTCAATATGCTCATATCCGTCCCTCCGCAAGAAGTTTCAGAACATCCTATGCGGAAGGACTTTTTTGGTGTCTGTCAGGCCTTTCGCCCCTCGCTCAGGCGCAGCATCTCATCCACGATGGTGTCCAAAGCGTCGGGCCGGTCCAGGCTCCGCTGGGCCTGACCCATGGCGCGGAGGGCGGCCGGGTCGGTAAGGAGTTCCCGGACAAGGCTGCCCAGGGTCTCCGGCGTCAAGTTCTCGTCCCGCAGGAGGCGGGCGCCTCCCGCTTCTTCCAGGAGCCTGGCGTTTTTCTCCTGGTGGTTGCCCGTGGCGTAGGGATAGGGCACCAGCACGGCGGCCCGACCCACGGCGCAGAGCTCTCCCAGGGTGGAGGCGCCTGCCCGGCAGATAATCAGGTCCGCCGCCGCCATGGCGGTGGGCATATCGTAGATATAAGGCCGCAGCTCCGTATACTTCGGCTCGGCTTCGCCGGCCTGGGCCAGCAGCGCCTTCATGGCCTTGAGCCCCTCTTCCCCGCCGCCGCAGGCGTGGAGAAGACGGAAAGCGCCGGTTTTCTCGTTTTCCGCGGCCAAGGCCGCCACGGCGCCGTTGAGCCGCCTGGCTCCCAGACTGCCGCCGAAGGAGAGGATGAAGGGCTTATCATCCAGGCCCATCTGCCGCCGGGCTTCCTCCCGGTCGGCTTCCCGGAAGCCGCTGCGCACGGGCATGCCTACAGTGAGCACCCTTTCCGGGCGGCGGTAACCGCTGCGGCTCTCCTCAAAGGCCACCATCATCCGGTCCACATGCCTTTCCAGCATCCGGGTGGTGAGGCCGGGCATAGCGTTGGCCTCGTGCAGCAGGGTGGGGATATTCTGGCTTGCGGCAGACCGGAGCACGGGGAAGCACACATAGCCCCCGGTGCCAAGCACCGCATCGGGCTTGAATTCCCGGATGATCCTAGCCGCTTCCCGCACCGCCCGGTCCAGCTGCCCCGCGGAGCGCAGGTTATGGACGATCTCCCTGGGCTTCAGGCTGCGGTGGAGGTTCCCCACGGTGATTCCCCGGATGGGGAATCCCTCCCGCGGCACGAGCTCCATCTCCATATTGTCCGAAGCGCCCACAAAGAGGCACCCGGCGTCGGGCATCAGCGTCCGTATCCGCTGGGCCGCGGCGACGGCGGGGTTGATATGGCCGCCGGTGCCGCCGCAGGCAAAGAGAAAATTCATGAAACTAACCTCAATGGCAGGGGGTTTCGAACCCCCGCTTATTTATTGGCGACCTCCCTGGAAGCGGAGAGGATCAGTCCCACCTCCGCCATCTGCACGATCAGAGCCGTGCCGCCGGAAGAGAAGAAGGGCAGGGAGATGCCTGTGGAGGGCAGGAAGTTGGTGACCACGCCCACATTCAGGAAGACCTGGATGGCGATCAGGCCGGTGAAGCCGATGACCATCATGCGGCTGAACTGGTTCTTGCACTGGAGGGCCAGCCAGAAACCCCGGAGGATCAGCACCGCGAAGAGCAGCAGGATCAGCACCGCCCCCACGAAGCCCAGCTCCTCGCAGATGATGGAGAAGATATAGTCGTTCTGCGCTTCGGGGAGATAGAGGTATTTCTGGCGGCTGTTGCCCAGCCCCAGACCCAGCAGCCCGCCGGAGCCGATGGCGTAAAGGGACTGGATGATCTGCCACCCGTCTCCCAGGCGCTGGGACTCCGGGTCCAGCCAGGCGGCGATCCGGGCGAACATATAGCTGTCCTTCGCCTTTTCCACGACCCAGTCGGCATGGCCCCGAAGATAGAACACCACCATGAGAACCACAACGGCGGCGACCGCAAACCAATACCAGCGGGTACCGCCGGCAAACATCATGATGGCGCCGATGCCCAGGATGATGATGGTGGCGGACAGATGAGGCTGCTCCAGCAGCAGAAAGCTGAAGATGATCAGCACCGCAGCAAAGGGCACCACGCCCCAGGTGAAGGTGCGCATTCTTTCCGGGCCGAAGCGGCAGGTCCAGTCCGCGAAAGCCAGAATGACCGCCGCCTTCACCAGCTCCGAGGGCTGGGCGGTGATGGGGCCGATCTGGATCCAGCGGACTGCGCCGTTTCCCCGCAGACCCGTGAGCAGAACGCCCAGCAGCAAGCCCAGGGCCGCCAGGAGGGAGAGGAAAGACAGCCTGCGCAGGAAGCTCATGGGGATGAAGGACACCACGATCATGGCCCCGATGCCGATGGCGGCATAGATGGCCTGGGTGGTGAAATACCGCATGGGGGCCGCCTCGCCTGTATCCGTCACCGTCTCAAAATAGGCGATGGCATAGCTGGAGGAAAGGAGCATGATAAGACCCACCGCAAGCAGCAGCAGGGTCAGCACCAGGAAGGGCACGTCTACCCTGCCCAGGCGTCCGCCCCGCCGCCGGGCAGGCTTTTGCTCCGGTTCCGGCAAGACCTCCGGCTGCTGAGGCTTCTGATAGGGGAAATCATACAGCTCCGCCATAATGCGCTCTCCGTCTCACTGTTCTCTGCCGCTTCGCGTCACAGGCCGTAACGGCTGCGGACGCAGAAGAAGGTGATCACGGCCAGGGCCAGGGAGACGCCGGAAAAAACGGCGAACACCTTGATCTCGCTCCAGCCGCATTTCTCGAAATGGTGGTGGATGGGGGCCATTTTAAAGATCCTCTTCCCGTGGGTCAGCTTGAAATAGCCCACCTGGAGGATGTCCGACAGGGTCTCGCAGATATACACAAGCCCCAGGGGGATGAGCACCAGGGGCATATCCAATGCGAAAGCCAGGGCGGATACCGCGCCGCCCAGGAAAAGGGAACCCGTGTCCCCCATAAAGACCTTGGCCGGATGGAAATTGAAGATCAGGAAGCCCAGGAGCCCCGCCGTGAGGGCTGCGGCGAAGATCGCCTGGCTCTCCATCTTCCAGAGGGCGGCCAGGGCAAAGAAGCAGACCGCCACCGGCAGAGTGACGCCGGTGACCAGGCCGTCCACCCCGTCGGTGAGGTTCACGCTGTTCACCGTGCCTACGATGACGAAGGCGGCGAAGATCACATAGACCGCTTCCGGCAGGGGGATGGTCGCCCCTACGAAGGGTATATAGAGGTTGGGGCTCAGGAAGCCCAGGTAACGCAGCAGCAGCACGAAGGCCACCGCCACGGCCAGCTGCAGGATGAATTTCTGCCCCGCCTTCAGCCCCTCGTTGTGGTGGTGACGCACCTTCATATAATCGTCGAAGAAGCCGATGGCCCCGTAGATCAGGCTCATGGCCAGCATGGCCAAGGCGCTGTAGTTCCCGCCCCGGAAGAAGGGGATGCAGGTGACGGTGACGGCGACCAGCATGCCCGCGATGAACATGATGCCGCCCATGGTGGGGGTACCCTCCTTGCTCATGTGCCAGACGGGGCCGTCCCGCTTGATGCTCTGCCCGGCCTTCAGCCGCCGCAGGACAGGGATCAGCACCCGGCCCAGCAGCGCCGTGAGCACCAGGGATATCAGGAATGCCTGCAGGTATCTCATTGGTCAGGACCTCTCGGTTTCGTAGTATGGGGCTGCCCTACAGGCTACCCAGGACCTCTGCGGCGATCTCCCGTTCGTCCATGTGGTATTTCGTCTTGCCCACGATCTGATAGGTCTCGTGGCCCTTCCCCGCCAACACCAGGGTGTCCCCCGGCCGGGCATGCTCGATGCCCCAGCGGATGGCCTCCCGCCGGTCCGGGATCACCACATAGGGGGTGTCCAGGCCCTCAAAGCCGGGCAGGATCTCCGCGATGATGGCCTCCGGGTCCTCGGTGCGGGGGTTGTCGGAGGTGACGATGACGTAGTCGGCCAGGGTACCCACCACGCGGGCCATCTTGGGCCGCTTCGTCCGGTCCCGGTCGCCGCCGCAGCCGAAGAGGACGCCCACCCGCCCTTTGGCGGTGTCCCGCACGGTGCGGATCATGTTGTCCAGAGCGTCCGGCGTCACGGCATAGTCGATGAGGAGGGTGAAATCCCGCCCCGTGGGGACCACCTCCATCCGCCCCTTGACGCTCTTGCATGTTTCCAGGGCGGCGGCCAGTGCCTTCAGGGGCAGGCCCAGGGCCAGGCAGCAGCTGAGTGCCGCCAGGGCGTTGTAGACGGAGAAGAGGCCGGGGATATGGAGGCAGGCCTTTGCCCTTTCGCCCCCGTAGCAGGCGGTGAACTCCACCCGGTCCGGCAGCAGGCGCACATCCTCCGCCCGCAGGGAAGCCCCCTCTCCCAGCCCGTAGCTGACGCAGGGGACGGCGAGAGCCGGGAGGATCTTCTCCGCAGCCGCATCGTCCCGGTTCACGGCAGCGGCCCTGCTTAGGCCGAAGATCTTCATCTTCGCCTCCAGGTAGGCCTCCATGGTCTTGTGGAAATCCAGGTGGTCCTGGCTCAAATTCGTAAAGCAGCCCACGGCGAAGGGCACGCAGCAGACCCGGTCCAGGTACAGGGAGTGAGAGGAGACCTCCATCACCGCGTATTTGCAGCCCGCGTCCACCATCTCCCGGAAGTAGGCCATGATATCCCGGCTCTCCGGCGTGGTGTTCACGGCGGGATAGACCTTGTCCCCCACGATGTTCTCGTTGGTGCCCAGCAGCCCCGCCTTCTCCCCGGTGACGGTCATCAGCAGGCTGCGGATGAGGTTCGTGGTGGTGGTCTTTCCGTTGGTGCCGGTGACGCCGATCACCGTCAGCTCCTCCGCAGGCCGCCCGAAGAAATTGGAGGCGGCCAGGGCCATGGCCCGGCGGCTGTCCTTCACCAGGACGTAAGGGGTCTCCACCGCAGGCGCCTCCTCGCAGATCACCAGGGATGCGCCCTTCTCCACGGCAGCCGGGATGTATTTATGTCCGTCGGTCTCGTAACCCCGCACGGCGATGAAGGCGTC
>JAEEGI010026375.1_pt1 | contig 11193 bp, 6 predicted proteins | sample 8958751 | NCBI WGS metagenome assembly JAEEGI01 (sample SAMN16246545, study PRJNA631951) | gut metagenome | biome: gut microbiome; feature: rumen; material: KS-attached | host: Bos | place: Iran: Karaj | collected 2018-10 | reverse complement strand
ACGTGCCGCAGAACGGCTTCTCCACCGAACCCACCTGAATACCCTTGGTATCGATGTCGGCCGACAACCTGAAGAACTGGTTCTGGAAGTTCTTACCCTCGGCCACTTGTTTGGCCAGAGCCTCCCATTCGTTGCTCGACTTCAGCAGGTACGGGTCAGCACTGTTACCACTGCCCAGCCACGTTGTCTGTGCCCAGACCGTTGTCGTAGCGCAAAGCAGCGCTGCCAGCAGCATGAATAGTTTCGTCTGTTTCATGTTCATTTGTTTATTGTTTTAATTATTGTATCAGTTAGTACATATTCTGAGAGCAAAGATACGGAGTATTTTCGCTATCTTTGATGGCAAAGATACAAAAAATAATCTGTACCGCAAAAGTACAGACCATTTTTTGCCGTTTTCAGACAAGATTTAAAGGTTTTCAGACGAAATCTGAAGTCTGAAAGACGAAATTTAAAACTTTATAATGCTATATTTTTGCAATTACAATAAGTTTTTGTACATTTGCAAAAAATATAAATAACAGAAACTATGCCGAGAAAGAAAGGCGGATTGCCTTATGAAGTACACCCTACGCCTGCCAAGGGCAAGGATGGAAAGAACATCATGTACGTAAAGCCTGCCAGGGGTCATAAGTTGAACATGAATGCTGTCGACCAGTTCTGTAGTCGCGGAGGCTACGGCATGCGGGAAGGTGAACTGTCGAGAGCTTTCGCCGTGTTTATGAGTGCTGCCGCAGAACTGATGTCGATGGGCTATCGCATCGACACCACCATTGGCTCGTTTGCACCCAAACTGGCTTTGAAGCGTGAGATTACCGATGCCAACGACGTCAAGAACAGCGACGTGATGCTCGACGGGGTAGAATACAACCCGGGCAAGAAGTGGAGCAAGGCCATTGGCAAGTGGCTCGACGACGGATTCCGCAAGGTCGAAACCCCTAACGTCCAGGAGATTATAGGCGACAAGGCACATCTGGAGAAGGCCCTCGCCGAGTGTCTGAAACGCGGTTTTACCACCGTGAGGTCGTTCGCCTATCACGCCAACCTCACTATGTATTCTGCCAGAAAACAGCTGAATGAGTGGACCAAGGGCGAGCACCCCAAACTGATGAAGAGCCGTATGGGTCAGCAGGATATATATACTGAAATTTGAAAAAACATAGCCCCATACGCCCCAATTCTCCGAAGCCCCTTTGTACAAAGGAATCTTTTAGGGGCTATGTTTGCCAAAAAGGGTGCCCCAACCCCGCCCCAACAGTGCCCCTTACAAAAACTTGTCCGTAGCTTTTGCGTATACGCGAACGGTTGTTTGCGTAGGCGCAAACGGTTGTTTGGGCTAACGCGAACGGTTGCGAGAAGGCTTCTCAGTCCCTCCCACAACGGCTCTTGCACCCTGCCCGGACGGGCCTCGTAGCCTATAAGGTCTTATCTGAACGACGTAAAGGGACTATCGCAGTGAGCCAAAGATGCCATTTGAACCGAACAAAGATGCTATTTCAACAACATTCATGCTTTTTTTATGCATTTTTTTTGCTAAAATACTTGCATTTTGCATGATTTTTTTGTATCTTTGCAGGGAATAATAAACACACATGATGAATATGAAAATTACCAAAGTAAACACCACAGCAGGGCAGTTCAAATTGCCCGTTTCAACAGAGTTAAGTAGCGTAGTCGAGCGCATGCAGGAACCAAGAACCAAAGAAGTCGCAGACCGTATCGCCAAAATCGCCATGCAGTCGAGGCTGATGATGGAGCAAGGCATGCCCAAATACTTCATCCGAGACACCGACTCGTTGCCCTATCTCATCTTCTCGTCCACATTCGGCAAGGCCGGATTCGACAAGCCCCTGTCGTTCACGGGGCTGGTATTGCTCAACATTCCCTGTCCACAAGGCATTCAGCAGGTCACCGAGTTGCGCGACAAGGTGCGTCAGATACCTTACACGATGCTGGCATTCGCCGGCGTCAGCGGTGTGACGCTGAAGGTGGTCGTCAAATGCAAATATGATTCGGACGGCCTTGACATTCAGGATTATACCGCGTTCCTGAAGGAAGCCAAGGACAATGCCATGCGCCTTTACATTGCGCTGACACAATGCGACATGCTGGTGGGCGAGGTACACATCACCAACGGATGCCGCATGAGCTACGATCCCCTGCTCTATTACAATCCCCAGGCCCAGGTGCTGCCCGTAGTCCGTCAGGGGAAGGACCCGCTGAAAGCCTACGAAGGCACCAAGGCCGACGACAACGGCACCGTCGTGTGGTATCCCGGCTACGAACAGCGCGAACGCATCGAACTGGAATACCAGACTTGTCTTGCAAAGGCACTCGACGACTGTCCAGAGAATATGGAGCAGTGCCTGCAGGCATTGGCCGACTACTGCAACAAAGCCTGTCTCGCGGAGGAAGGCTGCATCGTCAGGGCATCTTGGAACGCACGCTTCAAGCCGTTGGGAATAGACCTGATTCGCAAGACGTTCCGTAATGCATACAAAAAGCCATACCAAGGAACGCCCATCTCGCAGATGAACGAAAAGGAGCGCATCATGCGGAGCATCGAGGACTTCCTGGCGCGTCGCTATCAGCTCAGATACAATGTAGTGAAAGGCGTTACGGAGTTCCGTCCCAACGACCTGCGCTTCCGTCCCTGGCAGCCGGTCACCGACAGAAATCTGAAGAGTCTCGTAGTGGAAGAGATGAAGGAGGGCGGCGAGAGCTGGATGAACGACATCCGCACCTACATCGAGTCGGCTCACATCGAGGACTACAACCCCATCCACGAGTTTCTGGCCGGTTGTGGAGAATGGGACCAGAAGCATAACTACATCGAGGACTTTGCACGGCGTCTGCCCACCAACTACAAGCTGTGGCCCAAATACTTCCATCGCTGGTTCCTGGCTATGGTGGCTCAGGCACTGAACCTGAACAAGGACTACGGTAACTCGATGGTGCCCCTGCTCATTGGCGAACAGGGATATATGAAGACACAGTTCTGCAACCATATCCTGCCCGAATCGATGCGTGAGTACTATATGAAGGACATCAAGCTCGACAATGCCGAACAGGTGGAGCGCGTGCTGGGACGCATGTGGCTGGTGAACATCGACGAGTACGACTCGAAGACGCAGCGTGAACAAGCCAAGATCAAACGCCTGCTCACCGAGAACGAGGTACAGACACGCAAGATGCGTTCCAACCAGTACACGCTGACCCCACGCCTCTGTTCGTTCATTGCCACCACCAACGATACTTCTCCCCTACCCTCTGGCGACGGCACCCGCCGCTACCTTTGCATTGAGGTAACCGGCAAGGCAGACATGAGCGGTCGTATACCCTATCGCCAAATGTTTGCACAAGCTGTAAAAGAACTGAACGTTCGCGACTGCATCTATTGGTTTACGTCGGAAGACGAGCAGGAGATTCAGCGTCATAACAGCGAGTATCAGCAGGAGTCGACGCCGGAAATGGTGCTCTCGGAAATCTTTGAGCCCACATCCGTCCATAGAAGCGAAAACCTGTGGAGCACTACAGCCATTCAAAAAGAACTCAGCAATCACCTGAAGGCCAAAGACGTCCCCAATCTCACCATGCTCGGCAAAGCCATCAAGAAGCTGAAATGGCCCCAAAGCAAAGCAAACGGCACCCGCGGCTATTACCTCCGTCTCAAAAAACAATAGTGCAAAAAGGGGCACTGTTGGGGCATAGTTGGGGCACAGTTTTATACAAATATAGCCCCTGCGAACCCGCTCATTATCAATAAGATAGCAGAAAAGGGGCGCAAGGGGCTATGTTTTTTACGTCTTCGCTATATACGGTGCACTCATTTTTATCTCTGATCTTTGTAAGTCAGAACTAGTGTTTGTGATAAGGGCATGTGTCTGCCGTATAGCCTGGGTGGGTGCAAGGCTCAACGTGGACATCGGTACGATACCAGCAGCCGTTCACACGCTCGGGCTCTGTGAAGATACGCTCGGCACGTACCATCATCAGGTCACCGACGGTCAGCGAGCCGTAAACGTCATCGCCATAGCCCGGACCGATGGCCCTGTTGCCAGTATCACCACTGCCTGCCGAGGCATGAACGGTGCCGCCTGTGATGGTCACATTAGCGCCGTCGCCTCCTTCGCCGCCGCCGATACCGGCACCACCGTAACTGCCCTTGGCATAGACGTAGCCGCCGCTGATGGTGACGGTGCTGCCGTCGGCATCCTCGCCGCCGCCGATACCGGCAGCATCCACGCCGCCGTAGGCATAGACCTCGCCGCCGGTCACGGTCAGCGTGCCGCCTTGCTTGCCGCCGCTGAAGAGGGCTTCACAGCCACTGCCGATACCGGCTCCCTGATTGCCGCCCTTGGCATAGACATAGCCACCGCTGATGGTGACTTTCGAGCCGTTGGCGTCTCTTCCGCCACCGATACCTGCGCCGCCGCCTCCGGCATCAACACTTGCAGAACCGTAGGCATAGACCTCGCCACCGGTCACAGTGAGTTCACCGGTAAAAGTCAGCAAATCTGAGGAATTGTAACCGCAGCCGATACCGGCACCATTGCCCCCACCCCATGCTCTCACCAGACCACCATGGATGGTGACATAGGCACCGTTGCAGTCATCTCCACTGCCGATGCCTGCACCATCGTCGCCACCTGTAGCAGAGATGTCGCCGCCGTAGATGGTGATAACACCGCCGTTAAGGGGATTTTTTTCATCTAAACCGTTATAACCGCTGCCGATGCCTGCAGCACCATATCTGTAGGCAGCCTTAGCTTCGATGTAGCCGCCATAAATCATTACGCTGCCGTTTTTCATGTCTCCGCCACCGATACCGGCACCGGCGGCACCTTCGTTATTATAAGGATGGAAACCATAAGTATCACCTCCTTCGGCATAGATATTTCCGCCATAGATGACGATGGTGCCGTCGTGACCTCTGCGACCACAACCGATGCCCGCTCCTCCTAGGGATCCTCTGGTGTTGATGTCACCGCCGTGGATGACAATGGTGCCGACGGTTTTGCCATCATCGCCGCCAATACCTGCGTGAAATTCCTGAATTACCTCATTATCAACCAACAGTTTACCCGAATCGTTTGATTGGCCATAGATATACAGCTCATTATCATCCTCCACACCGACGAAATATGTTGAAAGCTTGGCACCGTCGCAGAGTATGAGGTGGTGCTTGCCGCCGCCCTTACAGTAAACCCTTTCGCACTCGATGTCACCCTTGACCACGTAGTAGCCAGGCTGAATGGTAACAGGGTCATCACTGCTCTGCAGCACGGTGTAGCTGCCGCTTGCCAGCGTCTTGATTTCTGCCTTGACAGTCTTGCTTGCTTCATCCCAGGAGTGCTCGATGTAATAGACCGCGCCGTCGGGGAGGGCATTGGCCAACTTCGCCTCGTTGCCGTCGAGGCTGACCGCCATGACGCCGGTTAAGTCTGGCGTGAAGATGGTGGCAGGGTCCACGTCGCTGTTGTTCTTTTTATAGCCGCTGGTGAAGGTGCCGATATTGTCTTCCATAGTAACACCAATGCTGCTGCCTGCAAGGCTGCCGGTGACGGTGATGACTGCATTGTCCTTCAGGAAGACATTGTGCGTCAAGCCTTCTTTTCCCTTGTTGTCAGTAATGGTGTTCTTGCCCTGCATGTTGAGCGTGGCAGTGCTGTAATTATAAATGCCGCCGCCGTTCTTTCCGCAGGTATTGCCGGTGATGGTGCAGCCGTCGAGTGTCAGCGTGCCGTAGTTGCAGATACCGCCGCCACCTTTCGACTTGGCCTGATTGCCCGTGACGGTCACGTCCGTTAGGGTTGCCGTAGCACCCTCGGCGTTGAATATACCGCCGCCACCTGTTGGATCATCTTTATCGAAACTCGTGTTGCCCGTAATGGAACCGCCCTTCATCGTCAGCATGCCGCCGCTTAGGTTGCAGATGGCGCCGCCCTTGTCGTCGCCCGTACAGCCAGTGATGGTGACGTCCGTCAGGTTAGCCGTACCTGCCTCGTTGCTGACACCGCCGGCGTTGCCGCCCCAGCCGCCTTTCAGGGTCCCGTTACTGAGGTTCAGCGTAGCGCCACTACGTACTGTGATAACCTGACCGCCGCCTTCACCGCGCTCCGTCAGCTTGCGGTCCAGGGTGAAGCCACCGAGGTTGATGGCCACCTTTGTGCCGCTTTCGATACTCAGCGTACTGTTGCTAAGCTGGATGTCGTTAGCCAGCTTGATGCTTGCACCGTCTTTGATGGCACTACGCAGTTCCTGGTCGTTCGTCACCAGTGTAGCGTCCTCGTCATCCAGGGGCTTGGGTTTTACCGGGTTGTCATCATTACTACAAGCTGTAAACATGGCAGCCATCATGACGGTGGCCAACATGGCGAATATAGCCAAAGTCTTTTTTCTCTTCATATTGATTCAGTTTTTTGTTTAGTCGTATTTGTTTAGTAGTTATGCCTCCTGACAAATAAGTTCCTCGGACCTGTGGTATAGAGATTACCGAAATGCTCACTATTATATATACCTACGTGCGAGCCGAGCGTGTGTTGGGCACAGTATAGGTAGAGGTCGCGGTAGGTGCCGTCGGGATTCTCCGTGACGTGACCGATGAGGTTGCGGCTGAAGCGGTCGCACATCCATACGCCGAGTTCGTTGCTCCAGGAGTCGGCAAACGACTGTTCGTAAGCGCCTGACGAGCAGATGGCCAGCACACCGGGAATGCCCTCTAAGGCTTCGCCCATATTGGCGGAATAGCAGGGTTCCAGGCAGACGAGCATCTGGCGGAACTGCTGGTTAGTGGCCATCGTGCGGAGGGTTTCTGCCAGCAGGTCGTCTGTCATGCCGTGACCGGACGACAGGTTGCGCCATATCATCTCGTTGATGCCGTTGATGGCTTTGCTGCGGCCGTGACCACTCCAGAAGAAGAGCACGTTCTGGCCGGCATTGGCAGGCAGCACGACGGGCGTGCGGTCGGTCTTATTGCCGAGCAGGATATGACAGATATCCTGCGGCGTGAGGTCGGCATTGCGGTAGTCGATGACGGCGCCCTCGCGCAGGTTCTTGCCACCAGGGTCGGTGCGAACGGCCCCCTTGTCGGTATTCTCCGGGGCGTTGGCGCAGTCGTCGGCGGTAATGAGGATGATATGGTCGTCGTCAAAGCCGTTGGCTTTCAGCATCTGGTAGATGCTCAGCACGTCAGCCTCGTGACGGTAGTTCTCCCAGCCGTTGCTGCCCTGCACGAGCACGGCGTATTGGTCGGTCAGGTCGGGGTAGGTAATGGTGGAGATGCTTTGGCTGTATTTGGAGTCGAACCGCTTCTCGGCATCCTTCATCAGATAGTTCCACGAGGCCAGCGTTTTCGATGTCTGGGCATTTCCCTGGGTGCTGTAATAGCTCTGGTGATACAAGTGACCGTCAGAAATGATCCAGTTGACGTAGGTGGTGTTGAGTGCTGCGGTATAGCACTCGCTGTCAAACTGCACAGGTCCCGAAGCACCCTTGAAGCCCAGCAGTTCTCCCCGCTCGAGTGCAGCAAGGTAAAGCTCCATGCCCGTCTCGTTCCAAGCGTGTCCGGAAAGAAGGTTGTCGGTGGTGCAGATTTTAACGACTGCATCGTTGAACGCTGAAGATTGACCATTGACCATTGACGATTGACCATTAGGGTGGTGCTCCATGTAGCTGGCAGCGAAGGCGGCCAATAGCAGCGCGTCGTAGAACTTACACTCAGCAAAAGTCGGCTTGGTGTCGAAGCGTGCATCGTAACTCATCTCGAACCCCGTCATCGGATCGGCGTAAGGCGAGAAGCCCTGATAACCGCTGGTGAGCGCAATGCATCGCGGCCCGAGGGCTGCGATGGCCTCGTCGGTGATATTGGAACAAGCATAATACACCGGTGCCCAGAGGACACGCAGTGATGAGCCGTCGCGTTGGTCTTCAGCAGGATCGTCGGGGTCCATACCCCATAGCTCGCTGCGCATTCGTGCTATCTGATAAATCTGCCCGATATTCCGGGCTACCACGAACTGCGGCATTTCGAGGGAAAACATTGGCAGCGTACCTAAATACTGGCGCATTTCCCGGTAGAGTGCCTCGTCGTCGGCATATTGTGCGCACAAACGGAGGTTGAAGCCCAACTCGGCAGTCAAGAAGGGAGCCCACTCAACAAACGTCTGGCCATAGCTGTCGGCAGGTGCGAAAAGCGCGCCGTCAGAATCGCCTTCAAACATCGTGCCGCCCTGCATACTAAGTCTGTTGGCATAGAGACTCACCAGAATCTCGGAAAGCGTGATGTCAGTCTCGGTGAGCGACCACAGGAAAGGCTGCTGACCGTCGCCACTACTGGTAATGGCGAAACGGCGGATGACCGTCTCACTGGTAGCAGTGGGCAGTATCAGCGGTTTGTGTGTCTGCTGGCAGTAAGGTGCCAACTGCTCTACATTGTCGCTGTCGAAAGGACCTATTACCGCCATCAAATCGTCGCGGTTGGCCAGGCGTTCGCCTAGCACCTTCAAGTCGTTGCCGTATTCATCGTACCATTCCAGTTTCAGGTCGATGCAGAGGGTGTCTTGCAGCTGGGCATTATGCAGGTTCTTCAGCATCCACTCGGCAGTGCGCTCCAGACGGGTCTTCATGATGGGGTCGTTCAGCGGCGCCACTACGGCTACCGTCTTCTCCACCCACCGGCGCGAATCCTTATAGATAATGGTATCGTCTTCCTGCTTACATCCTGTGAAAAAGATAAGAAGGAACAGGATGGCGGCAGCAAATTTTTCACTTTTCACTCTTACCTTTTCACTTCTCATACCGCTCCCCCTCCTTTCTGATTGCCACTTGGCGCAAGCTGTCCATATTCAGTCCATTGTCCCATAGTCCTCCTTTTATGGAGTATGCATAAGTGTAGTTTCCAACTATCACGTCGGTAGCGCCATCGGCCAGCCCCAGTATCTGGTGCTTGGGCATCGTGCCGTTGAGCCACATGCCGATGTAGTCGACCATCACCTTGTCGATACGCTTCAGCGTTGAGAATATGCAGTTGTCCTTGTCGGCAGTCATGTCGCCATCGACACCCACATATTTATACGATGAAACAATTGACTTTGCGGCCCGAAAGAATGCATGCATGGCTCCGCCGCAGACAGGCACCAAGGTCACATTGTTGACGTTTTTTCCAGAAATATAATGTCTCTCCTCATTGAAGATTCGCGTGGCTGTCGAGTCGGCTATTTTGAAACCGCCCACCGGGTCTTCACTCAGATAGCGTACATCCAGAAGAAGGGGTTTGTCGACGTTCAACTGGGGCGTGTCGTTGAATCCTGCCTGGAATCCGTCGCCCGCCTCTTTCACGGTCTGTATGTAGGGGTTCGCCAACAGCAGCGACACGAGGTCCCAGGCGGCATAGTGAACCATGCAGCCGCTCATATACATCGCACCATAGTAATCGATATAGAATGTAGAACCCTTGCCGTCAAGCGGCTTGGCAGTTTCCATGAACAGCAGGTCGGCATAGGGGTTGGTCTCCAGACGTTTATTGTTCGCACGGATGTAGGCATCGTAGACGATACTGGGCGTGACAAAGAGTCGTCGCACCGTGTCGTTGAGGTTTTCTATCTGCTTGAACATCGTCTCAAGATAAGCCAGTCCCTGTTCCCTGTTTTCGGGCGCCAGCTGCAAGGTACGCAAACCGTACTTCTTAGCCGCTTCCTCTACGCCCTTATAGATAAGGTCGTTGTACGAACGGTCGCCCAGTCCATCAGGATCATAGATGACTGTGACCAATGGTGTGGCGGGGGGCTGTTCCTCACCAGGCGTCGGCAGAATAATTGTCTCGCCATCCTTGGTGCAGCCCGTCAGCAGGATACCTGCCGCCAATAACCAACCTGTGATTTTTCTCATATCTCTTCCTTATTTCATCTGTTATCTGTTGTCATCAGTGGCACCATCGTCGGAGATACCAGTGCCCTGGGTGTTGTCGTCGCCGGCGTTACCACCCCAAGAGATGTCGGTGTCGGTGACGCTGTAGTCCTTGGCAAAGGCACGGGCCAGCTGGCAGTTGGCACTGATGGCACCGAGATACTGTCCGATGCCGTCGGCATAGAACACGGCCTCCATCTCAGGGGTTTTCTCGATGGAGCCAGCACTCAGCTGCTGGCCGTCCTGATCGAGCCAGGTATAGGCCATCTGACCCTTAGCAGCAATCGTGTACTCACCCTCATTCACTTCGCCCTTCAGCGTGGGCTGGATGTTCAGACCGGCCTTGTTGGGCAGGGGAATCGTAACGCTCTTCGTCCATGTAGTGGACGATATCTGCTCACTGGCCACCTGTCCGTTCTCTCCGATGTAACGCACGGTGACAGTAGCCACATCCAACAGCTGCTGAGAAACAGTAGCCGTATAGTCGATTTTCACACTGGTCAGCACCTTCTCTGGCGTCGGGGGTTCTGGTGTCGGAGGGGGCGTAGGATCATCACTGCCGTCGCTGCCGCAGGATGTCAGGCTGCCGAGGACCAGCAGGCCCCCGAGCAGCATACTCATGATCTTCAGATTACGTTTCATATTCTTTAATTTTTTAATTCTTTAATTTTTCAATTCTTAATCACCTTACGTCCGTTGATGATATTGATACCCTTGGTGGGTGCTGAGAGCTGGCGACCGTTCAGGTCGTAGATGCGTTCGGTGCCGTCGCTGTCGATAGTGCGCAGCTGCGTGATACCGGTGGTGCCTTCGAGCACAATACCGATGGCAGGAGCATTAGTCCTTGCGCTCTGCAGCAGATAGGCGCGATACGGCAGGATGCGGGCAGCGCGATGCTCGTCGGTGTCGCTCTTCACCGGATGCCACAGACCATCGTTTTGCAGGGTATAGGCTCCCATCTCGGCAGCCTCGGCATTGCTGATATTGTAGAGCGTGCCGCGCATCGAGAAGCCCGGTGCATCTTGCTGCTGACCTACGGTCAATGGGCCATTAGCGGGAATATCAGCCGCGCCTGTATTGAGCGACGCATCGCCGTCGGCCGTCCAGATCAGGTAGGGCTGCATCGCCTCGAGTGTTCCGGTTGTCTCGGTGAAGATCAACTCGTTGGTGCTTCGTCCTGACAACTTATAAGCCTTGGCGCCGTTAGGTATCGGCAGGTCGTAGGGCAGACAGATGGTATAAGGCACATCGCTCTTGGCCAGCGTGCGGGTGTTCTCCACCTTGTCG
>JAEEGI010026370.1_pt1 | contig 11195 bp, 7 predicted proteins | sample 8958751 | NCBI WGS metagenome assembly JAEEGI01 (sample SAMN16246545, study PRJNA631951) | gut metagenome | biome: gut microbiome; feature: rumen; material: KS-attached | host: Bos | place: Iran: Karaj | collected 2018-10 | reverse complement strand
GCCTTATAGGCATGCTTTCGGTGGCCTGAATCTGGATGCCATGCTCGGCCATTCCTTCCAGATGGACAATAATTCAACTGCCATGCAGAAAGGCCAGGGTTTCCCGGATAAAGAATTCGATGTGAACTCCGTGGCGGCTGAAATAACGGACTACACGACAGGGCTGTCAACATGGGCGCTTCAATCATTTATGTTGCGCACCACGCTTAATTACAGAAACAGGTATCTTGCCACGGTCAATGCCCGTCTTGACGGCTCTTCAAAGTTTGCCTCGGATTTCAATCACCGTTACGGCTTTTTCCCTTCTGTCTCGCTGGGCTGGAACCTGTCTGAGGAGCCTTTCTGGAATTGGTCCGGGACTATGGCAAAACTCAGGGCAAGCTATGGAGCTACCGGTAATCAGGGAGGTATAGGGAACTATGCATGGCGAACTCTGATTAATGCCGGATATAATTACAATGGAAAGAATGGATATGCTGTGATGCAGCCGGGGAACGAGAATCTTCAGTGGGAAACAGCTCACCAGTATGATGTCGGGGTGGACCTGAGTTTCTTCCAGGGGGCTTTGAGTTTTACAGCTGATGCTTTTATTAAGAATACGGAGAATCTTCTTTACGACACGCCAATCTCTGCGACAAAGGGTTATACCCAGCTTACCGGCAATATCGGAACTATGCAGAACAAAGGCCTGGAGTTCTCCGTCGGCGGCAATCTCGGAAAAGGAGATTTCCACTGGAAGGGGGATTTCAATATCTCCTTCGTGAAGAACCGTCTTACCTCACTGATTGGAGACAATGAAATTCTGAAGACCGATGATTATCATGCTCTCAAAGTCGGTGAAGAGATAGGCAGTTTTTATATGATTAAGATGCTGGGAATCTATCAGAGTGACGAGGAAGTTCCGGCCTATCAGTATGAACACTATGGGGTAAGGGCCGGAGATGTTATCTACGATGACGTCAATAAAGACGGGGACATCAAAGAAGAGGATGATGCACAGTTCGTCGGGAGTGCAAACCCGAAGTTTACAGGCGGCCTTTCAAACAGTTTTACCTGGAAGGGTTTTGATGCAAACATCTTCTTTACTTTCTCATACGGCGCAAAGCTTTACGAGTACTGGACCGGCGGTCTCCGCCTTGGAAACGGCAACTGGCCGGCTCAGGACAGCGAGGCGCTCTCAAGATGGACGGGACCCGGGACGAGCAATACAGTTCCTCGAGCTATTTATGGTTATACCTGGAACTCCACGATGTTCAAGAACACCCGTTTCCTTCATGATGCCTCATATATCCGTCTTAAGACGGTCCAACTGGGTTATACGCTTCCGAAGCGTCTGACCAGGAGAATAGGTATAGAGAAACTGCGTGTGTATTTTCAGGGAGACAACGTCTGGCATTACAGCCCGTTCCGTTTTCTTGATCCTGAGGTCAATACGTCAATGACTGCTACCAAGATGGGTTTGGACTGCATGTGGATTCCTCAACCTACCAGTTTCTCAATCGGAGTTAACCTTAAACTGTAGAGCGTATGAAAAGAGTTATATTATTATCTGCTGCTCTCTTGCTGACAGTGTGTTCCTGCGACAAATTGCTTGACCAGAGTCCCCATAATGCCAAAGGCGTAGATAAAATGACGCAGGATGACGTGGAATTGCTTATGGTAGGGGTGTACAATATAGCCCAGTATAAGCCGACATTCAATGGTTATGCCCTCTTTGACATGATAGGCGGTGACATGATACGTCCTGGTGCAACCTCCACCAATACTCCGAAACTGGTTGTCCAGGGTGCCATCGCTCCTGGTCAGAGCATAGTCGGCAGTCCATGGAATGGATATTATGCCGGACTGTACCAAATCAACAATTACATTATTGCTGCAGAAAAGCTTCCAGACAGCCCCCGTAAGAACGAGCTGTGCGGTATCGGCTACTTCTTCCGCGGGCTTTACTACTATTATTTGGTTACCAGGTGGCGTGACGTGCCGATTGTGACCGGTCCGGTGGATTATGACGTTCCTCAGACAGAGGAGGCAAAAGTATGGGAATTCATCGAAGGAGAATTCAAAAAGGCGGCGGCGATGGCCCCTGATTTTTCGGACAAGAACTACGTATCCAAGGATGCGGCCAAGGCCTTGCTTGCCAGAGTTTACCTTGCAATGGGAAAGAAAACGGAAGCGGCTGATCTGGCGGAGGAACTCATAACTTGCGGACGCTTCTCCCTTGCGGACTTTTCTTTGATTTTCAGGGGGAAAGCCAACAAGGAGGAAATATTCACCTTCTCGAACCAGATGAACGAAGGTTCTTTCAATATCGGATCGTACTACTATACCAAAGAATCCGAGGTCGGAGGAAGTTATACTTTCTGTCCGACACAGGAAGCTATGGATATGTTTGTCCATTATGACAAGCGTACCCCGTATTCCGTTGATATCCAGGGGAGTAACAACGTGGTGAACAAGTATTATCAGGGCGATGCCGGGCAGGATCCCATATACATCACGCGACTTGCTGAAATGTATCTCATAAGTGCCGAGGCAAAGGGATTGGCAAGAGGTATCGACCGCCTGAACGACTTGCGCCGATTCAGAGGTTTGCAGGACGTTCACCCCGGAAACGAGTCTGCATTCCTCGATGCAGTTCTCAAAGAACGCCGCCTGGAACTCTTCGGGGAGGGTTTTCGCTGGTATGACTTGGTCCGTACAGGGAAATATGAAAAAACTGTAGGTCTAGAGAAGAAATATACTGTACTTCCTATCCCTTCCAGGGAATTGACCTTGAACAAGGCTCTGCATCAGCATCCGCTATGGGTAGTCAGTCAGGAGGATAATTGATTTGCGTGCTATGAAAAAGATATATTTGATTCTGTCAGGACTGGTAATCCTGATTGCATGCAAGAAACTTCCGGAGGGTCCATCTGATATCCCGGACACATCGTATGTGCCAAGGACAGAGTTGGGGAGAATGGTTTCAAAAGCAGGAAGCGTCGCCCATGTATATGCGGATACGACATTCCTTCTTGCCACAGGAGTCGATGAAACCGACATTCACCTCCAGACCTCGGATTATAAGGTGGAGCATGTCTTTATCCTGAGGGTTAATCTTGAAACCCCAGGGGTAAGAATGCGACTTGTCCTTCCCGGAGACAAGGACAGCTATGTAATCGGAGCCCGGCAGACCCCGACAGAAATGATTTCTTTTGTCGACAAGCCCGGAAGAAGGGTCGTCGCTGCCGTCAATGCAGATTTCTGGGATACATCCAATGGTAAAACCCGTGGCCCGATTCATAGGGATGGTTCCGTCTTGAAGGATGATTTTTTCTATTCTTCGACCCTCACTGACCAGGCTATCAGTTTCGTCGCCTTTGACTATGACGGATTACCCATTATCAGGGATTCAGCTTATTACCGCCCTCACCAGGTAGAGTTCAGGGATCTTTCCGGAAGTGGCGTCGTGGTCGTCAGGGACGGAATCGTTCCGTTGGATTTCAGCGCCTATTCCCCATGGAGGCACCCGCGAAATGTTGTCGGATATACCGAGGACCGCAAGACTCTGTATTTCATGATTTGCGACGGGCGTCAGCCCACATGGTCGGATGGCATGTTATACTGGGAAATGGGAGAGATTATGAAATCACTTGGCTGTGAATGGGCGTCCAATCTGGACGGCGGCGGGTCTGCGATGCTTGTCATACGTCACCCTTCGGTAGATGTATATCAGCTCAGGAACAGAGCCTGTGACGACACTTCCGGGGTTGGGGCCGAGCGGGCTGTCGTCAGTTGCTGGATGGTAACCGTTGATGAACCTTAATGCTTATGAAAAAGTACTTGTATATACTTTTATCCCTTGCCGCTCTTTGTGGCTGCAAGGATGGTATAGTTGAACAGGGACCGTTTGCTCCTAAGCTCTTATCTGTAATCCCCAAGGCTGGTTATCCCGGGAGCAGAGTTACAATCTCAGGGTACTATCTTTCCGGGAACAAGGTGGAGGTCAGTGTCGGCGGGACGGCTGCAGCCGTAGAATCGGCCAGTATTGACCGTATTTGCATTGTGATGCCGGAGAAAGCACTCGGGTCATATGAGGTTACAGTGAATGTCGATGGCCGGGAAAGCGGCGGACTGCATTTCCGTTATGCTGAACATCCGGAAGCGGAAGTCCTCAAGGTCCTTTCATATTCGCCGGCCCATGGCTACGAGGGAGACAAGGTTACGATATATGGACAGTTGTTTTCTCCCCGCAGCGAGCATAACAGTGTGACGATTAACGGGAAAGACTGCGAAATTCTGTCGTCTTCTTCAGGAAAGATAGTTGTCATCTTGCCGGATAATCCTGAGGGCAGGTATCCGTTTGTGGTGACTGTGGACGCTCAGACGGCAACCGGGCCCGAGTTTACATATGACAGGATGCCGGAGCTTGGCATCAGTTCGGTTACCCCTGCCATGGGTGTAGCCGGAGAGGAGATTGTGCTCGGCGGTACTCGTTTCAGTGAAGACATCCTCAAGAACATAGTTTCGATTAACGGAGTCAGGGCAGAGGTTCTTTCTGCATCCAAGAGAGAACTTAGAATCAAGGCTCCTGATAATCCTGCCGGGAGCTATCCTGTGATTATCACGGTAGGAGACCAGACGGCCGAGGGTCCGTCCTTCCTTTACCTGTCCAAAAAATACCGCTATACCGTAAAAACGATCTCCGGGGTCAAAGGCAGGGCTGCAGATATGTCTACGGTCATTGACGGAGGGCCCACAGAGGTCAAATATTGGCAGCCCCGCGGCATTGTCTTCCTGCCTGACGGACGTATGATGATTTTCGACAATGGCAACAATGCCCTTCGTTATATGGATTTGTCCACATATAATGTCACGTCTTCTTCCGCCGCCAAGAGTTATTTGAATGCCGCATGGAGAGGATGTGTCCATGGCGACTGGGTTTACATTGCCAGTAAGGGAAATAACAGGATAGTCCGCTACAATTATAAGAATGATGTCGGCGAAATAGTCAGTTCCAACTTCAGCGGCACATCGCCGATGGATGTCTGTTTTGACTCTTCCGGGAATGGTTATGTACTGGTAAGGGATGGATCACAGGCTATATTCAAAGCGCCGGCAGGCGATTTTTCAGCCATGGAAGTGTTCTGCAAGTTTGAAGACGGCCCTCTGGCCATGCAGTTCGCTCCTGATGGTCAGTTAATCGTAACAACAGCCGGTTGCCAGGTCTTGTCCGTGGCCCCTGACGGGAGTAAGCGAGTAATAGCGGGAATCCGCGGGGCCAAATCAGACGATGACGGTACTCCCGGGAATCCACTCTCAGCAAAATTTGGCTCCAATCTGTTCGGCGTGACCGTAGATCCGGAAGGCAATATATATGTTGCGGACGACTCAAATAAGGTGATCAAATTCATTTTGAAAGGATCTCTTGGCTATGAGAATGCCGTTGTACAGACTGTCATGGGCACAAGTGGCAAGACCGGGACCAATGACGGGACAGGCACATCAGCTTGCTTCTCGACGCCCGGGGAGATTCGGATGTCGCCTGACGGCAGCAAACTCTATGTGTCAGAGTATTCTAATTTTATTATCCGCGAAATCAGCATTGAAACCATATGAGAAAAATAGTTTTAATATTGCTGGCTCTGCTGACGTTGTGTTCTTGCCAGAAAAACCACTACTCCGCCAGGATAACTGATCTTAGGCTGGTGTCGGTGGAGCCGGGGAACGCATACCCCGGTGATTTGGTGACTATTTTCGGCTGGAATTTCTCTCCGGTCCAGGAGGAGAATGCGGTGAGTGTGGACGGCGTCCCTGCCACAGTCCTCGAGGCTGCTTCAAGCCGGATTCAGATTATTCTTCCTGCAAATGAGCCGGGCAAAAGAAGGATAAAGGTAAAGAGCCCCTCCGGGGAATCGGATGACCTGGAGATAACATATCTCGCCCGTCCCGAGCATGATTACCTGGTTTCTACCATTGTGGGGCAGCAGGGGCAGAGAAAATGCGTGGACGGAGTAGGGACAGAGGCTCTTACATATATGCCCACAGGTATAAGCAAGGCCCCTGACGGGACACTTTGGTTTACGGACCGGGGTGGAAACAAACTCAGGAGAATTGCGCCCGACATGACCGTAAGCTCGGAAATGGATGTCGCCATCGCCAATGCTGCCTTGTGGCAGGGCTGCTTCGACGGTAATGGCAATTACTGGTGCAATGACAAAGCAAATGGTATTCTCTATCGTTATGAACCGTCTTCAGGGAAGACGGTAACTGTTGCTACAGGGATGAAGTCACCTATGAACGTGGTCATGGATTCAGAGGGTAATTTCCTTGTCCCGGCCCGTGACGAAAAATGTATTTACAAGTTTACTCCCTCAGGCGAAAAATCTGTTTTCGCCGAGGTCGCGGAAGGACCGAGTTTTATCGCAATTGATCCGAAGGGTAATGTTATCTCTGCGACGCACAATGGTTATTGCCTGCTGTCCATCAATCCTGTCAATAAGAGTAAGACTGTTATTCTCGGAGACGGAGAGAAGGGAAGCGCCCTCTATAACGGAGTTGCCGGAAACCCCTTGACGGCCAAGATAAATTCATGTCATGGAATTGATTTTGACTCGAAAGGCAGAATGTATATCTCCGATGCGACTTTCCATGCGATACGCCTCCTTACTCCGGATAAAAACGGAGATTATTCCAAGGGGAAACTAGAGACCATACTGGGCGGAGTCAAGGGTTATACCGATGGCTCCGGACTTAAAGTGAAATTCAACGAACCGGCAGGTGTTCTGGTCTATGACGATGAGACGCTTTATGTCTGCGACGTGCAGAATTGTTTGATAAGAAAAGTAACGGTGAGATGAAATGCCTATTTATTAATGTCGTTATGAAACGTTTTTGTCTGTTTTTATCATTTTTCGTGCTTCTGTCATCTTGTGATAAACAGGCAGAGCCGCAGGCTCCCGGACAGGAGCAGGACAATCCCGGAGACCCAGGCGGAGAAGTTGTTCCTCCTCCCGCGGATGTTCCGGACATGTTCTCAGTCAAAACTCTTTTTGGAAACGTGGGTTTTAATAATGCCGCTGACAAGAAGAAGGGAGGAGATGCGTCTACTGCCATTCTCGGCTCTGTGCGCGGACTGGGGATGATTAGTGCCGGAAAGGCTTTTGTGCTTGAACAGGCCCAGACCATACGACTCTGGGATATGGAGCAGAAGACTTTGTCTGAGCCGATTACCTATGGAGACGGGAACCACGTCCCATGGCTTGGAACAGTAAATGCCGGAAAGGTTTGGTTCGCTGAGAAGGCCAAAGCTAAAGTCATGTCCTTTGATCCTTCCACCCGCTCTGTCAAAGAGGAGGCCGCTGTCGACAGTTGGGCCGGGAAGAGCGTAATGAGTATTCAGTTTGATGCTTCCGGCAATGCATGGGTCGCCGTGAGGGATTTGAATACCATTTTCAAATACCCCGGAACTGATTTTAATTCAGCCCCACTGCTGACCATAGATCTTGGTCACTGGCCGCAGGCTATGCGTTTTGATGCGGATGGATTCCTGATTGTAGCAACCAATGGATGTCAAATACTTGCCGTTAATCCGGAAAACGGATCCATACAGGTGATTGCCGGCGTGGAAAATGCCAAGTCATTTGATGACGGGAAGCCGGGGTTGCCGATGACGGCGAAATTCATGGCCAGTATTGCAGATCTGGCAATTGCGCCAAATGGTGATATTTATGTAGGCGACCATAGCCGTGTCCGTCAGATACGAAAGGGCAGCGCCGGATACTACAATGCCACGGTAACGACCGTTGCCGGAGGAAAGTCCCAGAGTGACCGCTCAAAGATTGCGGACGGTATCGGGACCGAGGCCAGTTTCAAGCAGATTGGAGGCTTGATGCTGAGCGATGACGGGAAAACTATCTATATAAGCGACCAGGGTAGCGGCCATATCCGTTCGCTGTATATAGGAGACGGAACTGTCCCCGCACGAACAGGGGAGGAACAGTTGACCGCAGGGACTTTCAATATAAGATTTCTGAATGAAGGCGATACGGGCAACAAACACTGGGATAAGCGTAAGGCATATGTTGTACAACTTCTCAGGGATGCATCATTTGACGTTGTGGCTTTTCAGGAATCCAGGCCGGAGCAGAGAACGTACCTTTCGCAGCAGCTGCCGGAGTATACTTTCTATGAGTCTGCCGAGGAACCGTGTGTTGCCTGGCGCAAAGACAAATACACTGAACTTGACAAGGGATTATTCTATCTGAGTCCGACTCCGGATGTGCCGAGTACTCCTTATCCCGGATGGGTTGAGACAGATCCGGGCCGAAAGAGACTCTGCCAGTGGGTCAAACTCGAGGATAAGGCTTTGAAACAGAAGTTCTTCTTCCTTAACACCCATCTTGAAGTTGCTTCTTCCGGGACCAGTATATCGGAGGATGAGGCAAAGCAGATACGAATCAAATCCGCGGAGTTGATAATAGAGAAGGTAAAGTCACTCAATACAGAAGCAGTCCCGGTCATCCTTTGCGGGGACATGAATTCGATGCCGACGGAGGCGACAAATAATGATTATTTCAAGGGATATTTTTCAGATGCATATTACAGAAGTGCCGAACTTGGGGTCAATCCTAGTCCAATAGCAAGCTACAACGGATGGTCTGACACGGCCGAGCAAGCGGGCAAGTGGTATCACCGTGTCGATTATCAGTATTTTATAGGAGATATAGATGTGCTTCGTTATCAGGTGCTTCGGTATACTTATGGAGGAGTTATGCCTTCCGACCATTGGCCCGTGCTCGTAGATTATCGTTTTACAAAATAACACTAATACTTTTTAATATGAAAGAATTGTATTTTAAGCCGCTTACAAGAAGCGTAACACGCTTCTCGCTGGAACGTTGTTTCTGTGGGAGCGTCAATGTTTCGAATGTGGACACAAATGGGCTGGAAGGCCTTGGAGAAGACACGGAAATCGGAACATGGGATTAAAGGAGGACAAAGCTATGAAAAGAACTGTTTTTATTTCGATTATTCTTGCTTTGCCCGTTGTATTCTCCTGCAAGAAAGATATTGTTGAAGAAAAACTCCCTCTGGAGCAGAAGGCCGTTTCCGTTACCGCCCTTAAAGTTGCTCCGGGAGAAGCTACCAAGACCGCTTTTGTTGGCGGGGTTTATATGTGGAAGACAAATGACGACTTCGTCGTTCGTTCAAACAATGCCAATGGTTATTCTACTTTCGAATATTCCGGTGATGATACCGCAGGAAGCGCTAAGTTTACAATAAACTCCTCACAGTCTAAGGATAAAATTGTTACAGGCAACCTAAGTTTTGCTGTATATCCGGCAAAGACCAGCGGTAGCGGCGCCGAAGCCTTCCCGCGGGAGGATGAGGGCTCGTTGAAGATTGTGCTCGAAAATAGCTACAACTGGGCGGAAGGCAATGTGGAAGCTCCCATGCTTGCGAAGGTCCCCGATGACCCAACCACTGAGGCTCTGGAATTCAAGCATCTTGGCGGCGTGCTGAAGCTGACATATAAGAATGTTCCGCCGAAGGCTGCTAAATTAATCGTTTCGGCTCCCGCAGGAGAGGGCGAGTGCTATAAGATTTGTGATGTCATGAAAAAAACCTGGAACTGGGACAGCTCCCAGGGCGGTTTTACTGGCGACACCCCTTATCTGCAGGCGTATGTCGTTAGCGGCAACAAGGAAATAACCCAGAACATTTCTTCCGCCACTGCGGAACAGCGAACCTCGGCCGATGGACTTACGGTTTACGTGCCGCTGCCGGTCGGCCCCGGAAATACACATGTCTATCCGAAGATCAAAATTCGCCTCGCATTTAATGACGGGACCACGGTTCCCGGTTCCGAGCGTACGGCGAGTAACGTCAAGATAGAACGCGCTGTCATCAAGAAGATGGAGCCGATTACCCTTACTAAATACACGGTGGAAGTCGTGGCAGGAACAGATGGCAGTAATGCAACGACCAATGGTACGGGTACCGCTGCGAAGTTTAATCAGGTTCGCGGTCTCTGCTGGAAGGACAATGCCAACCTACTGCTGACAGAATCTAACGGCAACAAGGTGCTTCGCCAATATAAAAAGAGCACGCACGAGGTAAGCTCAGCCGTCACGCTCGGAGGAGGCGCCCCTTGGCAGGGAGAAGTCCATAACGGAGTCTTCTATTATGCCGACAAGGGCGCTAATAAGGTCCGCAGTTGGAATATTTCCACAAATGCTGTGACAGACGTTGTGACGACTGGACTGAACAATCCTATGTGCGTCCGATTCAACGGTGACGACGCTTATGTCGGATGCCGAAACGGATCTGTCATCTACAAGTGGGCTGGTGGATTCGGGGGAACAAAATCGACTTTCTTTGATTGTTCCACCTTAGAAGTCGGGTCGACAACCGGCGAAACGAACTGGCCTGTCGCTATGGATTTCGACGGGGATGGCAATATGCTCCTGACTATGTCTACGGCAAAAGGCACTTCTCCTTCGGGTTACAAGGTTTATGTCCTTTCCTCCGATGGGAAAATCATTGCCACAATTGGTAAAGGGACCAAATCAACCTCATTTGAGGCGCTGACGGATGGCTCCGTATCTGCTGCGACATTTGGTTCTAATGTGAATGGATTGGTCTATGGACCGGATGGGGCTATATATATGCTAGACGACTATGCTGTTCGTAGGATTGTCAAAGGACAGTCAGGATGGACTGATGCTATTGTGACAACCATCCTCGGTGGCGGTAATTCTTACCTTTCAAGCGTTGGGGCTCTTTGCCAGATTACGCAGACTCCTCAGGATTTGATTTTTGATCCGGAGAATCCGAAGGTATTCTATTTCTTTGACTGGCGCTTCACGCTCAGGAAAGTCACCATCGACTAACCTCTGACAGTTCCAGCAGCGACCTGGGAGTATGAAGGACTGGGAGAACGATTTGTTTTCCCAGTCCTTTTTTGATTCGGAAGTCTTTCACGTTGCGGGTGACAATAACGTCGCAGTTCCCGCTGGCGGTGTAAATACAAAGCCCTTGAAACAAGAAAATAAATACCTATATTTGTTTGTTTAAGATGTCCCAGGGACTTACTATGAAAATCTTGCTCGCCCAGCTGCTGGAAGGCCATGGAACCCTGACGGCCTTCGACTGCCAGGCGCTTTAATTGACGGGGAAGGTGAAGTAGGTGTCCGGGAAGGGTTCGTCGCGGA
>JAEEGI010026367.1_pt1 | contig 11196 bp, 9 predicted proteins | sample 8958751 | NCBI WGS metagenome assembly JAEEGI01 (sample SAMN16246545, study PRJNA631951) | gut metagenome | biome: gut microbiome; feature: rumen; material: KS-attached | host: Bos | place: Iran: Karaj | collected 2018-10 | reverse complement strand
TGAAGCCTGCAAGTACTGGGAGATCTTCCAGGCTCATGGTTTCTCCAAGTGTGCTGTAGTCACTTCCTATGAGCCAACGACAGCCAGTGTGCGTACTGCAACGTCTGATCTTTCCCAGGAAAGCGAGGAGGAATATAAAAAGAAAATCTACGATCGGATGTTGAACGGGAAAAAACAGGCTGAATTCGAAGCCGAAGTCAAAGAACTGTTCCGAAAGTCTCCGGCGAAAATGAAGCTGCTCATCGTTGTCGATAAACTGCTTACAGGTTTTGACGCACCCAGTGCGACATATCTGTACATCGACAAGAGTATGCGGGATCATGATCTTTTTCAGTCTATTTGTCGTGTCAATCGCCCGGATGGAGAAGACAAGGATTACGGATACATCGTAGACTATATGGACCTTTTCCGGAACATTCAGTCCGCTGTCCATGATTATACGACAGAGGCATTTGATGGCTTTGATCCGGAAGATGTGGAAGGACTGATCAAAGATCGCTACGATGAGGCCAAGTCTGAAATGACCAGTAGCCTTGAAGCACTAAAGGATCTGCTGGCCGGTGTTCCGGCTCCTCAGGCTGACGCTGACTATATTGAATTTTTCTGCGGTGCTCTTAGCGAGACAGACGAGCGGAGAGCGAGAAGAGATACACTTTACGCCCTGACTGCGTCTCTCACCAGATCATTTGCCAGTTGCTGTAACAAGCTGGTATCTGATTACGGCTACACAGAAAAACAGGTTGCTGGTCTGCGAGAAGAGATTTCTGGTTACAACAGAATCAAAGAAATGATCAAGCTGGCCAGCTGCGACTATATTGACCAGAAGCCATATGAGGCTGATATGCGGTATATCCTGGATACATATATCCGCGCTGATGATTCCAAGCTGGTCAATAGAATGGCAGACATGTCTTTAGTGGAGCTGCTGCTGGAGGGTAAAACTACTACGCCAGCTGATTTGGTTAAAGACCTCCCCGGAGACGATACAGCTAAAGCTGAGACAATTGAGAATAACCTTAAGCATGAGATCGTCAAAAAGATGAGCTCCAACGAAGTCTACTTTGGAAAGCTATCTGAGATGCTTGAGGATGTTATCCAGCAGCGGAAGATCGAAGCGATGAGCTACGAAGAATACCTCCGCCAGGTAGTAGAATTGGCACAAGCAATCCTACACCCTGAACAGGATGACGCTTATCCTGAAGGAATCCGTGACAGTGAAGCCAGACGTGCGCTTTATGATTTCCTAGATGGCAATTCTGACCTGACATTTAAGGAAGATCATGCAATTCAGGTAAGCGTCCGCTCCCATTGGCAGGAGCACCCGCAGCGCAGTCAGGCCGTTCAGCAAGCTATTTATAAAACGCTTATTGCTGCTGCTGTTCCAGCAGATGAGGCAATGGAAAAGACAAATGCGATCTTTGATCTCGCAAAAAGGCAGGCTGAATATGACAGAGAATGAAACCTTAGTTGTCAGCGGTCTTTCTGTTGAAGTCACTAGGAAGGCCAAACTGAAAAACTTGTATATACGGGTAAATCCGCCGGATGGCATTGTAACGGTAACTGCTCCTTCTGGGATCAGCGATGAGTCTATTCGTCATTTTGTGCTTCGTAAGATTCCTGAGATCGTTAAAGTGCGGGATCGTATGCTGGCACAGCCGCGCCAGACCAAACGAGAATACGTATCCGGGGAGGCATGTTATCTTTGGGGAAAGCCCTATATGTTACAGGTCAAACGCCAGGGCGGTCGATATCATATTGAAAAGACACCCACAAGAATAATTATGACCGTGCCCGAAGGAGCATCAGAGGAAAACCGGGAAAAGGCCTTTACGGAATGGTACCGCGCAGAGCTAAAACGGACACTTCCTACCATTCTCGCACAATGTGAAGATCGTATCGGTGTTCGTTCAAATGCCTGCAATATTAAGTATATGAAGACCAGATGGGGCTCCTGCAATATCGAGGAGAAAAAGATACTCATCAATCTTCAGCTGGTAAAAAAGCCAATGGAGTGTTTAGAGTACGTGCTTACGCACGAATTGGTTCATCTGTTGGAAAGGAATCACACAAACCGTTTTCATGCTTTGGTGGAGAAGTATTGTCCCAACTGGAGAGAAGCGCGTCAGCTTCTTGAAGAGATGCCATTAGACGCAATAAATGACGGAGACGAGGAAATCGATGGCTAAGCAGCTTACACCAAGCGATATTTTTGACGTCAATCCCAAAACTGGTGCCCTGATTCTTGGGGCTAACCGGCTGGATGATTATGCCGCAAAGTTTCTGGGACAACACTGTAAAACCGCCTTGACTACCCCAATGGCGCTTCCCGTCGAGGATATGCTTGCTGAAGCCAATCTTACAGTAAAAACAGCATCCCTCTCCAGAAATCTGGATATTTTTGGCTGCTGTTTGCTGCTTGATGGCTATGTAGATGTCTATGATTGGGAGAAAGACGAATATGTACCCACGTTCTACAAGGCAGGCACACTTGTATTTGATCCAGATTCCGAATGGGCATATGGAGAAGGATGTAAGCGCAATACCCTCATCCATGAGATGATTCATTGGGAAAAGGATAAACGATATTTTGAAATACTGGCAGTTAAAAATCGGAAAGCAAAGGAACAGCTATACCCGATTATGTGCTGCCAGTCCGGGATAGATTTTGAGCCCCCTACCAAAAAGCAAACGAAGCAAAATGAGGTGGAGTGGCTGGAATGGCAGGCACATCGCCTTGCACCTCGCGTGCTGATGCCACGGGATATGTTTGTCCAAAAAGCTGAAGAATATTTGAGCGGCCCATTAAGTGGATGTGATGATTTGGTCGATAAACTCTCCAGTTTTTTCAGGGTTTCACGAGCATCAGCGAAAATAAGAATTGCAGAGGTCGGCCTTGAGGGGAAGCTGATTAACTATCCGGATTATAAAGATGTATTCGGAGAATTACAACGAAAAGAGCACATTGCAATAACTCCGGCAGACGCATATGAACTAATGAGCCAAAATGATATTCTGGCTCAATGGATTGAGTCCAATCATATGGTCTTCGCTGATGGATATTTCGTTATTGCCGATAAGAAGTATATCACGGTACGGAATGGGCAGCTTCATCTGACAAAAAGAGCAAGAAACAATCTCGCTGCCTGTACGATCAATATATGTGAGCAGCATATCGTTTCTCACACCATAGCGGAAAAAGACTATTACCATTACGCTGTACTGTATCACGCTCAGGGAGTAGATGAAAGATTTCTGTCTTTTCATTCCAAATATCAAGCTGGTTTCAAGGCCTATATTGAACAAGAGGAAAAGAAGGGAAATAAGAGTGAACTACATGAGGTAACAGACGCCGATGTATATGATGCAGTTATTGATAATTTGTTTTCAGAAATGGATGATATAAAGAAAAAGTTTATCCAGATGCTGACTGATCCTTTTACTACCCTCTGTCAAGCATTATGGTATTGGTTTGAGAACAACAAGCTGACTCGGCCTTATAACTTCAGGAATGCAACACTGCTTCACACGAATTACCATACGGACATCAAGAACGACAAAAAGAACAATATGGGCAAAGAAATCCTTATGGCAATTTGCGTTGGCTGCAAGTTTGATCTTCGGATGACACAGAGAGTGCTTGGAAAAGCGGGTATCCCTCTTGATGAGTTCAAAGAGCCGGATAAAACTTACATCACCCTGCTGGAAAGGTTTCCAGGAATCAGTATCGATGACTTCAACGAGTTGCTGAAGAGAAGAAATATCAAAGAACTCGGCACTGTATCACGTAAAGATGTGGAAGACAAGAGTGCGAGTTGATCAAAAAAGCTTAAAGAATGGAGGAATCACTGGTATGGCGGCACATGGAAAGAATATTCAGCTTTTCCTGATGGACGGCGATGCAGCTGGACGTATTAAATGTACACTCGCCAATTGGACGGGTGTCGCCTTCAAGATTCCTCGAACCGAATTGGACAAATGCAAAGACCGGGATGATCTGAAACAGAGCGGTGTTTACTTTCTGTTTGGGACGTCAGACGAAACAGGGAAAAACGTCGTATATATTGGTCAGGCTGGTGCCCGGAAAAATGGCGAGGGTATCCTGAACCGGCTTCAGGAACATAAGCGCAATCCAGAAAAGGATTATTGGACAGAGGCAATAGTATTCACAACATCCAATAATTCTCTCGGGCCTACTGAGATAAGTTATCTTGAAAATCGTTTCTGTAACATGGCGTTGAAAGCAAAACGCTATGAGGTGAAGAATGGCAACGATCCTACTCCTGGTAACATTACTGAGGAGAAGGAAAGCGAAATGGAGGAGTTCATTGACTATGCCAAGGTAATCATGGGTACCCTCGGGCATAAGGTTTTTGAGCCTTTAAACAAACCTGTGATTGCTGCAACCCAGGCTTCAAACGATACTGTGGCGGAGGATGCAATTGAGCTTCATCTCGAGCGCACAATTAAAAACGTAGGAAAAGTCGAAGCAAATGGGAAGCAGACTGCAGAAGGTTTCGTCGTTCTGCAGGGAAGTAGCATCTCTCCTGTGGATGACGATACCGTTCCTGCGGTTATTAAGGAGCGCAGAGTAAAGGCTCAGCTTGATGAGCATCACATACTGCAAGAAGACTTACTGTTTTCCAGCCCGTCTTATGCGGCAATGTTTGTAATTGGCAAAAGCGCGAATGGCCTTACAAGCTGGAAAACTGTTGATGGGAAAACACTAAAATCTCTGGAGTCTGAACAATCTGCGGATTGAGGTGAAAAAATGCTGGCATATGATGAGCACGGTATGCTTGTTGAGTTTATCGAGAAAAATGGAATTGCGGTATGCAGTAACTGTCACCGGCTGTACCATCAATATCTCCGTGAACAAGTGCCCGGCATGCGTGAACGTGAATATGATGAATGCCCGTATTGTGGCTATCAAGCTGGTAGCAGTATGTCATACGACTTTCTTAACAGTAAGCTGAGTGATGATGAAATAAGCAAAATGGAAAGAAAATCTCTGCTTGATTCTGTGGTAAAGTACTGCCATCAGCAATACATATCCACTCACTGCAGTGACTGCGACCACGATGATCATTGCCCAGGTAATCCGTGTGGCAATTGTAAACAATGCTTGGAAGAAGTTCACTATCCTACAAGATATGCAAATGGGCGTAAAGATTATGAATGTAGTCGCATGCTCGACTTTTATGTTTGTGATTATACTGCGAAATATGCATCTGAAATGCTCTATCTCATGAGACGAAGCAAGGCAATGCAGGAAATAGAGAAATATCACGTACTTTCGATTGGATGTGGGGCATGCCCGGACTTAATGGCACTGGAACGTTATTGCCATGAAAAAACAGCTTCGAAAACTATTTCTTATCTTGGAATTGACATAAACAAGCGCTGGAAAAGGATTCACGATGTTATAAGCGATTACAAAACAACAACAATACGAAAATCTCAATTTCGATACATGGATGCTGTCGCAGATGAGTTCGTGATTCCTGATGCAAACGTGGTTGTTCTGCAATATGTCATTTCACATTTCTATAACAATGGACAAATAGGACAGATAAAAGAGTTCTTTCAGAAATTGATCGATACGATTATTGCCCATAAGCAAAAGGAAGTCCCAATGGCCATTCTTATTAACGATGTAAACAGCAATAACAGAGGAAGGGACTATTTTTCAGATCTTATTGAAATGATGAAAGCATCCGATATTCATGGAAGGTATAGCAAGTATTACTTTGGATACAATATTGTCCATTCTGGCCAGCAATATGGAGAAAGGCATGAATCAAATAAAATCATTTTTGCTTTGCCAGATGAATTTGAAAGAATTTATCAGCCATGGCGTTCGTGCTCAAGTGCGCAATTGCTTATTGAAGTTCAGTAGAGGGGGATCGTTTTATGATTATTAGCGCTAGTCGAAGAACAGACCTCCCTGCATTCTATTCTGAATGGCTCTATAATAGATTGCGAGATGAGTATGTGCTCGTTCGTAATCCTATGAACGTGCATCAAATAGGAAGAATCAATTTGTCCCCTGATGTGGTTGATGGAATAGTATTCTGGACAAAGAATCCTATCCCGATGATGAATAGGTTGCCTGAGCTGGGAAAGTATATTTATTACTTTCAATTTACCTTGACAGCATATGATCGCGATGTGGAGCCTAATCTTCCTTCGAAAAATGAATCGTTGATCCCTGCATTCCAGCAACTTTCAAAGGCCATAGGACGTAATCGTGTTATTTGGCGTTACGATCCTATATTCTTCAATGATCGATATACCATGGATTATCATTGTAAGTATTTTCGAGTACTAGCTTCAAAGCTAAGTGATTATACAGAAAAGTGCACAGTGAGCTTCCTTGATTTATATAAGAATACGGAACGCAATGTAAGGCCGCTTAGTATTCATCCTGAGACCACTGAAATGCAAATTGAGGTGATGCAAAGATTCTCAGACATAGCCAAGCATTATGGAATATATGTTGATACTTGTGCCGAAAAAATAGATTTGAGCGGATTACATATTCCGCACGCCTGTTGTATTGATAAACAACGTTTTGAAAAACTGGGGAACTATAGACTTAATTTGGGGAAAGATCCGAACCAACGCAGCGAATGCGGATGTGTTGCAAGTATCGATATTGGCACATACAACACTTGCAAACATGGATGCCTATATTGCTACGCAAATTACAGCCAGAATACTGTAAAAAGAAATACTCAAGCGCACAATCCAATGTCCCCTCTGCTCTTTGGTACAGTCGGAGATGAAGATGTCATCAAAGAGCGAGATGTAAGATCCTGTAAAGAGAATCAATTGTCATTGTTTGATTTTTCAGGGCAAGAATGAGGATTAATGATGGTCGGTAAGTACAAGGTTGTTACACTATGCGGCAGCACACGCTTCAAGGATGCTTTCATGGAAACGCAGAAGCGCCTGACACTTGAGGGAAATATTGTCATCAGTGTGGGGCTGTTCGGTCACTCCGGCGATGATGAAGTCTGGACGGAAGGCACCAAGGAGATGCTGGACGATATGCACAAGCGGAAGATCGATATGGCAGACGAAATCTTTGTCATCAATGTCGGTGGGTATATTGGTTCTAGTACAGCATCGGAGATTAAGTATGCGCAAGCGACTGGAAAGACAATAAAGTACTTGGAAGCTTTGGCTGAATGAAGCCGTCATGCTCCGGAACGGAGGTGAAAGAATGCAGGACTGTTATGTAGGTGATATCGGAGATTATGGGAAGTTTGCTCTCCTTCGGGAAATGCACAGGCAGGGGCTTTCCATCGGGATTAACTGGTATAAAACTGATGCGATAACGTCAGAAAAACAAAATGATGGAAAATACTGCATTCCGGATCGTCTCACGGTTTATGATACAGATCTTTCGACGCGGTTGAAGAAGATATTTTATTCGCAGGATAGTATTGTTCGCTCCATAAAGGCGCTGGAAGCTGAGCAACTTATTGGCGGAGCTTTGTACTATTCTGACTGTGTACCGGTTGGACATCGAGAAAAATGGCATCAGCATGCTTTGAGCGCTTTATCTGGCTCTGATTTGGTCTTTCTTGATCCGGATAACGGGATGATTGTTTCTTCAGCAGAAAAAGACAAGCAAAAGCAACGCAAATATGTTCTTGATGCAGAATTCAAAGATTATCTTTGTACGGGGCACAGTGTCGTGATCTATCAGCACCGTCCCAGGGTAAATGAAGCAGTTTACATCGATAGGATGATGCAACGGTTTATGAGCCTGAGCCCAGATGTAAGAAGAAGCGACGTACAAGTCATCACTTTTCCACGTTATTCTGTTCGGGACTACTTTGCAATCAGCATCAACGAAGACCATCGTTTGAAAATAAAAAGAGCGATTTCCAATTTGGTGAACGGAGTATGGGGCTCTGGGAAAAAGCCGATGTGTCGTCTGCCGATCAGTATCGAAAATGCACTCTCCAACGAAACTCCGAACTCACCAACGAAACTACACTCCCCAACGAAACCCGTGAGTAACGTTGGGGAGTGAAACGATCCGAAACCGGCAGTATGGAGCCGACTATCAGACCAGCAGAAAGGAGATGACCAGGGTGCTGAAACCCTTTGATTTACAAGCATTGTCCATATTCCTTTGTATCAAAGTTGCTCTGGTCACAGATCCGGCGGACGCCGCGGGTGAATTTGTTTCCATCGGCGAAGGCCTGGATTACCTTACTGTTGTGACGGAGAAAAACGGCAAATATATCCGCACGGTCACACTGCCGGATGATCACGCAAGAGAGCTGTACATGGCGTCCATGGGAGTGGAAGATTCCGGCAAAGCTTTTGCAACATACCAGACATACGCCTGGTCCCTGCCGATGGCCTATACCGAAGAGCTTACCGCAAAGCCAAAGGAGCAGGCGGAACTGGACGCGCTGGACGGAAAGACGGTCGGACAGCTTCTGGAGGAAAGGGTATTCCGTATATATGAGATCGGCGGCGGTGAGAATCTGCCGACGACCGTCACCCTTTCGTGCGGTTTGTTCAACTATGATTTTGAAACGGATGCGTCTTTTGAGCAGTACCGCGAGGACGAAGGCTGGGAGAGAATGGAAGAAATGAAGGTGAAGGGTGGAAGGCTCTCCGGCTTCTCCGGCCTCGCAACAAACCCGGATTATCTTGCGGACGGAACCTATAAGCCTCAGGTGGTTCCGCATGTCACCGCGGAGGAAGCTGCCGCCGCTGATCGTGTGCCGCCGGCTGATGAATACACCGTGAAGGCCTGGCCGCTCACTGCTGAAAGCTACGCCGAACTGCTGAACAACACAGAAGACAGATACGGCCAGGTATACATGATCAAAGGCGTTGTTCATCAGGTCCTTTCCCAAAGTCCGCTGAGAATCATCATCAACAGCGGTGAAGACGGAAAATCGCAGCCGGTCGTGGTCGAATACCCTGCGCATTCCAGTTTCAGCCCGGAAGAAGGCGTTTGCTACAGGATCTATGCAGACGTTACATCCTCCTGCTACATCCTGCCTGTGCTGACTGCCCGTTACTCATTCACCGGTCCCGCCGCAGACCCGGCAGACGAACCGGCATCCTTATCCGAAGCCGCTTTCATTGTTCCGAACGTCATTCCGGCGAAGAGTATTGAGGATTTCCTCGGTGAATGGCACTACTTCAGAGTTGTGAATGAGGACGGTTCAGAAGTGAACCGGGAGGAAATACTGGCGGAAGGAATTGCTGACGATCATGCGGAATTCATCATCACCGAAGACGAAATAGAATTATATGCGGCATCGCTGGACGGTTCCAAATCCGTAAAGTATGAATTTGTTCCGGATGACGGGTCACTGAGGATCCTGAACGGAAGTGATGAACTTCCTGTCCTGCACCTGGCTGATAACGGGATGCTCATCTTATTCGTTCCGGCTTACGGCCTCTCCTCCGGGAGTACAACCGCTTACTTGGTCCGCGTAGAACCATAACAGTTCTGTCTGAAGGAGATTCTGTCAGCAAGCAAAATCGGAAGTTATCGCACAAATTCCAGTTTGTCGAGCCGCTGATGAAACAGGACCACGGGAATAATAGAGCAGTAAGTGAGGTATATCCGGAAAAACCGGATATACCTCACTTTCAAATGGCAACAGAGTTAACGTCTGTTTCTTCGTCATCGAGTTCTTCGTCGCGCTGATTGCCATAGAGCTTTATGCTATGCTTAGCTTTTTGATAAAACAGTACGATGATGAAAGATAACCGCAACGCACCAATACCCAAATATAATACCAACCTGAACATTTACAATTCGTTCACTTGATTTCAGGCAAGACCGGTGATACAATCATAGTGTCAGCCGGTATCCCTTACATGACGGAGAACCGCTGGCAGCATAAACCAGATACAGGTCACCGGAGGACAGTGTGCCGTAGCACGGGGGATCGTAGGCAGAGATGCCTGCAGGCCGCCTGTCAGATAAGGTGTCGAGTGCGCTCGGTTTTAAACGCGATGAAGCATTGCGTTTTTAACCGGGCGCTTGTTTTGTAGGAGGTGAAAAGCTTGAAACCAGGGTTATGTCCATCAAAGTCTTCTGTAAGGGTTCTGTTCCATTGTGTCATTTCGACATTCATAGCGTCAATGTTTGAAACACTGTCCGGAATACGTGCAGCCGTTGCTGAAGAGAGCGACATTGGGAATACAGTAGTGGAAGAAGTGATTGATACTGTTGACGCAACAACTGCTGTTGCTGATACCGTCATTAAACACACGCCCGTCTTTCTGGTCAGAATCCTGACAGCAGGACTCATCATCCTGATTGGAGTGCTTGCCGTCAGCCTCGGCAAACGGATCATTCAAAAGCTGACAAGCCGGCCGAACAAGAAAACAGATAAGATCCGGAAGACCGAGACGATGCGCTCGGTCCTGATCAGCCTTCTGCGCTATCTTGTGTCCGTGATCGTGGCGATTGCTGTTCTTACGGTATTCGGGGTCAATGTCAAATCAATACTTGCCATGGCCAGCATTGGCGGTATCATTGTGGGATTTGCCATGCAAACGCTGATCAAGGACATCATATACGGAACACTGATCCTGGCGGAAGGCAGCATCGGCGTCGGGGACTTTGTCAGGATCAACGATATGGATGGGTTTATCGACTCGGTTTCTCTCCGAACCACGGTGATCCGGAATTATAACGGAAATGTTTATACCATTCCGAACGGTGAGATCAGGACCATCGCAAATATGAGCATCGTTCTGAAACGAGCCATTGTCGATATCCGATGTCCTTATGAGGTGAGCAGGAGCCGGCTGCTCGATATCATCAGCGACGAAATGGAAACCGCGGTCCGGGAGATCGATGGAATCACGGGCAAGGCCGACATCATGAACATCTGCGCGTTTGAACCGGACGCCATGATTATCCGGATCGCGGTCGAATGCCATGTGAAGGATCATTGGCGCATAGAGAGAGAAATCCGCGCGCGCATCAAAGACCGGTTTGATGCCGAAGGGATCATCATGCCCCACTATTCGGGACATGACTTCAGATACATATCATATGAGAATTGACAGAAATCATTGCAGAAAGGAAGACCCGCATATGGCAAAGATCACACTGACGCTTCTGACCGATGACGACCGCGAACAGTTCATTCTCGACAATCAACATGCTTTCAAATACGGCGCGATGGAGGAATTCGG
>JAEEGI010026365.1_pt1 | contig 11197 bp, 6 predicted proteins | sample 8958751 | NCBI WGS metagenome assembly JAEEGI01 (sample SAMN16246545, study PRJNA631951) | gut metagenome | biome: gut microbiome; feature: rumen; material: KS-attached | host: Bos | place: Iran: Karaj | collected 2018-10 | reverse complement strand
CGTTCTGGAGGGCGAGGAGCTCGGCGGCGACGCCGGCCGCCTGGAGAGCCGAGCCGAGGTTCTTGTGGCCCACGTAGGGGAGCCACTCGTTGAAGATGCGCTCGCACTTGTCGGCGGTGAAGCCGTACTGGTTGAGATGCTCGTCCGCGAAGCGCACCTGGCGCATCGCCTCTGCGGGGGCGGAGTATGAGTGGTAGGAGAAGAAGTCGAGGGGCCACTTGTTGTCGCGGACCGCCGCAAGGAACCTGTGAGAACACTCTACGAAGTATCTCGTGCGCGGCGAGGAGTTGGCTGCGGGGACGTTGTCGGACCCGACACCCGCGTAGTAGCCGCAGCTGCCATATGCGCCGATCTTCAGATGCGGGAACTTTGCCTTCAGGTATGGCGCAACAGTGCCATAGAGACGAATGTACTCGGAAAATGGACCACGAAACATCGGGTTCCACTTGTCATCGGGGTGGTTCTCTGGCTCGTTCCATATCTCCCAGTACGTGATCTTCATCTTGAAACCGTCGGCCCAGCCCTCGGTATAGTGGCGGATCACGTGTTCGCAGATGCGTCCCCACTTCGCGAAGTCCTTGGGCGGCAGGATGTTTATTGGCGGATAGCCGCGCGAGACGAAGTTCTCGATCGTCACGCCGAGGCGGAAGAATGGTTCCACGTTGCACTTGTCGAGCGCCTTCAAAAGGGAGTCCGTGTAGGCGAAGCGGTAGCTCTTCGGGTCGTTCTCGTCGGCGTCGAAGTTCGGGAAGACGACGGGGATGTCCACGAAGAGTCCGCCGCCGAGCCAACCACCCACGTCGTGGAGGCGCGAGTAAGGGATGCCGGCCTCCTTGAGGTAGTGGAACATCGGGTAGTCCGCCAGCTTGCCAACGAGCGGCGGCTGCCCCACGCCGTTCACGGGCTTCACCGGCCCGACGGCTTTGGAGAAGTCTATCTTCACTTCCGCAGCGGGGGCGCAGAGCGCGCCGGCCGTCAGCAACGCAAACACGGCTCTTTTCGTCATGTCATGTCTCCTTTCGGCTGGCGTCTAGGATACCGCATCCCGGTCATGTCCGTCAAGGCTATTGTTTGTCCCTTTTTCATACGTCATGTCCTTCGCGCAAGGGCGGAGCGAAGGGCGCACCTGCGTTTTTCTCCCGTACGGAAGAACGAAACTCCGATGCTTGTCAAAGGGGCTTCGTTACCACTTCGCCTGAAGCTTCGCGCAATCCAAGCACAAAAGCGAGGTTCGAATTCTGGAGATTAGGCGCCATCAAAATTTCCCCACCAGAATCCGTTAGGACAAGGAAGTTCGACATGCGCGACTATGCACGTTGTGCCATCTGCCTTCCGCCCCAGAAAGAAAAATTCCCAATAGCCACATCCCGCGCACTCGGACATGACTCGATGTACAAAGCCGCATGGGACCTGTTCATCTGCGCGGATAAGCACATTTATCTTCATTCTCGCTTCTGACACCGAATCGGCGATTTCCTTTATCTTGTGCTGAAATGACAACGCCTTGCCGTTGTACGCTTCAAGCATGAATGGTCCCGCGTCGTTGACATATGCGGTGCCTCGTGCGCGCAGATCGACGACTATCCAGTTCTTGGGCCTATGCGCATCGAGCTGATCTGGTTCAACCTCCACTCCGTTCGCGACAATGGGCAAACGTACAGGCGTGTCGCAATGTTCGGAACGCAGATTGAAAGCTCCCATGAATCCGATTGTCTTGAGTCCGAGCCGCGCACATCCGTCCAAAACGTGCATCATGTCGGAGTACTTGGCGCCTACAGTGAGAGCTGTCATAAAAACCGGAGCGCGCGACGCTTCTTCCGGCGTCAGACGAGCCTGGGCGAATTCGCCCGACAATTCATCCGCAACTGCTTCAGGCTCAAACTCCCGCCGTCTGAAGAAGACTTTGCCATTTGCGAGCCTGAACTCAAACGAAACACCGCGCTCCACAGCCTCTTTGTTTGAACCCACGACCGTGAACTCTGGTCTGCCGCAAAGATCAACGAAGCTTTCCGCCCTCTTTCTGGAGCACCCTTGCATCAAAAGGAGAATGCACGCGGCAAGGGCGGTCAATACGAATGCAATGTTGCTCTTCATGATGGAATTCCTGGCTCCTGATGACACTATCCTAAGGCGGAACGGTTGATAGTATACCACAAATCACCTCGACACAAATCACCACTCCGTTCAATGCCGTGGATTTAGCAGACGGCAGCCAGCTATCATCCGCCAGTTCCGCTCAGGTGTGGAAAACCCGCGCCGCTTCAACGACCTGCCGGCAGAGCGACCATGGGCTTGTTCAGCAGATTTGAGCGGTCGGGCGTGTCGCCGCCCGTGGAAAGCGTCCAGCCGCCCGGAGCCGGTTCGGCGGATATTGCGCGCGAGGACGAGTTGTCCGCCGTGAAAACTCCCTTCGTCACTTTGCGCGAAGTGGTGGTACCACCGCCGGTGAAGAAGCACACGTCGGTGAAGTCCGCCCTTCTCGTCTTCGTCGCCGACTCGAAGTTTCTGCGGAAGTCCTCGATGAACGCCGACGCGTGACCTATGCACGCGCCCTTTCCGCCGTGCAGCGTGGAGAACGTGGCCATGCGCGCCCACTCGTCCTCCGCTCCATGCTTCTTCACCCAGGCCGTGAACGCCACGCGGTTTGTGCCGTCCGGCTCGGCGGTTATGCGCACAGTCTCGGGCTCGCCCGTCTTCCAGGGATACGGCGCCTTGGCCTGGCCGCCCGTGCCTTCTCCGCCGAAGCGCCTGATGCGCACCCCCTCCTTGGCGAAGAGGCATTTGACCCGCATTTCCTCCTTAACCGCGTTTGGATTAACCGAGGAATCAAATGGATTGCCCGGATCCCACACCGAAAAGATGAAAATCCGCGAGCCGTCGAAATGCTCCTGGAAGCCGCAGTAGCCCATGTTGAAGCAGGCCACGCAGAAGTACGTGCCGGGAACGGTGTCCCTCACCGTCATCGTCGCCTGCACACCCGTTGCCTTCTCGCGCATGGACGGGTCATACCACAAATGCACCGAACGCGCGGCGCGTACGGCCTCCGCCGGCTTGTCGCCGAACGCCGTGGCGACGCACAGACTTGCGGACACGACAAGCGCAGCCATTGCAGCCGCCTTGCCGTTAAATATCCAATGTGCAAATACATGCTTCATCTTTTCTTGTCCTTTCTTTATTCGAAAATCAACGCAGCAGGAAGAGGGTGCCAAGAGACCATGTTCTCACTCCGAGCACGCCAGACGAGGCATCAGCCTCCACGCGCGCCACGCGTCCTTCCGGCACGTTCACGCCCACCGACACGCGGCCAAGCACATCGGCCGGCAGACCGTCCGCCAGCAAAATCCGATGAAACCCGCATGGCGCATCACGCGTCACGCGCACATCGATGCGCGCCATGCCCTCATCCGGCAGCGAAAGCACGCCCCCGCGAACATCCACGAGATCACATCCGCGGTTCCCCGCCGTCATGCGCACTTCGCATCGAGCAGCCATCGCGAAGTTGGTGCACGAGACGAGAGTGGGCGTTTCGCCTGAAAGATCAAGCACAGCTCCTTCGTCCAGCTCCACCGGCGCCGTGTACAATGGACCCTCCAGCGCAAGCGCGGCCCCGCCACACACCGCGAATCCAGACGTCGCGCTGCCCACGGCGAACGCAAGCACGCCGCCGCGCACAATGGTGCGTCCGGCATGCTGGTCCTCAACGCCGGCGAAACGCACCGTCCCTTCGCCCACCTTCACCACATCGCCCACACCGCCGAAGAAGAGCCCCTCCTCGCCGTCCGGCGCGCCGATGGAGACCGTGCGCGCCTCTGGCACGACGGACGACCTGTCGAGCGTGTCGAAGACGAGACCTTCCTTCTCCACGTACATCGCCACACGCGAGCGCTCCAGCGCATCGCCGCCCACCGTCACGTTGCCGCCAAACGGCGCCACCACCGTGCCGTCAAACACAACAAACGCATACGACCAGTCGATGAAGCCCAGAACGGGGAAACTGCTGCCGCCTTCCGGACGCATCTCCAGCCTGCATCCGCCGAATCCCATTCCCGATGCCGCTCTGGAGCGCAGCCCGCCAGCCCTCACAGTTCCGCCACCCGTCAGCTTCCCAAACGTTCCATTGATCACGCCATGATAGTCGATGAGGCCGTCAACCGTAGCCGTCCAAGCACGCCCTCCGTCGTCCAGCGGCGGCGCGCATACTTCAAGCGCCACTCCATGCGGAACGCAGAACGCCTTCTTAGGCGTGAACGTGCCCAGCGAAAGCCGCGCATCCACTGTCCCCTCCACACGCCTCAGCGCGTTTGTGGCGATTGCCGAACGCGACACCGCGTTCGTGAAGGACGCCCTTCCGCACAGTTCAAGAAACGCTTCCGCCTGCACTGCGAGATTTGTGACGCCAGGCGCGTCCACTTCGCCCAGGCGAAGCACGCCCTCCTTCACAAAAAGCCCGCCCTCGGAAACGTCCATGCGTCCATTAAGCTCCAGGCGTCCAGCCCCGCTCTTCGTGACGTCGCCCGCCACGCCCATCTCGGCGGATATCGCGGCAACAGAGCCATCAGGAACATCCAGCCAGCCCGAGCCGCTCGCCACCCTGCCGCCGAAGATCGCGGCGTCGGACGCAAACACAAGCCCGGCAACGCGCACTTCGGAAAAATCGTTCGTCACTTCGGAGCCATGCGGATGGTCGAACACCGCAGTAGAACCATCCTTCCACGCGCCGAACTCTCCGGTGACGTAGTCGAACCACGCATCGGCGTCCGACCACGCGCCCTTCCCGCCCTTCCAGCGCAAAGCCGCGGACTCCTCGAAGAACACCGCCCCACACGCCTTGCCAACGAGTCTGTTCCCCGCAAGGTCAACAACCTCCGCGCCTTCCTCCACCACCAGCGTGCCGCCGTTCGGAAGAAGATGGTGCCTGCCGGACGCCTCTGCCGGCACGCAGAGCGTTGCGCCAGCTCTCACCACGAGGCTTGTCGCATTTGCAAGCGGCACCTCGCACAAGGCGAGCGCAGCGCCTCCTGTCACCTCAACTCTTCCTGCAAGTGAACGCGCCGCATGCGCCACCGCCGCGCCTGAGCCGGTGAAGACAATCGCCCCTTCATCCGCATCCACTATATCCAGTTCAATCGCAAGCTCTGCCCCATCTTCCAGCGCAACCGTCATCGTTCCCACCAGCTGCACAGGTGGCGTATCTTCACCGTCCACACCTCGCATGCACGACTCGCCCTCCACCTGCAGCGAGAACGGCCTGAGGGTGTCGCCGTCGCGCCTTCCGAACGAAAGCTGCGCACCTTCGCGTACCACCATCGACGCCTCCGCAAGCGCAAGCGGCCTCGCCAGGCGTTCGCCTCCGTCCGGCCTGTCAGCTCTTGGAGAAGGCGCGAACACAAGCTCGCCTTCCTCCACGCGCGCAAAAGGCGTATCCCCCGCGCCGAATGCCTCCGCCGTCTCCAGAACAAGTACACCTCCGCGCGACGTAAGACTCTCCACGCCTGAAATCGCGCCCGGCCTAGTGCAGCGCAGCGTGTTCGTGCCGTCTTCCGTCTCGAACGCCAACGCCGCGAGGTCTGCACCGAGCCGCACTGCATCCAGTGTCTTGCCCGAGCCCGTCACGAGTATCTCCACGCAGTTTGACACGCCGCCAAGGTAGAATCCAGCATCGCCGTCCAACGTCAACCTGCCAGGCACGTACCCCGTAAACATCACGCCTTTTCCAACGCCTCCTCCCACTTCGATGCGGCAATCCGGATCCTCCACTTCCAGAGACTCCATCACCCTCAGCGTTCCTTCGCCCGAGACGACACCGTGCGCTTCTGCCGAAAGCGACGCCGTGACGCATGAGATACGCGCACCGCTGGCAAACTCGTTCCCATTCAGCACAACATCCCTCACAACGGCGGGAACCGCAAGCGTGGGATCGCCGAGGAAGAGCTGTTCGGCAAGAGCGTACACCGCGTCTGCGTTGCGGGCATAGCCGTCGGCATAGTCCTGGCGCGCGCGCAGGAACGCCTCGCCGAAAGAATGAGCACGTCCTTCGAATACATGCGTTGCCGTGAAGTAGCCAACGGTGGACGACAGGCCGTCGCGAACTGCAAGCGGCGCCGTCCATGTGGAGATGCCGTCGCGGCTGTTGAACACGCCCGTCGCAACGCCGCCGTGCGGGGAGCACACCGCCGTCACGCCGAGGCATGGCACGGCGTTGTCGATCTGGCCCGTGCGGCATGGACCACTGAACTCGGCGAAGAGGGAAAGCCCCGTCGCGTTCGCATAGAGATCGCGCGTGATCCAGAGCCTGCCGCCGGCATTCACGGCAACGTTCGCCCCGCCGTGCGAGCGGCAGATTGAGAAGATGGAATCCTGGGCGAAGAAGTCGTCTCTCGCCGCCTCAAGGCTCGAGTGGCGCGATGCCACTGACGGACCAGACGCGTGGACGCCCACCACTTCGTCCACCGGCCAGAACGGCACCACGCACGTGCGCAGCGTCTCGCGCACGACGAACTCGGTGTCGGCCACGCACGGCGCGTGGGCTGCGCTCCAGATGTTAGGCACGTCGTCGAAGAAGCGCATCTCGCAAGGCGCATCTCCAAAGGACGCATCACCTCTCGCGTAGTCGAACGCCAACGTCGAGCTTGCAGCGCAGATGCGCCGTGCGCCAGGGAAGGCGGAACTTCCGGCGCGGGCGATCTTTGCGGCATATCCGGCGACAAGGGCGGGGGCGTTCAAAGTTTCGCCGCCGAACGCCGCAGGCACGGCGGGGAAACGGCCCACGGCGACATCGGCGCGCAGGTCGCACGCGCTCCATTCGCCGGGGCCGAGGTACACGCCGTCGCCGTCTTCGTCCCAGCGCGCGCCGGGACTGCAGGCGTCGAGACAGGCGTAGAAGAGATCGCTCGGCGCGCGCTCCATCCCGGATGCGCCATGCGGACGCACGCACACGCCCGGAACCGCGTTCGAAAGGGAAAGCCTCTCGCCGGTGGCGAAGAACACCTCGTTCGTCTCGGCAACGTCGATCCATGCGCCGCCGAGGAGAAACGCGTTCGCGCCGGAGGAGGCCTTTTCGCGGATAAATGCGTGAACCGACTCTGCGGCGTTGCGGCAGGCGAGCGCGGGCCCAAACGGATGCGCCGCGTATATGGCAGCGGCATCGGCAACTTCAACCGCCACGCCGGCTGAGCGCCGCCCGGCCGCGTAGTTCTGCCATACCTCGCATAGGTCGGGCGGCGATATGACCACGAGAGAGTCCGCGCCACGCGCAACGAACGCGACGAACGTAATTACCGCAAGAAAGACTGCGATGTGTCCTTTGATGGGCATGAAGATATTACAAGCCGGCAGCGGGCACTGTGGCGGGACGAAGAGCCACTATGTGCAGCTCAACGTGGAGCTCACCGCCGTAGTCGGAGACAGCGGGCGTGAAAAGCACGTCGTATCTCGCCGCCGACTTCGCGCGCAGCGCCTCGACGTCCTGTCCATGCCCCCACCAAACAGCACGCGGAATCGAACTGTCGACGAATGAGAGAGCGGCATGGCGACCATCCATTCCGACCACGCGCACATCGCCGAACGCCACGTTCGAGATTCCAAAGACAGGCTCGGGATTCCCTTCGCCGAACGGCTCGAGCCTGCGGATCGTCTCGCAGAGATCAAGCGTAATCTCCTCTGGCTCCATCCATCCGTCGAACATCACCGCGCCTGCCGACGACGCCTCGGCCTTTATGCCTGCGCACGCGGCGGAGAAGGCCGCCTTGAACGCGTCGAACTCTCCGGGACGCACCGTAAAACCGCCAGCCGCCGCATGGCCGCCATAGCGAGCGAGGTGTTCCGCAGATGCGTCAAGGGCCGAGCGCACGTTGTAGCCGTCAGGCACGCGCACGCTGCCCGTGTCGCCCACCACAACCGCCACAGGCACGTGATAAGTCTCCATCAGACGCGCGGCAACGATTCCCGAGACGCCCGGGTTCCAGTCTTCGCCGCGCACCACGATCGCCGATTCCGGAGGCCTCTCGCCGATCTGGGCGCATGCTTCGGAGTATATGCGCTGCTCCTCGCCGCGCCGGCTGACGTTGAGGTTGTCGATCCTGAAGGCGATGTCGTTCGCCACGTCGCAGTCCTCGCACATCAGAAGATCGTATGCGACGCGGGCGGTGTCCATGCGGCCTGCCGCGTTTATGCGCGGACCGAGCGCGAAGCTGTAGTCCCTCACTGCCATCGGCTTGACGCTGCGCGCGGTGCGCTGCAGAAGCGCGCGCAGTCCAAGGGGCGCGCAGCGCCTGAAGTTGGCGAGGGACTGCATGACGAGAATCCTGTTCTGCCCCACGAGCGGAACAAGGTCAACGACCGTGGCGAGTCCGGCGAGAACGAGGAGAGGTCCGCCGAACTTCGGGCCGGAGTACAGTCCGGCCGCAATCGCGGCCTTTGCGAGGGCGTTGGCGAGGAAGAACGCCACGCCCGCGCCGCAGAGGAACTCGCAGCCCGGCGCGGAGGCCACGCTGGGATTGACCAGAGCGTCCGCCTCGGGAAGTGTGGCACCGGGGAGATGATGGTCGGTCACGACCACCGCCACGCCGCGCGCGCGCATTGAGGCGACCTCGGAGGGAGATGTGATGCCGTTGTCCACGGTTATCACAAGCGACACGTCGGGATGCTCGGCGAAGAGACGCGTAATCGAGGCGCCGGTCATGCCGTAGCCCTCGCCGAATCTGAGCGGGATGAACGCGTCCGCGTTCGCTCCGAGGCGTCTGAGAGCCGTCACGAGGATTGCCGAGGCGCACACGCCGTCGGCATCATAGTCGCCGAACACCACGATCTTGCCGCTGCGGAGGAACGGCAGAATCACCTGAACGGCGGCGTCGACGCCCGGAATGAGGCTTGGGTCGGAGATGCGCTCAAGCGAAGGATCGAGGAACTCGTCGAGGTCTGCCGCGTCCACTCCGCGGGAGGCGAGAATGCGGGCGACTACGGCGGAACACCCGGCTGAGGCGAATGCCGCCGCCCGGGCGCCGTCAAACGTGCGCTCGCACCATGTGGTCAAAACCGCCATAGAATGGCCTTGCCGTCAGGCGGGTAGTTTGTCCTTGGTGCCCAGCACGCACTTCACCTCGGCCTCGGCCGCAAGCTCGTCGCCAACGTATCCCTTGAGGGCGAACACGCCGAGCTTGGAGAGCACCTTCACGTTCCGCGCCACGGTGACGAGCTTGTCGCCGGGACGCACGGGACGGCGGAAGCGCACCTTGTCGACGCTGCCGAGGATGAACGCCGCCTGCCCTTCAGGCAGGAGGTCGCGCGCCACCACGGCCGCGCCCGCCACCTGGCACATCGCCTCCACCAGCACCACGCCGGGCACTATCGGATAGAACGGGAAGTGGCCGCGGAAGAAGTCGTTCTTCTCTGTCGTGAACGTGTAGTGGCCGATTGCACCAGTCTCATCGGCCGCCACTAGCTCGTCGACGAAGAGAAACGGCTCGCGGTGCGGCAGCAGTTCGATGCCGGGCTTGTTGAAAGTCTGCTTGAAAACAGGAAATTCCATGATCTGCCTCACTCCCCGTACTTCTTGAAGACGAGCGCGGCGTTGTGTCCGCCGAAGCCCAGATTGGTGGAGAGCGCGGTGCGTATCTGACGCGCCACGCCGACGTTGGGGGTGTAGTTCAGGTCGAGCGGCACCTCGCCCTTCTCGGCGTCCACCTCAAGGTCGGGATTCTCGTAGTTGATGGTGGGGGGCACGTAGCCGTCGGTGATGGCAAGCGCGCAGAACGCGGCCTCGAGGGCGCCGGTGCCGCCGAGCAAGTGGCCGGTCATCGACTTCGTGGAGGAGATGTTGATGCCCTTGGCAAGATCGCCGAACACCTTCTTGAAGGCCTTGGTCTCCATCTGGTCGTTGAGATGGGTGGAGGTGCCGTGTGCGTTGATGTAGTCCACCGTGGAGAGGTCGGTCACTTCGCCGTCCTCGAACGCAAGGCGGATCGCCTCAACCGCGCCGTCGCCAGAAGGATCGGGCGCCGTGATGTGGTATGCGTCGCAAGTGGCGCCGTAGCCCGCGAACTCGCAGTACACGCGCGCGCCGCGCGCCTTCGCGTGGGCCTCGCTCTCGAGTATCAGCACCGCCGAGCCCTCGGACATCACGAAGCCGCAGCGGTCGGCGTTGAACGGACGCGACCCCCTCTCGGGCGCGTCGTTGAACTGCGTGCAGAGAGCGCGCATCTTCATGAAGCCGCCGGTGCAGTATTCGTTGATCGTGGACTCCGTTCCGCCGGCCACCACCACGTCGGCGCGGCCTGCGCGGATCATGTCGAGCGCGTATCCAAGCGCGTCCGCAGAAGACGCGCACGCCGTCACCACCACGTGCGCCGGGCCTTTTGCGCCAAGCGATATCGCCACGTTTCCTGCGGCCTCGTTGGGGATTAGGGCGGGGATGTACGATGGAAGCAGGCGCTCGGGGCCCTTGTCGAAGAGCACCTTGAAGCCCACGGTGTTGATGTCCATGCCGCCGATGCCGTTGCCGATGATCGTCGCGACGCGCGACATGTCGGGGCGGTTCTCGTCGGTGAATCCCGCGTCGGCCCACGCCTCGCGGGCTGACGCCACTGCATACTTGCAGAACAGCGCCAGATGGCGCGCGGCCTTCCTGTCGAGGTAGCCTGCCGCCTCGGCGTATTCGTCGAAGTCCTTCACCTCGCCCGCAATCTGGCATGTGCAGCGCGAGGGGTCGAACTTCGTTATGCGGGTTATTCCGCTTTTCCCGGCCTTTATCGCGGACCAGGTGGCCTCCTTGCCGTTTCCGCAGGGCGACACCATCCCGATGCCCGTAACCACTACTTTCTGTTTCATCGTTTCTCCTGTTTTTCTGAAATCGTGCCCGGCGCCCTTCACAGATAGGGCCATGTCATGAGCGTGCCGGCGTATGTGAGACCGGCACCGAAACCCACAAGGCAGATGCGCATTCCTTCGGCGAGCTCGCCCTTGCGCACGGCCTCGTCAAGCGTCACGGGGATGGACGCGGCGGAGGTGTTGCCGGTTCTTGCGATGTTCATGTAGAACTTGTCGAGTGAAAGGTCCATGCGCCTCGCCACGGCCTCGATGATGCGCCCGTTCGCCTGGTGGGCGAAGATGCGGTCGAGCTCCACTGGAGTGAGGCCGGCGTTGAGGCAGAGCTTCATCACGACGGAGGCCATCGTGCGCACGGCGAAATTGAAGACGGGCC
>JAEEGI010026363.1_pt1 | contig 11197 bp, 6 predicted proteins | sample 8958751 | NCBI WGS metagenome assembly JAEEGI01 (sample SAMN16246545, study PRJNA631951) | gut metagenome | biome: gut microbiome; feature: rumen; material: KS-attached | host: Bos | place: Iran: Karaj | collected 2018-10 | reverse complement strand
TCTATAATTATTTTAAATAATCTTCTTTCCGTACTTAGTACCCTGTAGTTGTATAGTCTGTCACCAAAAAATAGAGAATTTATAATATCATCAATAATACCTCGTACCTCTATCGCCTTGAGTTTCTCAAGTTCACCTGACGTCATATTATATTCATCATTTATGGTCCCATTCCTTATTGCCTGCTTAAAATCGCCATAGTCTTCATCTAGTTCATCTTCTATATCGATTGAAGAAACATTCTTGATAATATTTTCGCTATATAATATTTTTCTTAAAGTACTAACATTAGCAGGTGAATGTACAATGACGTAGCCATAGTCGAATTTCCTGTCTCTGGTCGACCTTCCGGCTCTTCCTATCAGATTCTTAACGGAAAGATCACGCTTTGCTTCGAGCCGATCTAGGTAGACTACATCAAATGGCATATTGATACCTTGTTCCAAGGTCGCTGTTGCAAAACATAGCTTGCAATAACCCTTCTTAACGTATTCCTCTATTAAATATCGGGTTTTCATCGGCATGGAACCATGATGAATAACAATGCCTTTCCTCATCAAACTGATAAAGTCAGAATAATAATCTTGAGCTTCATCTGTTTTCCCGCCTGTAAACTCTTCAAGTTTAGATATTATTTCATGTGCCTCTTCATCGTCAATTGGCTCACACATATCTACGTATCTCTGGAATCTCTCTAAATATGTCCCTTCGACGATGCTATTCTTTGAAACATAAAATAATACACATCCATCTTCACGATTTATAGTCTCAACTATAGGGTCAAAGTCACATGCAACTCTTGTCGCCCCCATTATATCTCTGTTTCCACCAAAATGGAAAAAATGCCAATCGTCATCTTTAAACATATATATCTGACCAACGTTTCTTTGTGTGTAGCTCAGTCCCATACTATGATCTGACACAAGATGATTTTTCTCAAGCTGCGCTTCTGGATTATCCACAAATGGATGTGCAAATACGAATTTGGCTTCAGGAAACTTTCTCTTGCATCTTCTTACGATACTATCAAAAAGTAAACCTCTTTGACTTGTTTCGTCAGACAACTGAGCCTCATCAAACAAAAACAATCCGATATTAAAATAATCAGCCTGCTGAAATAATTCTCTACACCTTTCTGGTGTTACAATAAAAATGTTCCGATACGAGTGGTCCGTATTAATTTTATCAATAAAAGTCAGTATGTTTACACCATTATCATCTATTTCTTGGGTCAGATTTATGTAATACTCATTGATGAGGGCGCGTGATGGCACAACAACTACTACGTCATCCGTTCTATGCTTGATAATATTCATGATAACAAACGACTTTCCGGTGCTTGTTGGTGCAGAAAAACTATATGCATCGTTATTCCTGATTCCCTCAATAATATCGGCTTGTACGGGTGTATAGTTCTTTTCATATCGCTCATAAATAGCTGATTTGTAGTTTCTCATAATCAGTTCCTGAATTGTAGAGGGGGCGTAATCTTGAGTATTCTTATAAAAAATAGCCATCCCCTCAAGGATTTCATCAATGCGCAATTCAAACCGTTCATGATCATATCTGCTAAGATACGACAATATCTCCATATTTGTCATATCTTCTGGCCCTTTACTAAAGAGGGATTTCATAACAAAGTCATAAACCTCATCAAGGTTTTCTCCTGCTATAATTCTTCGTATCAAATTTTTCATACTTCTAAATTGTAATAGCCACACAAATTAGTTCATCATAACCAGAGATGTTTGCAAAATGACGGTTTTGCTGTATTCCGCGTATGATTGTTGACGATGGAGTGTTCGTTGCAGAAAAGGCCGCTACAAATCCTTTTCTTCCTCTTACCACGTCATCTATTGCTGGTGGAGGGCAGAATGGCTGCAGGTCATACAGATCACTTTCATCTCTTTTTTCGTTGATAAAGTCATCAATCTGAGACATTGCGCTTCCGTAAGCATTGCGTCCTGCGACAAACTTTGCTTCTCCAAACAATATCACCTGATTGTCATTCATAGAATAGAAATCGAAACCTGAATTTCCTGTTATTTGTTGTTTGATGATTTCACCCAAAGGAATATCAAGATACCCCATCTCATTAACTAATGTACTTCTTGCCATTTCCGATATAACATATTCTCCTATATTACCAGATATAGCACTATTGGGATTTGCTCTAAATATATCTCCAAGCGCATTGATTGTTCCGTCTGCCCTAACTCTTAAGCTAGTTTCTATACCTATAGAAAGGTTTGGTAAATTCGAAATCCAACACAATGAAGCAATACTGGTATAGATCTCACGCAATGTAACAACCATATCAATAGATTTCAACCTAATAAATATAATATTAGGCCGATCTGTTTGTCCAACAACTGCTCTATATGCATTTTGAGGTACAGCCATAACTCAAGGTATTAACTTTTAAGCTACAAATATAGCAAATATTTTATGACTTTGCAAAAAAACAGCATTTATTTTAATATTTCTTACGTCAAATAGCTAAAAAGTGCCAAATAGCAATCGGAACGCGCCATAAATTAAAGAAATGAAAAAATAAGTACCAGTAATGGTTGATTATGCTCTGTTGAAGGGTAATGGGATGAAGAACCTAATACATTTTCTGGAAAGTGCCACAAAAGAAGCCTCAATTGCTTTACCAGTCGTTTTAAGCAGAGAAATGCTAAAGAAAAAAAAAGAATTATTTGGTCATCTCAGAGAAAGTCATTACCTTTGCACCCGATGATGAGTCATGAAACGGCTGGTGACCCATCTTCGGGTGCTCATTGATAGCAATTTATAGCAGAATGAAGAATTGAGAACGGTCTCCAATTCGTAACCCAGATAATTCACAATTCCCCAGACAGCCTTTATTTAAAGAAATCCTGCGAATTCTTGCAAAGTTACGAAAAAACGAGCGCAATGCAAAATAAAACTTGTTTTATTTTCATTGCCGAGTGCCAAGTAAGTTCGGCACAAAGTGCCAAAGTTACGAAAAAACGAGAGAAGAACAAAACAAACTCGTTTGTTTTTTATTACGAGTAATGAATTAGGCAACACCTAAAATGAAGCCATAAACCTATACTCTGCACAAGAATGATGGCGCCCGGGGGTGATGACTGCCCTCTATGTATTGTCTAACCTGCGCTTCTTCAAGCCCTTAGAAAGATACTGACCCCACCCCTACCCCTCCCCTACATGGGAGGGGAGCGCCTACGGACTCCCTGCGCTCCAGACTGCGCTCCCTGCGCTCCAGACTGCGCTCCAGACTGCGCTCCCTGCGCTTCCATATAACAGAAATGCTGTTATTTGGGGCTTCGTTTTAGGTGTTGCCTAATTCTTTACTCGGAAGAACAAAAGAAAAACTTGTTTTTCTTTTGTTTTTCGCTCGCTTATTCGTACCTTTGCAAGCAAATTCAACTTGATAGCAATGAAAAACCTTATGAAAAGCTGGCTGCCCGATGTCGTGGCAGTGCTGCTGTTTGCTGTTCTGGCTTTTGCCTATTTCTATCCCTCTGACACTGAGGGACGTATCCTTTATCAGCATGATACTTCGGCAGGTGCCGGTGCGGGACAGGAAGCTGCTGAGTATTCACAGACGCACGGCGGCGAGCGAACCCGATGGACCAACGCACTCTTCGGCGGAATGCCTACTTACCAGATTGCGCCTTCCTACGATAGCGCCACGTCGCTGAATTTTATAGAGAAAGCATACCACCTGTGGCTTCCCGACTATGTGTGGCATCTCTTTGCCTATCTGCTGGGTTTCTACATCTTGCTGCGCGCCTTCAACTTCAAGCAGCACCTGGCTGCGCTGGGCTCAATACTTTGGGCCTTCTCCACTTATTTCCTCATCATCATTGCCGCCGGCCACATGTGGAAGGTAATGGCACTGGCCTATCTGCCACCGCTCATTGCAGGCATTGTGCTGGCCTATAGGGGGAAGCTGCTTCCTGGTCTTATCGTGACGGGCATCTTCACTGCGCTCGAGATTCACGCCAACCACATGCAGATGACCTACTACTACTTCTTCCTGGTGCTGTTCATGGTTGTGGCCTATCTTGTAGACGCCATACGCAAGAAGCAGCTGCCGCAATGGCTCAAGGCCACGGGCGTGTGCTTAGCAGGCGGCACGCTGGGTGTGCTGGTGAACATATCCAACATCTATCACACCTGGGAATACTCTCAGCACACCATGCGCGGAGGAACGGAGCTGAGCCAGGGCGACGGTCAGACATCGACCAACGGCGGCCTGGATCGCGACTACATCACTCAGTGGAGCTATGGCATAGGCGAGACGTGGACACTGCTCATCCCTAACGCCAAAGGCGGCTCACACAACGAGCAGCTGCAGAACAGCTCTGCAGCCATGGATGCCAGCGACCCCATGCTGCGTCAGTTCTGCGGACAGTGGTATACCTACTTCGGCGACCAGCCCTTCACTGCCGGCCCGGTTTATGTGGGAGCCTTTGTGCTGATGCTCTTCGTGCTGGGTCTCTTCATAGTAAAAGGCCCGATGAAATGGGCACTTTTTGGCGCTACCATCTTCTCCATACTCCTCTCGTGGGGAAAGAATTTCATGGGATTGACCGATTTCTTCATCGATCACGTGCCCATGTATGCTAAATTTCGTACGGTTTCATCGATACTTGTCATAGCCGAGTTCACTATTCCGCTGCTTGCCATGATGGCATTGAAGAAGGTTATCGACGAGCCGGAAGTGCTCACAAAGAAGGTTAAATATGTGCATGCTTCGTTTGGGCTCACGGCCGGCTTCTGTTTGCTCTTCGCTTTAATGCCCACCACCTTCTTCAACTTTGTGAGCGAAGGCGACACCATGCGGCTCTCGCGCTATGTTGACCCGTCGCAGATGAGTATGGTCACCGACAACCTCTCCAAGATGCGTGTGCCCATCTTCACTGCCGACTGTTGGCGCTCGTTCTTCATCATTGTCATCGGCACGCTGCTGCTGTTGCTCTATAAGGTGAAGAAGCTGAAGACGGTGCCATTAGTGGCACTGCTGGCAGCGCTCTGCCTCGTCGACCTGTGGCTGGTGAACAAGCGCTACCTGAACGACGGCATGTTTGTGGATGCCGACATACGCCAGACGTCGCATGCCATCAAACCCGTCAACCAGCTTATCCTGCAGGACAAAGACCCCGACTTCAGGGTGCTGAACCTGGCTGGCGACACCTTCAACGAGAACGAGACATCGTTCTACCATAAGTCGGTGGGTGGCTACCACGCCGCCAAGCTGGGCCGCTACAACGAGCTTATCTCTGCCTACATACAGCCAGAGATGCAGAAACTCATCGACGCCTACAACCAGAGCCATGGGCAGCTCGACTCCATACCCGATGGAGCCATGGTCTACCCCGTCATCAACATGCTCAACACCAAGTACTTCATCATCAATGACCAAGTGCCGCTGCCCAATCCCTACGTACAAGGCAACGCCTGGTTTGCCGACAAGGTGGAGTATGTGGCCGACGCCAACGCCGAGCTGGCCACACTGCAACACTTGGACCTGCGCCATGAGGCCGTGGCCGACAAGCAGTTCGAGCAGGTGTTAGGACAACCCTCGCCGCTCGACTCTGCAGCCACCGTTAAGCTTGAGAGCTACGAGCCTAACCTGCTGAAATACACTGTTAGCAGTGCTGCCGGCGGCGTGCTCGTCTTCTCAGAAATATTCTATCCCGGATGGACGGCCACCGTCGACGGGCAGCCCGCAGAGCTGGGCCGCGTGAACTACGTGCTGCGTGCCATGCACATAGCAGGCGGTCAGCACCAGGTGGAACTCACGTTCCAGCCGCAGTCGGTGAAGACTACCGAGACCATTGCCTACACGGCTTTCGCCATTCTGGCACTCCTCGTCCTTCTTGTCATAGGCTATAGCCTCTACAAACATCGCAAGACGGTGCCCACACACACCAGCACCGACTGAAGAAACAACCCCACCCATTCGTGCTCGTCAGTAGCAGATGATTTCGGCTGACGGGCATAGGCAAACGCATACTGAAGAAATGAGCGAGAAACAAGTGCTCCATGAAATAACCCCACTGGCCGACCACGATTTCATGTACGTGGCCGACCGGTGGAAGAAGGAGTTCACCTATCCCATACACTGCCATGAGCTCTTTGAGCTGAACTTCGTGGAAAACGCCGCAGGATGCCGCCGCACGGTAGGCGATTCGAGCGAGGTGATAGGCGCCTATGACCTAGTGCTCATCACCTCGCCGCAGCTGGAGCACGTATGGGAGCAGCATGAGTGTAGCAGCGACAACATACACGAGGTGACGGTGCAGTTTTTTGTCGATTTCACCGACGAACACAGCATCTATCACACCAATCCCTTCAGCTCTATCTACAAGATGTTTGTACGCGCAGAGAAAGGGCTCGCTTTCCCCATGAATGCCATCATGCAGGTATATCCCATGCTCAACAGCCTCAGCACCATCAAAGAAGGCTTCTATGCCGTTTCGCAGTTCATGACCATTCTCTATGAGCTGTCGAAGTGCGACGATGCCCGTGAGCTTTCCTCCACTGCCTTTGCCAAGGTGGAGGCACACAGCGACTCGCGCCGTGTGCTGAAGGTGAAGAACTTCATAGAGAATCACTACCGCGAGGAGCTGCGCCTGGCGCAGTTGAGCCAGATGGTGGGCATGACCGACTCGGCCTTCAGCCGCTTCTTCAAGCAGCGTACTGGCAAGAACCTGGGCGAATACATTGTCGACATCAGGCTGGGTCATGCTGCCCGCCTGCTGGTTGACACCACCCACACCGTGGCAGAGATATGCTACGCCACAGGCTTCAACACCGTCTGCAACTTCAACCGTCTGTTTCGCAAGCGCAAAGGCTGCAGCCCTACAGAGTTTCGCGACAAATACCATAAGACTAAAATCATTGTATAATGAAAACAACTCCCTTTATGATGCCATTGGCCAAATGCATAGCGGCCGTGTGTGCCTTGCTGGCGCTGGCCGCCTGCCATAGCAAGAGTCCTGCTGCCGCCGCAGGCCCCTTCGTGGAGCGCCATGCAGCATCCTTCATGCTCGACGGCAAGGAATACCGCTTCGTGGGCACCAACTTCTGGTATGGTGCCATACTGGCCAGTGAGGGGCAGGGGGGCGATCGGCAGCGCTTGTGCCATGAGCTCGACCAGCTGCATGCGCTGGGTCTCGACAATCTGCGCATCCTTGTGGGCAGCGACGGTCAGCGCGGTGTCACCACCAAGGTGGAGCCTACGCTGCAGGAGGCACCGGGGCAGTATAACGACACCATACTGGCCGGACTCGACTTCCTGCTCAAGGAGATGGGCAGTCGCGGCATGAAGGCTGTGCTCTATCTCAACAACGCCTGGGAGTGGAGCGGAGGCTATGGCTTCTACTTAGAGCACGCCGGCATGGGGCGCGCACCACGGCCCAACGAAGACGGCTACCCCGCCTACATGCAGTTCGTCAGCCAGTATGCTGCCTGCCAGAAGGCCCATCAGCTGTTCTACGACTATGTACGCTTCATCGTGGGGCGCACCAACCGCTACACCAACATACCCTACACTGACGATGCCGCCATCATGGCGTGGCAGATAGGCAACGAGCCGCGAGCCTTCAGCCAGGAGGCCAAGCAGCCCTTTGCACAGTGGCTGGCAGAGGCATCGGCACTCATACGCAGCCTCGACAAGAACCACCTCATCAGCATTGGCTCAGAGGGCATCTGGGGCTGCGAGAATGATACTGCACTCTACGAGCAGATATGTGCCGACCCGAACATCGACTACATGAACGCCCACATCTGGCCCTACAACTGGGGATGGGCCAAGGAAGACTCGCTGGAGCAGAACGTGCAGCGGGCATGCCGCAACAGCGGTGAATACCTGAAGGCACACGCCGACATAGCCCGCAGGCTGCAGAAACCCCTCGTGGTAGAGGAGTTTGGCTATCCGCGCGACGGGTTCCAGTTTGGCTGCACAACACCTACCACCGCCCGCGACCAGTACTACGACTACATCTTCTCCTTGGCCATGGGCCACAGCTCGGTGCAGGAGCTCGATGTCGTCAAGGGCTGTAACTTCTGGGGCTGGGGCGGCGACGCACGGCCCCTGCACGACCAGTGGCAGGTGGGCGACCCCTACTGTGGCGACCCCGCCCAGGAGGCACAGGGCCTGAACTCTGTATTCAGCTGCGACTCCTCCACCATCGCTGTCATTAGAAAGCACAGCGCCATAAAGCAGTGAGCCAAATGTGAAGGATGGAGGAGCCCTCGCGCGTGACTGTTAGGTGCTTCTTGCACCACTGCCTCTCAAAATGCGGAAAAAGTTTTGAAGAAAATGAAGAATCAGCGGTTTTAAAGGGGTTTTGAGAGATTTTGCCCTAAAATACACCCCTTACACACCTGCTACACCTGCTGCACACTTGCAGGGAGAGTGTGCAAAAACGAACCGTCTCCGCGCTCCCCGAAGTGACAATTCTTTCCTGCTCCATACGACTCCATACTAATAGAGTTGTACGCGTGAGGGTTGATTATATTCAGAGGTGCAGAGACATGCCCAGCCTTACTACGCCCAGACAGCCAAAGCCCAGTTCACCATAAAAGCGGAGGGCCTCGCTGCCAAATGACGCACCGGCCAACGTCACCTGATAAGCCATGCGCCATTTCACCTTGCTGGTGGACCCGCTGTAGATAGGCACGGAGTCCTCATCGCCATCATTGCGGAAAGGATACATGTCGATACTGTAAGAAAGATGCTGGCGCAGCCCTCCCAACAGCAGACGTGAATAGCAGTGCGAGTCTGCCGTCTCGCGCCATGTATAGCGCACCGAAGGACCTACGACAAAAGCGCGACCAAGTTCATTTCCCAAATACACATAGGTGGGAGATTCCCATCCATTTTCTTTTATGTACGGCCCTTCATATCCACTATAGCCTTCTCTTGAAGTCCCCCAGTTCACCACTGCCCCCACGTCCCAATGGCGGTTCAGCCGATAGTGATACTCCAAGCCCGCAGAAGCGTATGAGGCGCCAAAAAAGTCGTTGCAATCTCCACCAGCCCCGACGCCAAAGCGCTGTTCATAGTCGTTAATCAACTTCTGTGTGTCGTGGTCGGCCTGACTGCTGCCAAAGCCTATCGAGCCGCGCAGCTCATGACGCCGGAGTCGGGATGGCGGTTGCCGCCATTTCCTGCGTGCCTGTTCTGAGGCCAGTTGTCGCAGGGAATCGGCTCTGTGCACGCTGTCGGCTTTTTGTTGCGAGGCAGCAGGTGTGATGTAGAAGCTGTTCTGAGCCGGATCGCTGATGGCATTGGTGAGGAGGTCGGGAATCAGCGACCAGCCCGTGAACAATGCACACAGTGCGCCACAAACGCTGACGTTGCGCTGCAGCACAATATCGCTGAAAGCATAATGCTCAGAGCTGATGCTGATGTGCTGCCCGCCCAGATGGCGCCGCTTCACCTGAACCATGGTGGGCAGCGTCACGTCGCGATACTCACCGGCACTGGTGACGATGGTGACGGGTTCTTCTACACGTCCGTCAACCCAGATGCGCGCCTTTGTGCCAATAATCACCGTAGCACACGACGACAGCAAAAACGGCAGCGCCAACCAGCAGAGCAGGCTCCGCCACTTCCTTGCCGACTCCCATATCATTGCCATAGAAATTACTTTGTTTGCTATTATAACGAGCAGCCAACGGAAATCCTGCACTATTGGCGCGTTTTTTTTCGAGTCGATCATGCCTTTTTCTTCTTTGGCTTTGGTTCAGGGAGCACTTTACACGTAGCGCCGACAATCATAGACAGATAGTCGCGGTCATCTACATCAGCTATGTAGAAGTAGTCCTTCGCACCCTCGTAGGGTGAGCGCATGTCGATGACTCTCAACAGCTGGCGGCCAGCATCCGTAGGCTTCAAATAAAAGTTGTCGTCGCAGATGAGCCCGAAAATCTTACCATTGCAGTAGATGCCGTAGTCGCCAAACATCTTCTTAACCGTAATCTCTCCTGCCCCAGCGCACTGGTCGGCGATGTACTGAACAAAATCCTTATTGCTTGCCATGATAATTGAGTTTTAGGATGCAAAGATACTAAAAAAAACACAGAATGGCATGAATACGCGGTTGAAAAACAAAAAAAACAAAAATCTTTTCGCTTTCTTCTTTTATTTATAATATAATGAGTACCTTTGCACGACGTTTTTGCGCAAAGGTGCGCATTTTTATTTATTTTAGATGTTTTTCAACAAAAGATGAACGTAATTACTAAGACCCTTCAACTGGCTGATGGAAGGACCATCACCATTGAAACCGGGAAAGTGGCAAAGCAGGCCGACGGCAGCGTTGTTCTCCGTATGAACAACACCGTGCTCCTGGCCACTGTTTGTGCCGCAAAGGATGCAGTTCCCGGAACCGATTTCATGCCCTTACAGGTAGACTATCGCGAGCAGTACAGTGCTGCCGGACGTTTCCCCGGCGGTTTCACCAAGCGTGAGGGCAAGTCGTCCGACTCAGAGATTCTCACGTCGCGACTCGTCGACCGTGTGCTCCGTCCCCTCTTCCCCGGCAACTATCATGCCGAAGTGTTTGTCAACGTCATGCTTCTCAGCGCCGATGGTGTAGACCAGCCCGATGCACTGGCTGGCTTTGCCGCATCTGCTGCATTGGCATGTTCCGATATTCCCTTCGAGTGCCCCATCTCGGAGGTGCGCGTGGCTCGCGTAAGAGGCGAGTATGTCATCGACCCCACCTATGAGCAGATGAAGCATGCCGACATGGACATCATGGTGGGTGCATCGGCCGAGAACATCATGATGGTAGAAGGCGAGATGAACGAGGTGAGCGAGCAGGATCTGCTCGGCGCCCTGAAGGCTGCCATGGAGGCCATCAAGCCCATGTGCGAACTCCAGTCGGAGCTGAGCAAGGAGCTGGGCAAGGACGTGAAGCGCGAGTACAACCACGAGGTGAACGACGAGGAGCTGCGCGCCCGCATGAACCGCGAACTCTACCAGCCCGCCTACGACATTACCAAGCAGGCCCTGGAGAAGCAGCAGCGTGCCGAGGCCTTCGAGAAGCTGCTCGAAGACTTCAAGGAGAAATTCTTCGCCGAGCGCCAGGCCGCCCTCAGCGCTAACCCCGCTGAGACCCCAGAGATTAGCGACGACGAGTACGCCGCCACGATGGACCGCTACTACCACGATGTGGAGCGCGAT
>JAEEGI010026362.1_pt1 | contig 11197 bp, 12 predicted proteins | sample 8958751 | NCBI WGS metagenome assembly JAEEGI01 (sample SAMN16246545, study PRJNA631951) | gut metagenome | biome: gut microbiome; feature: rumen; material: KS-attached | host: Bos | place: Iran: Karaj | collected 2018-10 | reverse complement strand
CCGTAAGATGTGTTACTTGTTAAGTTGATTGAACCGCCGTATACGGAACCGTACGTACGGTGGTGTGAGAGGTCGGGAAAATTTATTTAATTTTCCCTCCTACTCGATTTTGACTTTTTCATTAGGTTTGATTACACTAACTATGATTAGAAAATAACAACCAATTATAAGGAGACATGATATGAAAAAATGGAAAAGGGCTTTGGCAGTTGCAACAGCAACTACAATAGCTGTTTGATTATAGTATTATGCATTCTTGCTTTAGCTGCTTTAGGATTTTTTGGTATTCAATTTTACAATTCACGTAAAGGAAAATAAAAAATTTTTGTGGAGCCTCCCAAAGTAAAAGAAATAGAAGGTGTGTAAATATGACATTTGAAGAAATGGGAAACATATCAGGAAAGACTTTGATGTTACTTCCAGGGACTTGTTGTGATTGGCAGACAAATTTTGGAACAGTCATTCCAGCGCTTTCGGAGAAATATCACCTTATTTGTGTTAATTATGATGGATTTGATGGCACCGATGCTATCTTCCCGGACATGATTACTGTGACAGAAAAAATTGAGAAATACATAATGGTTAATCATTATGGTAGGCTTGATGTTGCCATATGTTCTTCTCTTGTCTCAAGCTTTGTTGGCCAGCTAGTTATGAGAAAAAAGGTTCATTTAGACCATGCTATTTTTGGCAGTCCTGATCTTGACCAAAGTGGAAAGCTAGCTGCGAAGCTTCAGTCTATGCTGGTAGTCCCTCTTCTTACTAGCTTCACAAAGGGTGAGAAGAAGAGAAATAAGACCAAACAGAAGCTAAAGGATTTCTTTTTGATGAGTGATGAAACTGCAGAAAAATTTATGAATTGTTTTTCAAAGTTCAATCCTGAATCCATCAAAAATGAATACTACACTGACTTACTGACACATCTAGAAGACGATATAAATGTGGAGCATACAAGAGCCCACTTCATTTATGCAAATAAGATGGGAGAGAAATATCTAAAGCGCTATAAGAAATATTTCCATAATCCAGATATTAGAGAGTTTGATATGCAACACGAGCAGTGGCTTTTCGGAGAGAAGAAATATTCTAAGCCTGTGCTTGAGGCAATTGATGAATTTATGAATATGGCAGTTTAAGGGAGACAGCATGAGATTCTAATGTAGTAGAGTAATGGCACGAAAGTAAGGACTAGGCATTTTACCTAGTCCTTGCTGAGTGCTTTTATTTATGAACGAATATTTACAGTTTTTGCAACACCGTTTTCGATTTCTACTTCAAAGAATAGCCCGGAATCTAGTAGACCCTTGAATATTTCTTCAAACTCTTCACGTGTCTTTTCCTCAGGACCAGCTTCACCACCATATAACAGGTACTTTGTGTTTTCATCAACTTTAAATGTGTTTACATCACCAGGAACCATTCCGATTGGGTCCTGAGACATATCGTTCTTGAAGTTTAAAGTACCTTCCAGTGTGAATGTGTCTCCATCTAAATGTGCATCATAAATTATCGCACGTATAACGCCATACTCATCAGGTTCACCGCTGAGCTCCTTATTTGATGCTTCTAGATACCCACACCATACTTCTGTCTGTGCTGTGGCTTCAGAGTCTTCTTCTACATCCTCTGTTGTTTCTTCTGAAACAGTTTCTTCAACTGACTGCTCCACAGATTCTACAGCTTCAGATGTTTCTGGGGCAGATTCCTCTTTTCCGCAGGCGATTGTAGCTAATCCCATGCAGAAAATCATAGATAATACCATAATTCTCTTTTTCATTTTCTAACTCTCCTTATTTTTGGGCATAATTTTATTCCCCCCCACGACCACTAGAGTAATGCTTTTGTGGTAAAAAAACAACTAAAGAAATCTTAAATTTTTGTATGACACATTTGAGATTCAGGAAGAGAATGATGCACAGAATGACGAAGCCCGTATGCAGGCATTTTTTCTATAGTTTGTTTACTTGGTTACATATAAGACAGTCTGGAAAACTTGCTTGTAGAGTCATTTTAAAAGTCGTGCTACTATAACAAGGCTGATTTTTAGAAATAGAGGTAATATAAAATTGATTATAGAGTACGACGTTGAGATATTAAAAAATGAGGAAGCCGAGGACAAAGAGTATTTCTTCGAGGCGGAAGCTTCAAGCATTGATGAATTAATTGCGTTTAGCAGGACTATCAATATTAATGATCCTGATGAAGCAGGTATTTGTGTTTACAAAGATGATGTCACAGGAAAATATATTGTTCCATTTGTTGCAGATGGACCTACATCACCATTAAACTATGGAGAATTTCTCAACATAAAATCAGTGGATGAGAAATACTGGAACATTGAAGAAGGTAGGACATATATAACAAATTTAGGAATGCTTGCGATGATTTCGGTGATAGCTTAAAATGATCCAGCAACCCTTAAAAAGGGATTTGAACGAATGCATGCAATGCAAGATTGGGCAGATACTCATCCTGAATATAAGGATAAGACCTGGGATGTCATCAACACCACGAAATGGTTCAATATATATTTACAAATAATTTGATTGTCTATATAATGAAGACAAGAAAAGGTGCTAACCGATTGACGGTTAGTCTATTCCGTAAAAAGCTTAGTGATCGCTTAGTCCGGCCAGACTGTAAGCGGTCATTTTTTCTAGGCTTTTTATAAAGCATTCAGCAAAATTTCTATGTCCATCAATAGAAAAATGAACTCCATCAGAACCCATAGCAATATTCCATTCACTAGCATCGAAGGTGGTGATGTCATATTGTTTTGCTAGTTCGAGGAAGCGCTGGTTCATTTCTACGCAGCACTCATGGTATAGCTGCATTTCGGGTTCCATTACTTTGATGTAAGGTGGAGCTATTAGGATGAACTGAGCTTTACAGTTTTCTTTGACATAGCTTAGGATTCTATCAAGCTTTGTCACAGCTAGCTCTACGTTGGGATTGTAGGTTAGCAATATGTCATTGGTACCAAGCATCATGACAAAGATATCCTCTGCTGAAAGGTCAGTGAGAAGGTTGGTGAAGTAGCCATACTCTATCAATGGGAGCTGGCGACCGTTCATTCCTTCCTCGATGACATCAAAGCGGTCTGCTAGGGCGTTGTGAACAATAGTAGTCCAACGTTCATCCTCAGCATATCTGCCTCCAAGGAAATTCCTTGGATCATATCCGTATGTATTTGAATCACCAAATAGAATTAGTTTTTTCATAGTTTTAATCTCATTATTAATCCTTTCTAAACACCAAGTAAAAGCCTTTGCTGTACGAAGTTCTGGATCTTTGAAGTGGTTTCCTTCATTCCATATAAGTGTAGTTTCTATGTTTTGTCCGGTAAGAATTGAGTTAAGCTCACGAATGCAATCACCTACTTTTGACATTGTTGGATTCTTAGCTTTTTCTTCTTTATCCCCAAGACTAAGATATATAGTTTTGGTGAGCGGAGTGTTTGCCTTGGTGTAATCCACGAAGCCTGGGAACCAGGCAGAAGGAGACGCAGCAGCTATACCTGAAAAGATATTTGTTTGATAACAGCTCCATAAAGCAAAGAGTCCTGCAAGAGAGTATCCACCAAGGATAATTGGAATATCTTCCGCAAAATCAATTTGAGGTAAAAGTTCTTTTTTAATAAATGAAAGAGTATCACTTGCACCATTACCAAAACCTTCTTTTCCAAATACGGGATCTGCTACCCAAGGAGATAAATCTTTATTCCAGCTTTCTACAGGAAAGGCGACTATTGCAAAAGGAATGGTTACATTTTCTGAAATATAATCTATTTCTTCAGCAATCATTTCATTATCTCGGCTATCTATTGGTTGTATAAGTAGAGCGGATGGATTTTCATCAGCATATATTAAACATTCTTTAGAACCTATTTTGAGAACTGTTTTTATCATTATGGCAGCTCCTTTTATCTCTCGAATAATATCCTCACATTATAAATCATATGTGTTGAAAAATACAGAAGCCCTTTAAAAACATCGCATTTTGAGGTAAGACCCACATAATAAGCAGTTATGTCATCAACTTCATTTGTAATTTTTTGATAATTGTATTCATCTGTTGACAGGTCTGAACAGGTAAGCATAATGTCGTTGCTCATGTTCTTGTTAACATAATCTAAGACCTCCTGTGTGATTCCTAATTCTTCATCGGTTGTATATAAATCAGGAGCACCAAATGTATGAAGAATCTCGTGAGCATAGACTGCAGGACAAGTTACTGTTCCTTCATCTATATTATATAAGTAAACAATTTCGGAATCGTATGGCATCCCATCGTAATAATTCCTGGTGCAGCTGATAGCGGTGTTACTTTCGTCTGAATCTACGTAAAGCATATATACTACATTTGTAGCATCATACTTTTGTTTCAATGTACTTTCATCAATATTACTAGCAATAAATTCCCAGACAGTCTCATCAAGCTCGCCATTATCTACCACTTCTGAGCTGTTTATGTTTTTATCAAAAGTTATACTATATTCCAGATCCTTCTTATTGCTAATAAAAGTAGCTTTTTTATCATACTTTGATGCAACATCCTCAAGATAATTGCAGGCAATATCTAGATAAGTGTAAATGGTGGACTTCTTCGCAATATCCTCTTTGGCATTCCAGTTTGTGTTGGTATCATTAGCAAAGATGCTAACGACAATTGTGTTGCCTTCTAGTGTTAGGGCAGAGCCTTTGTTTACATCTTTCTTTTTTATTAATGTGAATGCTGTAAAAGCAATAATTAAAGCAGCCATCACAAAACCAAATACTATAATTCTTTTCTTATTCAAGGCAGTTCTCCTTTCAATGCAGGAATAATATCACGATAGTTTCCAAATGTACTTGAAATTTAGATTTCTTTAGAAATAAATAAGAATGCTTTATCTTGATTTTGATTCATAATTAATTAATGAAAAAGAAACAAAGAGCTATAAGCCATTATCTTGGGAATATTAAGGTATTAATGGTATAGGGCGGAGCAAGCAGCTCCGCCTTTAGTGTATTATTTTGAGCTAGGGTATGTGTAATAGTAGTTTAATTCCTCAGTATGATGTATGGTATGTTAATATTTGTTTCAATCGCTTTATGTAGATTCCTCTGGTATTATTGTTGTTCTTTGTTCTTTCCTCTTATTAATATAGTGGTTTTTATAGGTATGAAGATTTACAATAATTAATAGGATGAAGGAAAGGGAGAAGGGGCATGATTAGTAAGCTTTTAGCGGAAAAGTTTATTGAACAAGTAACAGAATACACTTCATATAATGTAAACATTATGGATGAAGATGGTGTGATAATAGCAAGCAGAAACAGTGAGCGAGTGGGGCAGTATCACGAGATTGCTTACAGAATTGTCCATGGGGAAGAGGACATAGTTGATACTACAACCATTGAGCAGTTTCCAAACGTTCTTCCAGGCATAAACATGGTAATAGAGATGGATGGAAGGCGCGTGGGAGTAGTTGGTGTTACTGGAGAGCCAGAGGAAATCAGACCTGTAGCAATGATTGTAAAAATGGCTATTCAGTCTATGCTTCGATATGAAAAACAACAAGAAAAGGCCAGACTACGTGAAAACCGAAAAGAACGTTTTATCCATATGTTAACTGAGGTTGAGTATGCGGATTCACAAGAAATCCGTGAGTTGGCTGAGGAACTTGGATATCCTGAAGAGAGAATAAGAATACCTATCTTAGCCATTATGGATGGGGTTAATGCATCTGACTTTTTGGTGCATCTGAAAAAGAGTCCTTATCATACTCTGAAAGATGTTTCTTTGGCTCTTGATGAAAAGAGAGTCATCATATTTAAGACTATGCCTGACACAGTTAGTGAACTGTTCTCTGATTACAAATACATAGTTGGAGAGTATTTAAGTCCAGTTCTTAGATGGATGAAAGAAAACGATACTCAGGCAAAGTTTTATATTGGTAGTTTCCAAGATTCTTATGCACGCTATTACTATGCATACAGACATTGCAGATGGTTACAGGAATATATAAAAACAGATGGCAGCTCTGTTTTCTTCTATGATCATGTAGGGGAGTATTTGCATTTCATTACTCCAATGAGAGATATGGCTAACATGTTTTATATCTTTGAAAGCAAATTCCCAGAGGGAAAGATTGATGATTTCATAGAGACAGTGGGAGCTTTAATTAGAAACAACTTTAACTTTAATAAAGCTGCCCAGGAATTATTCATACATAAAAACACATTGGTTTATCGATACAATAAGTATAAGGAATTAATGGATATCGACCCAGTGGCAAAAGCTTCTGATAGAAGCTTTTTAGAGAGTTTCTACACCTATTTGTATAGGAAGAGGAACAAATACAATATATAATGTGTTGTGTTCTCAACACAAAAAATTAATACTCTTTTTGTAATGATAGTACATTAAATTCTATATTACCCTCCCTTATCATAAAAGTATCTTATAAACGCTTTAAGAAGGGAGGGCGGTTCCATGACTGGATTTCCGTTAATTATCATCTTTATTTTGGCAATCGTTTTAATGATTGTCATGATCTCAAGGTTCAAGATTCACCCATTTATTTCAATTATGTGCATCTCTTTGGTATTAGGTCTGTTAGCGGGCATCCCTATTGTTGATGTCACATTAGAGGACGGAACAACAAAGGCTGGTATAGCTACTGTAATAGGACAGGGCTTCTCTGGTACATTCACATCTATTGGTATTGTAATTATCCTTGGTGCTTTAATTGGTAGCATCTTGGAGAAAACAGGTGCAGCTTTAAAACTTGCTGACATAGTAATTAAGATTGTAGGCAAGAATCATCCTGTACTTGCTATGGAACTTATGGGTTGGGTTGTTTCAATCCCAGTATTCTGTGATTCAGGTTTTGTAATCTTAAATCCTATTCGTAAAGCACTTGTAAAAAGAACAGCTACATCTTCTGTTGCAATGACAGTTGGTCTTGCAGCTGGTCTATTTACATCACACGTATTTATACCTCCTACACCAGGTCCAATTGCTGCAGCAAATACACTTGGAATTGGTGACAATTTACTTCTTGTAATTGGACTTGGTATTGTTTGCTCAATCTGTCCACTTATTGCAGCATATTGCTATGCTACATTTATTGGCAAGAAGGTTAAGGCTGATGATGAATTTGATACAAATGCTGTTAGCAAAACATACGAAGAATTAGTTGCTGAGTATGGTAAGCTTCCAAATGGATTCTCAGCTCTTGCACCTATTATCGTTCCTATCATCCTTATGGCATTATCTTCAATTGTTACAATGGCTAAGGTAACAGGAGCTGGTGCTAGCATCTGCAAGTTCTTAGGAACTCCTATTATCGCTCTTGCAGTTGGTACAATCTTTGCTGTTATTCAGCTTTGTGGAGCACAGAAAATTAATGAGTTTTATGATATTGTAAATGATACTTTAAAGACTGTTGGTCCTATTCTTTTCATTACAGCTGCAGGTGGTGTACTTGGTAAAGTTATCGCTTCTTCTGATATGGTTAACTACATTTCAGAGCATGCTACAGTACTTTCAGCAATGGGTATCTTCTTCCCATTCTTGCTTTCAGCTATATTAAAGAGTGCTCAGGGATCTTCTACAGTAGCACTTACAACAACAGCTGGTATCGTAGCTCCACTTCTTCCAGTGCTTGGATTTACTACACCAGCACAGATAACACTTGTATGTATGGCAATCGGAGCAGGCGCTATGACAGTATCACATGCTAACGATTCTTACTATTGGGTTGTTACAAACTTTGGTGAGATGACTCCAGAAAGAGGTTACAAGACCTGGACAGTAGCATCGCTTGTTATGGGTATTGCAGCTATAATTGAAATAGCTATTCTTAGCCTATTCATACATTAATAATGTGATTGAGGAAGTTTTATGAATCAGAAATTAAGGAATGATATTGATTATATTGTTGAAAACACAATAAAAGAAGTTCTGCCTGATGAGGCGGTTACTAGAGCTCTTAACAATTTCTCTTATGGAAAAGGTAAAGTGATTCTAGTAGCCGCTGGAAAGGCGGCTTGGCAAATGGCCGCAGCAGCAAAAAAGGTTCTTAAAAGATTAGATGGCGGCATTGTAATAACAAAATATGATCATGTTAAAAGCAATATTGAGGGGATACAATGCTTTGAAGCAGGACATCCAGTGCCTGATCAAAATAGCTTTGATGCGACTAAAAAAGCTATTGAATTAGTGGAAGGCTTATCAGAAGATGACACAGTTATCTTTTTGCTTTCCGGTGGTGGAAGTGCCCTGTTTGAATTGCCATTAATTTCTGGTGAAGAACTACAAGACATTACAAAGCAGTTACTTGCTAGTGGTGCAGATATAGTAGAGATAAACACTATACGAAAGCGTCTTAGTAAAGTAAAGGGTGGCAGATTTGCTTTAGCATGCGCTCCAGCCAAAGTATTTAGCATTGTGCTTAGTGATATAGTTGGAGATCCACTTGATATGATAGCAAGTGGCCCGGCATATCCTGATTTTTCTACATGTGATGAAGCAAAAGAAATAGTTCGTAAATACAATATTAAGCTTTCTAAGGAAGCTGAAGAGCTATTAGATAAAGAAACTCCTAAAGAATTAAATAATGTTGAAACTCACATAACTGGATCTGTACGAGAGCTTTGTAGAGCTGCTGCTAGCAACAGTGGAAAGTTAGGTTATAAGCCTATTATTCTGACAGATGAGCTTTGCTGCGAGGCGAGAGAAGCAGGAAGTTTTCTTGCTAGCATCGCAAAGACAAAAGCAAAGGATAATGAAAGGCTTGCCATTATTGCTGGTGGAGAGACAGTAGTTCATCTTACTGGTACAGGTAAAGGTGGAAGAAATCAGGAACTTGCACTCAGCGCTGCTATAGGAATAGCTGGAAATAGAGGCATTGCAGTAGCATCAGTTGGTAGTGATGGAACAGATGGCCCAACAGATGCCGCTGGAGGATATGTTGATAACGAGACTTATCAAGAATTACTATCTAAAGGAATCAACATACATGATGTTCTTAAAGATAACGATGCATACAATGCATTAAAAGCAGTTGATGGTCTGATAATAACTGGTGCAACAGGAACGAACGTGAATGATGTTGCTATAGCACTGATTGATATCTAAGGAATAATATACCCTTCTGTGATATACTAAGCTTAGTTTAGTTCGTATATACGGAGGGGTCTATTATGGATAGGGAATTTCTTGAGGAAAGACAATTCACAAAGCTCTTAGCTGGAAAGACATATAAGATTTTCTTTGAAGGAAAAGACTGTGTCATTGCTGAAACAGAGCTTGGGGATGTTGTCATAGCTTTTAGTGAATATGAGTATTACTCTTTGTCTAATGATGAGATAGAGCAAAAAATCTATGATGGTATTAAAAGTAGAGAAAAGTAAGTATGATTGAACTGATGCCGTAGGTTTAAGGGGGAGGATGTAAATAGCCTATGGAAATACTTCTTGTAATTGATATGCAACAAAAATATATGAATAGCTATGAGCCTGATTTAATTACTAGGGTTAATACAAGGATTAAAGAAGCTGTTGAATCAGATGTACCCGTTGTATACATAAGAAATGTGGGAAAGATTGAAAACATAGACAAGTATAATCTGGCTGATGGACTTGATATAGTATCTGATTGCAGTTTTACCAAAAGATGGCCTAGTGCTTTTTCTTCAGAAGAGTTTGTATCATTTATTGAAGACTTAAAAGTAGATGTCATTAACATGGTAGGCGTAGATGGAAGATGTTGTGTTGCCCGTACAGCTATGGACGCACTAAAAAGAGGTTATAGAGCAAGAATATATCTTGATTCGGTAGCTGCCATGAATGACAATTTCTATCTAAAAGAGCTCCCTGAAATGAGGGATGCAGGTGTTGAAATTATTGCGGATTAATAAGATATATATGGGGGAATAATGCAAAACGCAGAGTTTGAAAAGAGCCGCCGGTTTTATGAGAACCATGTGGCTCCTATGATACATGAAAAGTTTCCTAAATATGAATCAAAAATAGCAGTTGGTTTAGTTGGCGAAGGTTCCGATTGCTTTGGCTATGATGATTACATGTCTCGTGACCATGATTTTGGTACTGGGGTATGCTTATGGCTTACTGACGAGGACTTTGATGAAATAGGATGTCTTTTATCCATAGCTTACAATGAGCTTGCCATGCAGTATGGCGGACAAAATCTTACAGAACGTCTTCAAGAGCGAAGAGGAGTTATGACTATAAGGTCATTTTACTCAAACATTCTTTATATCGATTGCAACACTAAGGACTGCAATCTTACGGAAAATGATTGGCTTAATCTAGAACACAGTTGTCTTGCTACAGCAACAAATGGAGAAGTATTCAGGGATGATTTAGGAGAGTTTACAAAATTCAGAAACCTCCTGTTAAGCTATTATCCAGACAGCATCTGGCGAAGAAGAATAGTAAATGAACTCCATCAGTTTTCAGCAGCTCTTCAGGTGAATTATGCTAGATGTATGACTAGAAATGATATAGTGGCTGCGGAGCTATGTAGAACAAAAGGCCTTGAAGCTGCTATGGAGCTTTACTTTTTGCTTAATAGAAAATTTGCGCCATATTATAAATGGACTTACAGAGCTTTATCAGAGCTAGATAATGATGGTGAGTATGCAATGCTTATTAAAAAGCTTGCTTCTACTGTAAGCGATGATGCAGCTTGGAGATTTAATACATACAATCCAAGAAGTATTAATATGAAAGATAAGGTAATAGCTACTGCTGAAGAAATAGCAAAAGCTTTAGTGGCGCTTCTTAAGAAAAACGAGTTGATAGAAGGCGGCGACTCTTACTTGGAAATATACATAAATGATATTTTAAAAGTCTGAGGGCCAGGGAGAAGGGGAAAATAGTGGGGATGAAACTAAAACTTCGTACTAAAATTCTAATTATGTGCCTATGCTGTACATATGGCGTTCTTTTGATTCAAACAATTCTGTTTGCAAACGCATACACAACTGCGATGGCAGCAATTGTTATTTCTGTTTTACCAATAGGTGAAAGGATAAATTATGCAAAAAATCTTAAACTCATATTTGCTTGGGGATATGAACGCAACGTATCTTATTGATGAAGATACAAGAAATATTGAATTTGTTTTACTGCCAGCTGGAATCGAATATAAGGACATGGACTCCCAAAAAGAAAAACCATATATTG
>JAEEGI010026360.1_pt1 | contig 11197 bp, 5 predicted proteins | sample 8958751 | NCBI WGS metagenome assembly JAEEGI01 (sample SAMN16246545, study PRJNA631951) | gut metagenome | biome: gut microbiome; feature: rumen; material: KS-attached | host: Bos | place: Iran: Karaj | collected 2018-10 | reverse complement strand
GCAAAGCCAAGCCTCCGAAAAACTCAGCATGCGCTGCCGGAAGTCAGGGTGCGCAGATTGCGCAGTCAGAGTTTATGTCAGATCGTTCAAAAGCCCGCAGGGAATACTTTGTGTATTCTCAAGGGGTTTTGGGCGATATGGCGGAAACTATGCAAGCAAGATGCGCGCCATGACCTCCGGCAGCGCATGCCAATCAAAATGGCCAGTAGCCTCCGAACCAGCGGAGCAGCGCGTTGCCGTAGGCGCTGGTGTAAGGGAGGCCGCTGAGTGCGGGATAGAAGAGGGCGAAGAGCAGGCCGCAGGCGGCAGCCAGGACGGGCCCGGTATAATCCCGCCGGGTGAGGCTGCGTCGCTGGCAGTCCCGCAGGCAGCGGCCCAGGGCCAGGGCCAGGAACAGGGTGGAGGGGAAATAGTGATAGATGAAAGCGCAGCGTTCCACCGTCACCCAGGGCAGAAGGCAGCTGAGATAGCCCGCCAGGATGAACCAGGCCATCCGGTCCCCCCGGATCCCCTTGACGGCCATGGCCGCCATGGCCCCCAGGCCGGTCCACCAGAAGAGGGGATTGCCGCAGGCGCCGATGGCGGATTTCACCTGATAAGCGTCGTCGAAATAATGGAGGTAATAGAGGATGGGGCGCACGTCCAGCATCCACATCCACCAGGTGGATTCATAGGGATGGGTGGCCTCCAGCCCGCTGTGGTAATTATACATATACTTGATATTGTCCAGGATCAGCTTCAGGTAATCCAGGCTTCTCATGGACACGCCGGAGGCCCGGGCATAAGGCGCATAGGCGAAATAATAGGCCAGAACGGGGAACAGGAGGAAGAAGACGCAGCTCCAGCCGACCGTCGGCAGGAAATAGCCGCTCAGCTCCTCCCGGAAGCCCCGGCGGCGGAGCCGCTCCCCCTGGCGCAGGGCCCAGAGCACCGCCAGGCCGCCCCCGGCAAAGACGCAGGTCCACTTGCTCACCACCCCCAGGGCAAAGGCGGCCCCGCTAAGGGCCAGAGGCGGCAGGGTCTTCCGCAGGGGGGTGTCCCAGGGCTGGGTGTAGTAGAGATAGAAGAAGAAATACATCAGCAGCGTGAAAAACACGCAGTAGGTGTCGATGGTGGAGATGCGGGTCTGCGCGAAGTGCATGAAATCCAGGGCGAAAATGGCGGTGGCGCAGGCGGCCGCCATGGTGCTGCTGAGCATCAGCTTCAGCAGGATATAGAGGATCGGCAGCATCAGCACCCCGAAGAGAGCCCCGGAAAAGCGCCAGCCGAAGGGGGTCATTCCGAAAATGCGGACGCCCAGGCCGATGATCTCCTTCCCCAGAGGCGGGTGGGTGATCTCATAGGGCTTGTGGTCCGCCAGGTGCTCCCAGGCGGTGCGGGCATGGTAGATCTCGTCGAAATAGGAGCTGTTGCGCCAGCTCTCCTCCCCAGGGACCTTCTGCTGCTCGTCTGCGACGGCAAGGGTCTCGCAGAGGTAGCTCAGCTGCCGCCCCTCCGGGTCGAAGAGGGCCGCCTCCCCCAGGGTCAAGTCCCCCTTCAGGGCGGTGATGCGGACCCGGCGCACCTTGCCGAAGGGCTCCTCCGGCTGGAAGAAATGCCATTTCAGCACTTCCGCATAGTTCTGCTCCAGGGTCTCCTCCGTCCAGTTCTCCCCATCGGCGGACCAGGCCAGGCGGTAGCTGCCCACGGTGGCCCCGGAATAATAGGCGATCCTGCCCAGCTCGGTCTCCTCCGGGAGGATCAGTTCGACCTTCTCCCCCGGGGTACGGAAGGTATGCCAGGAGGTGATCCCCTGCATATCCCCCAGGTTCAGGAAAGCCAGCAGGGCGGAGATCAGGGTGATGGACAGGAGGGGGATCAGATCAGCCCTTTCCAGCCTGCCGGGCTTGTGGAAGCGCAGCAGGGGCTTTTCCAGCCCGTAGGCGTCCCGCTCCGGCTCCAGCCGCTCGGGATTGGCGTCGAACATCCGCACCGACAAAAGGATCGACGCCAGGACGGTCAGCACCATGAAGATGATCGCGCTCAGACTCATTCCGTCACCCTCGCCAGTTCTCTGATATAGGCCGGGTCCGTGCCGCAGCAGCCGCCCGCATACGCCACGCCCAGCGCCAGGATGGGCGCCATCGCCCGGGCAAAGGAGGCGGCGTCCATGGGATAGGCCCCGGTGGTCGGGTCCGGCATGCCCGCATTGGGCTTTACGACGAGGGGCAGCGCCGTGGCCGCCCGCAGGGCCTTCACCAGGGGAAGGGCCTCCACAGGCCCCAGGGAACAGTTGATGCCCACTGCCGCCGCCCCGGCCTTCTCCAGAGCCCCGGCCATCTCCTCCACGGTGACCCCCGTGAGGGTGCGCCCGCTCTGCTGAAAGGTCATGGTGGCAAAGACCGGCCGATCCGGCAGGACTTCCCGGGCCGCTTCCAGGGCGATAAGCAGCTCCGTCAGGTCAAAAAAGGTCTCCAGCACCACAAGGTCGGCGGCTTTCCCGGCGGCAAACACCTCCCGGAAGGCGGCTCCGGCCTCCTCCTCCGACAGATCCCCGTAGGGCTCCAGCAGCTGCCCCAGGGGCCCCACGTCCAGGGCCACCCGGACATTCTCCCCGGCAGCGCTGCGGGCATTGGCAAGGGCGGCTCCGATCACGGGAGCGATCGCCTCCCCCCGGGCCTTCAGGGGGTTGGCCCCGAAGGTGCAGGCATAGACGATGCGGCTGCCTGCCTCGATATAATCCCGATGGATGGCCCGGACAGCCTCCGGATCCGTCAGATTCACCTGCTCGGGAAAGCGCGGCGTTTCCACGCCCCGCTTCATCAGCTCCGTGCCCATGGCTCCGTCCAGCAACACGACTTGATTCATCCGCTTATCTCCTCACATTTCCGCCAGCTCCACGGCCTGATCGGTGGCAAAAAACCAGATCATGCGGCGAAGCACTTTCTTGCCCGTGATGCGCTCCAGGGCCCAGGCGTAGGCCCGGAGCTGGGGCTCGTATTCCTCCGCCCGGGCCGCCTGGGTCTCCGGCGTCACCCGATCGGTCTTGTAATCCAACAGGAGGATCCCCTCCGGGAGCTCGCTCCAAAGATCCACCACTCCCTGGAGAAGGGTCTCGCCCTCCCCTTCCCCCAGGAACTCCCGCACCGGGGCCAGCAGGGAGAATTTGAACTCCCTTCGGAGCAGGCCCTTCCGCAGAGCTTCCATGGCCTCGCTGACGCAGAAGCGATGCAGCTTGCCGGGATCCACCGAAGCGCACTGCTGCCTGGTCAGCAGCCGCTTTTTCTCCAGCTCCGCCAGGGCTTCCGCCGCCCCTTCCGCCGTCCTGCAGCGGTCCAGATCCGCATACTGCAGGGCCAGGTGCATGGCGCTGCCCTTTTCCGCCGGGCTCAGCTCCCCTTTCTCTTCCAGCTCCGGCGGGGGAAAATCCTCCGGTCCGTAACGGCGGCGGCGAAGCTGGGAGGCTCCCTCCGCCGCCTCCACGGCGGCGAAGGAACTGCGAAGGGAGGTGGCGGTTAGCTTGCTGGGCAGGCGGGTGTCCGGGATCCGGCTGTAATGCCAGTCCAGCCGGGCGCGCAGCAGCGTGGGATCGGCAGACCTTGCGGGGGTCTCTTCCCCCTCCGCGCGGGCCAGGCCTTCCCCCGAGGGAGGACTGCGCCAGGCCCAGGCTCCCTGCCCCCCCAGGGCCAGAGAGGCGGTGAGGATCCAGGCGCCGGGGCAGGAGGCCTTTTCCAGCTCCTCCGGCGGCAGAGGCAGGCCGGTCCCGGTCCCGTAGGTATCCCGTGCCTTGCCCAGGTCCTTCACCCGGCAGAAGAGAGCCAGATGCTGCCTGGCCCGGGTCATGGCCACATAGAGGACCCGAAGCTCTTCGCTGAGGCTCTCGCTGTGGATCTGTTCCGCGATGGCCATCCGGGGCAGGGTGGTATAGGTGATGCCCCGCTTCCGGTCCGTCCGCCGGACCCCCACCCCCAGATCGGGGTGGACCAGCAGGGGCTTCGTGATATCCCGCAGATTGAAGCGGCGCATCAGGTCGGCCAGGATCACCACCGGGTATTCCAGGCCCTTGGAGCCGTGGATCGTGGTGACAGTCACGCCCTCGCCCCCGCCGGGCCGGGCGGTCACGGAGGCCTTCTTTGGATCTCTGGCCTCCCGCAGGCAGGCGATGAAGCTGCACAGGTCCTCCCGCCCGCTTTTGGCATAGTCGCGGGCTGCGGCGATCAGGCCGTCCAGATTGGCGGAAGAGCCCGCCTCCCGCGCCTCCGCCAGGGCCCGCAGGCCGGTCTCGGCGCAGAGCTCGCTGAGCAGCGCCTCCGCCGGGACCAGAGCGCTCCGCTCCCGCCAGCGGCCCAGGGTCTCCAGCATGGCGCGGCAGTCCTCTTCCGTTTCGGCGGCGGCCTTCAAGGCGTCGTAATAGGGTCCCTTTCGCCGGAAGCAGCGGATCCAGGCCAGCCGGTCCTCGTCGAAGCGGAACACGGGGCTGCGCAGGGCCGTCAGCAGGGGGATGTCCTGCCGGGGATTGTCGATGATCTCCAGCAGGCTGAGGGCCCAGCCCACCTCCGGCCTTGTCTCCAGATCGTCGGTGGATTTCAGGCAGACGGCGGCGATCCCCCGGCGCTGGAGGGCTTCGGCATAGGCCCCGTCCCGCCCCTTGGCGGAGCGCAGCAGGATGGCGATATCCCCCGGTCGGAGAGGACGCTCCCCCTCCGGCCCAGGTACGGTCATGCCGCTGTGGAGAAGCCAGGCGGCGTAGCCCGCCACGGCCTCCTCCTCGGGCGCCGGATCCCCCGCCGAATCGGTGACGAACAGGCGGAAGGCCTCCGGGGAATCCCCGGCCTCCGGGCCGGGGCGCAAGGCCTCCCGGGGACCGTAGTCCAGCTCCCCCAGCTCCTGGGACATGACGGCGGAAAAGAACTCGTTTACCGGGCGGAGGATGCCCCCGTCGGAACGGAAATTCTCCGGCAGCAGGATCCGCTTTCCCCTGCCGGGGGCGGGATCGTCAGAGTAGCTGTCGTATTTCCGGAGGAACAGGCGGGGATCCGCCAGGCGGAAGCGGTAGATGGACTGCTTCACGTCCCCCACCATGGTGACGTTACGTCCCCCGTCGCTGACGGCGAAGAAGATGCGGTCCTGCACCCGGTTGCAGTCCTGGTACTCGTCCACCAGGATCTCGTCGAAACGGCGGCTCAGCTCCTTCCCCAGGAGGGAGGGGGTCTTCCGGTCTTCCTCCGTCAGCAGCCGCAGGGCCAGATGCTCCAGATCGGAGAAATCCAGTACTCCCCGCCGCCGCTTTTCAGCGGCAAAGGCCGCGTCGAAATCCCGCACCAGGGCCAGCAGTTCTCCCGTCACGGGGCTGACCGCCGCCATATCCTCGGCGTGGGCGGCGCTGTCCTCCTCGAAAAAGCTCCCGATCTTCTCCATGGCGGCGCGGCAGGCCTCCCGCCGTGCTTTGGCCCGGGCGGCGGCAGGATTGTCCTTGCCGCCCCGGAAGGGATTCAGCCTAGGGAAGCGGACGGGCGGGCAGGACGCCGCCTCATCCCAGCCCCGGGCCAGGGCCTCTTCGTAATCCTGGAGGTCCGCCAGGGTGGTCCGCAGGGAGGGAGCATAGCTTTTTTCCACCTCCGGCTCCTGCTTCAGGGCTTCCAGCAGGGCTTCCGTCTGACGCCGCCAGAAGGCGGTGATGCGCTTTGCCCGATCCAGCAGCGCCCTTCCCCAGACCGTCTCCCCCGCGTCGGCGAAGGACACGGTGGCCTCCGCCTGCCCTGTCAGCCAGGCGCCGGGGTCCGGGTGGCTCTGCACCGCCTCGTAGGTGTCCAGCACCACCTCGCTCAGGGCCCGGTCGCTCTCGCCGCTGCTCAAAGCGTCCACCAGGGCCTGGAAGCCGGGCGTCAGCCGTTCATAGCGCCCGGCCAGCAGGTCCTGCAGGGTCTCGTTGCGCAGCACTCGCTCCTCCGCCCCCTCCAGGAGGCGGAAATCCGGCCGGATATCCAGCAGCTGGGCATTTTCCCACAGGACGGCAGAGCAGAAGGAATGGATGGTGCCGATCCGGGCCTGGGGCAGCAGCAGGAGCTGCCGCCGCAGATGGGGGGTGGGGGCGCTGCGCAGCCTTTCCCGCAGGGCGGCCAGGATCCGCCCCCGCAGCTCCGCTGCGGCGGCGCGGGTATAGGTGATGATGAGGAAGCGGTCCAGGTCCCCGCCCTGGGAGATCCGTTCCAGCAGGCGCTCCACCAGCACCCGCGTCTTGCCGCTGCCGGCTCCGGCGGAGATGAGCAGCGCGCCTTCCCGATGCCCGACGGCCCGGGCCTGGGCTTCCGTCATGCGAAATTCAGCCATGGCGCGCCTCCCTTTCCGCCAGCTCCCAAAACTCGGGATCCGCCATTCTGCGCACCAGGCGCGGCTCCTGCCGCTTGGGGTCGAAGCCGCAGATCCGGGCATATTCGCAATAGCGGCAGGGATCCTCGGAGCTGTAGTGGGCCAGGGGGCTGGCCTCCGCCTTTCCGGCGCGCAGCTCCTCTCCCATGCGCAGCAGCAGGCCCCGCACGAACTTGTCCAGCTCCGCCATGCGCCCCAGGTCCGCCACGCCCTTCACGGGGACCCCGTCCTTGAAGCTCACGGGGAGATAGCGGGGGGGATCGTTCCGGTCCCGGGCCCGGAGCATGGCCAGGTCGTCCAACAGAAGACCGCTGATTTTCAGCTCGGCGGCCCTGGCCCTTCGGATCTCCTCCTCGGTGCTGCTGCGCGGCAGAGAAACCGCCTTGTCCCTGGCGGGGAGATAGAGCACGCCCCCGGGGACGATCTGCTTCCCGTAGCGCTGCTGTCCCTCGGCGGTCAGCAGGAAGAGATAGATCAGCATCTGGATGGTCTGGCCCTCGCACACGTCAGACAGGCGGAACTCCTTGGGGCCGGACTTGTAATCCGCCACGCAGAGATAGAGCTTGTCCCCCTCGGCCCAGCCGTCCACACGGTCCACCTTGCCCTCCACCAGGATGCCCCCCAGGTCCAGGGGAGGCAGCTCCCCGCCCCGGTCGGAGATGTCCAGCTCGAAATCCAGGGGGATAAAATCCCCCGCCGCCAGCTGCTCCGCCATCTCCAGCACGATGTTCTCCGCTGTGTCGCAGAGACGGCGGAAGAGATAAAGGAAGCGCTTGTCCCGCAGCTGGGCGGGCTTGAAGCTCTCGGCCACATAGGCTTCGGCATACTTCTTCGTGAGAGCCCGGAGGGTCTCCCCGGTGACGGCGGCGAAGCCGCCTCCGGACCGCACCTCCCGGCAGACATTTTCCAGCAGATAGTGGAAAAAGCTGCCCCGCTGCGGCGCGGCGAACTCTGCGGCCTTCCGCTCCTTCAGCCGCAGGCCGTATTCCAGAAAATAGCGGTAGGAGCACTGATAATAACGCTCCGCCCGGGAGGGGGTCAGGCGCAGGGTGCTTCCGTAGAGCTTCCGCACCGTTTCGCTCTGAAGGGGGACGTGGGCCTGCCTGGCGGCATCACGCACTTCCGCCAGCTTTTCCGGCGGCAGGCAGGCCCGGGCAGCCTCCGCCCAGGGGCCCTTCCCCAGGGCCAGGGGCAGGGCGGGCAGGGGCGCGGCGGCCAGATGCCGCCCCTCCAGGGCTTCCTCCGTCTGCAGGGGCAGGGACAGCAGGCTGAGGGCCCGCTCCGCCAGGATGCTGGGGCGGATCCCCTCGCCGCCGGAGTAGCTCACCAGCAGCTTTTCCTTGGGGGAGGCGGCCAGGAGATAGGTCTCCAGCAGGGGCCGGGTCAGCTCCGCATCCTCCTCCCGGTCCAGGCGGACGCCCAGGGTGGAGAGCAGGCGCTTTTCCTCCGGGGAAAAGAGGCCGGGGGCCGGGGGCTGGCCGGGCAGATGCTCGTCGTCCGCCCCCAGGACCAGCAGCACCCGGGGCCGACGGAAGCGCAGGCGCTGAGGGCTGCCCAGGCTCACGCTGTCCAGCGCGGCGGGGATGGAGCCCACCTGCTTTTCCCGGAACAGCAGCTCCAGCAGACGGGCAAACTCCTCCCCCGAGAGGCGCACGCCCCCCAGCAGGGCGGCCATTTCCTCCAAACACTCCCGCAGGGCGCTCCACTGGCGCACGCAGGAGGCCGCAGCGGCGGCGTCTCCCCCCTCCTCCAGGGCCTCGGCCCGGCGGCGCGCCTTCTCCCCCGCGCCGGTCTCCGCCAGAAAAGCGGAGAGGGCCGAAAGGAGCTGCCCGGCGGGGACGTTTTCCCCCAGAGCGTCGGCCAGTCTGCCAAAGGGGGCCGAAGCCCGGTCCCGCAGGGCGTTCAGCCTCTGCAGGGTCTCCCCGTCGGAGGCGGAGGCGTCCCCATAGCCCTCGGGGCTCAGGTCCCAGGGTTCCTTCTGGCGCCAGACGCTCTCCCCCCGGAGATTCCAGGTGAGGCAGTAGTTTTCCAGCTCGTCCGTCTCCTCCGCAGTTAGGGGGCCGAAGCCGGTGCGGAGGCAGCGGATCAGCTCCCCGCCGCGCCAGCCCTCCGCCACGGTGTGCAGGGCGGACAGCACGTAGACGGCCAGACCGCTGGAGGCGAAGGACTCCGCCTCCTCCACGTAAACGGGCAGCTCGTAGGCCCGGAACACGGCGGAAAGCACGTTTTTCCGCGCTTCAAAGCCGGGCACGGCCACGGCGATATCCGAATAGCGCAGGCTGTCGTCTGCCATCATCAGCTCCCGGATGCGGGCGGCCGCCCAGCGACATTCCCCGGGAAAAGAATCCATGCGGCAGACCTCCACGCCCTCCCCCTCCGCCGGGAAGGGAGGCGCGTCGTAGCGGTCCAGGTTTTCCGCCAGATAGCGGATAGGGTCCGGCGTGGGGGAGGGCAGGCGCTCCACGGCGATCTCCGTTCCCGTCTTCCGGGCCAGGTCCGACAGTCGGCGGAAGGCGCCCTCCGTCACGGCGAAGCGCTCCTCCTCTCCCTCTCCCAGGGTCAGGGTCACGGTCAGGTCCGTGCCCCGGCGGAGCAAACCCTCCAGCACCGCCAGTTCCCGGGCGGTGAAATCGGTGAACCCGTCGGCCCAGACGCCGCCGGAGCCCACGGTGCAGTCGGCGATCCCGTCGGCCAGGCGGGCGGCAGCGTCCCGGCAGTCCCCCAGCTGGCGGGTCTGCACGGCTTCCCAGGCCTCCATCACCATGGCCATGTCCCACAGCTTTTCCCGCATGGTGCCGGAGGCCTTTTCCGCAGCAGCGCGGAGATCGCCGGGGGTGGTCATGGCGCTCTGCAGCTCCTCCGCCGTAGCCATGAGGCGGCGCAGGAAATCGGCCCGGCGGCTCCGGTCCCCGAAGCGACGGAGACCCGGCCCCACATCCTCCAGGGCCAGGGCCATGAGCAGCAGCCGCCCGCCCCGGTCCGGCAGAGGGTCCGCCAGGCCGCCCAGCTCCACGGCGGCCCGGTTATACATGCGGGTGAAGCTCAGCACTTCCCCGCAAAGGCTCAGGCGGGGCCCGCAGACGGCGGCAAGCCGCCGCTCCGCCCGGTGGGACTGCTGTTCCGGCGTCAGCAGCACCATGCCGCTGACGCTGTCCATCCGCGCCTTGATCTCTTCGCAGACGCGTTTCGTCTTCCCGCTTCCCGCGACGCCCAGCACCAGCCTCAGCATATCCCCGCCCCCTTTCCGCGCCGATATTTCCTGATTATAGTATTTTATCACAAATTCACCGCGTTAAAAAGAGGAAGCGGAGGATTTCCTCGGAAATCCTCCGCTTGTCGACACCGTTAAATTCAGCCGCGGGATCCGCGCTTCTGCAAAACCTGCATGGCCGCCCGGGCGCACTCGGCCTGCTCCGGCGTCACGTCCCGCTCCAGGTCGTAGCGGGCGGCGCAGTAGGCCTCCGTCATGTCCTTCAGGGCCTGGGTCTCCATCTTGCCGCCCACCTCCTTGGGGGTGGCGGAGGGGATCCAGTCGGCGACACGCCCCGATTTCAGCAGGGCCTTGTAGGCGAAGCGGAGTCGGTAGCGGTCGTCGGGCATATCCTCGAACCTTTCCGGCTTTTCCCGCAGCCGGTTCAGCCACTTTCTCGCCCGCTTCCCGCTCTCGGCCAGCACGCTCTTCAGATCGGCGGTGCGCTCCACATCATCCTTGTATTCCAGGATCTCCTTGGTGCGGAACAGGCCCCGGACCCACTCGGCGAAGCGGTGGCCCGCGCCGCCGTTTTTCCCCTCCTTGATGAAGCCGTAGGCCAGCAGGAAGAAAAGAATGGCGCAGACACACAGCAGGATGGCATAGAAAATCACGATGGTGGGATCCCCCGCCTCGTCGATGCCCGCCAGGCCGGGCCCCTCCGTCTCCTCCGGCTCGGGGGTGGAGGAGGTGGGCGTCATCATGCCGCTGCCGTTCCCCAGGCCCGCCATGAAGCGGATGAAGGACGCAAAGACGGAGACCACCCACGCCCCCGCCCCGGAAAGGAAACGGTGCAGGAAACCCAGGCTCCCGATCAGCACGGCGGCGATCAGGAACACGGTCAGCAAAATGAGGTTCCGGCCCCGGATGCCCGAGGGGATGGCCATGCTCTCGCCGCCCTTGGCATTATGGATGCCGGTGTAGAGGCTGGCGCCGTTGAAGCTGTAGAGACTCAGGCAGAAGGCGGCCAGACCGCACCAGCACAGGGGCTGGAAATCCCGAAGCTCATAGTCCCCCAGGAAGAAGTAGAGGCAGGAGGCCAGGTATACCAGCAGGGAGGCCACGGCGACCTTGGCCGGGAAGGGCTCCTCGCTGCGAAGGCCCAGGATGAAGAGGACCCCGCCCATGATGGCGGCGCACACCAGATAGGCGATATCCAGCCCGCCGAAGGCCGGCCAGAAGGGGACCATGATCCCCAGGGCCACCAGGACGGAAGCGCCCAGCAGGGGATATTTCCACTTGGTGAGGACGCGCCCCACGATGCCCACGAAGAAGCACAGGAGGATGGGCCAGCAGCGGAGGCTGCGGCTGTACCAGGCCCAGCCGGTGCGGCTGAACTGCTCCAGGAACACCAGGATGCCGAAGGCGAAGAAGGCCGACAGCAGCAGGTTCATCACGCGGACGGCGATTTTTTCCCCTTTCATGCGCCGCCTCCGATCTTCAGCCAGGTCACGCTGTTGCCCAGCTGCCTGAGCTTCCGGGCCCGCTCCTCCAGCATATCGCTCCAATAGGCGGAGACGATGAGGATGTCCATATCGCTCATGCTCTCCATCTGCCGGTCCAGCAGCACATGGAGGTCCAGGGTCATCCTGATCTTCA
>JAEEGI010026358.1_pt1 | contig 11197 bp, 10 predicted proteins | sample 8958751 | NCBI WGS metagenome assembly JAEEGI01 (sample SAMN16246545, study PRJNA631951) | gut metagenome | biome: gut microbiome; feature: rumen; material: KS-attached | host: Bos | place: Iran: Karaj | collected 2018-10 | reverse complement strand
TTCTTGCATTAGAGAAACTCGAGATGACTGATATCGTAACCATTACGCCCGAGATGGCTGCCGCCATGGCAGAGATCCCCGGCGACTATGTCAGGTTCGGTCTTCAGGAAGGCGAAGAGATCACCGTGAAGGATCTCGTATATGCCGCAGAGCTTATCTCGGCAAACGACTGCTGCCTCGCGCTCGGCATGTACATGGGCGGTACCGAGGCTGAATTCTGTGCCATGATGAACGAGAAAGCTGCAGAACTCGGCTGCAAGAACACCAACTTCACATCTGCCTTCGGATATGCAGATCCCGAGAACCTGACCACTGCCTATGATCTCAGTCTCATTCTCTATGAAGCAGTATCCAATACCGAATTCACGGAGATCTCCAAGACATACTCTTATACGGTCAATGCCACCAATAAATACAGTGACACCAGAGAACTTACCAATGCCAACCGTTTCATCAAGGATTCCGACTTTGCCTACGATTACTATGTCGGCGGCAAGACAGGCTTTACCGATACAGCAGGCTTCACGCTCTGCGCCGCTGCCTGCAAGGACGGAAGAACGCTCGTAGGTGTTGTTTTCAATGCTGAAGACTCAGAGGTAAGGTATCGTGATCTGGTAAGCCTTTTCGAATACGGGTTCAGCCACTATACTACGGTCCCCGTAAGCGAAGAAGAGTTCTCCTCCCTCATAGACGAAGCAAGACTTCAGTTAGACGATCTTCTTGCCGATACCAATCTATACGTCGAGAGCCAGACCTGCGCCATGTCGTCCTATGTTACGACAACAACCGAGCGCGCACAGCTTGGAAGCTCGGATAAGGTCGATCTGTCACAGGTCCTTGTGGATTCATCGGCAAGCGAACAGACCATAAACATACCGCTGTGCAAATGCTATTCGGACAAGACGTACATAGTGGGCAGCCTTAACATAGAGATAACCCAGAAGGGATCCGTCGTCGAGATAACACCGGAGAAGAAGACCGGTCTCAAGACCTTCAGGAATATCCTTATAACTTTCGCTGCGGCTTCCGGCCTCATACTGGTGCTCATAATCGCGCTCCTCATCTTCAGACGCAAGATAATACAGCGCAGAAGAGAGCAGTCAGGCCAGCGCTCGAAAATGCTGTAACCGCAACAAAACATCAAAACCAATAAGGGCTGCCTCATGTGAGACAGCCCTTTACTTTTATGCCTGATAGAAGGTATTTGACGTGGATCCCGGAGGAGGCGTTCCTGCAGGAAGGATGATGATCTCTATTCCCTCGAGCCTGTACGAGTATCCGGCACTTCCGCAGGACTGCCCGTTGCATGCCCAGCCTGTCCAGCCGAAATTCTGTACATGTGTCCTGTACCAGATCGTGTATTGTCCGGCGTTCTCACCCGTCAGCTGGATCTGGATGGCCTCAAGCCTCAGAGCCTGGCCTTCAGTACCTGAGAAGCCTCCGTCTGATGTCCAGCCTGATTCCCAGCCGATGTTCTGAATGTGAGTCTTGTACTGAACTCCGACGCCGGATAATCCGTCAACGCTGATACGGATACCTTCGAGTCGTAATGACTGACCCGTAGTGCCTGCCAGCATGCCGTCATTTACATATGACTGCCAGCCGATGTTCTCGACGTGAGTCTGGTAAGAGACGATCGGAGTCGGAGACTGACCCTTGGGCAGGATCTTGATCTCCATGCCTTCAAGTCTTAACGCCTGGCCTTCGGTACCTGCCATGGCACCATTGCAGACCCAGTCCATCCAGCCTATGTTCTGGACATGTACCCTGTACCAGATATCGTAATTGGCAGCATCAGAACCTGTAAGCTTGATCTGCATTGCCTCGAGCCTTAAGCCCTGGCCCTGGGTACCGGAGAGGGTTCCGCCTGACTTCCAGCCGGATTCCCAGCCGATGTTCTCGACATGTGTTCTGTACTCAACGCCGATATCGAGATTTGTATCAACATTGATGATCATGGCTTCAAGCCTTAATGACATGCCTGTCGTGCCTGCCATAGCTCCGTCGTAAACGTAGCCCTGCCACCCGATGTTCTGGACATGCGTGCAGTAATTAACAGATACTTCCTTCTGGGTATAGCCGAGGATCGAAGGCGGAACTGAAGGCACGGAACCTGCAGGCGCAGGTGCAGGAGCAGGTGCAGTTATGGTGCCGGCTGCTACAGTATTCTTGTCCTTATAAGGCACGAAAGTGGATTTACTTCCGTCTGCCGTACCGTTGCCGTTGACCTGAGCTGAATATGATGCATTGGGATTAAGATTGAAGATCTTATTGGCTCCGGCAGTAAGTTCAGCCTGTGTAAGCCTTCCGTGCGGATAGCAGTAATTGCCTGTAGGCTTCAGTACTTCCCACTGCATGGCCCAGGTAAATGCCCCCCAGCCGTAGAAGTCGATATTATAGAAGTCGGTGTACCAGTCGGTCCTGCCGTAATCGAAGGCCGTTCCAAGACCCTTATACACGGCAACTCTGTGTGCCATGAGGGCAAAATCCTCTCTGGATATAAGTTCATCCGGACAGAATGTAGTCGAATAGATATTGGGATAGCCGAAGCAGATGTTGTTCTGCTGACCCCATGTGATCGCCGTTGCGTAAGGAGAACCCGAGATATCAGTATAGATCGAAGATCCGGATACCGCAGGGCTTCCGCATAACTCATAGAGCAGCTGGATAGCCTGTCCCCTGGTAGCAAAAGACTCGGAATTCGAATGTCCGTCATTAGTATCGATATAGCACATCGCAACACTGGTATTACCGCCTGTTGTGATGAGCGACATATCGTCATCTTTGCAGATGCAGTTGGTAAGCAGGTCAAAAGGCTCGTAGCTTCCGCCGAATTCAATAGTATATGAATGTATGGGAGCACCGAGGTGATTGGTCTCATCAACAACATAACCCCTGTTATATGCTTCAATGAGCGCAGGATTATTGCTGATATTGAGAGTATTCAGCTCACCCATGCCGAAGGCAAGGAGATAGTAGAGCTGCGGATTGCCTGACAGATCAAGAGAACCGAGATTGTAGTCACACTCCAGATGAAGCTCTGCAAGTCTGGGATTATTCTTGAGATTGATACTGGTGAGCTGCTCGTTGTATCCAGCAACAAGATACATGAGCTGAGGATTATTGCTCATGTTAAGGCTTGTTACTGCCGTATCAGCGCAGTTATAGTATTCAAGGCCCGACAGCATGCTGATATCAACACCGGCAAGGTTCTGGTTGTCCCAGACATCGAGTCTCTTAAGCTTGGTATTTGAGGATACATCAAGATAAGAGAGATTATTGCTGAAGACAGCAAGTTCACAGAGATTCTTACAATTGGACACATTGATCGAAGTAAGTCCGCACTCACTCGCAAAGATATTCTCAAGTTTGCTGTTGTTGGAGAAGTCAAGACTCTTCAGATTGGGATTCGCATTACACTCGATATATGCCAGTTCAGGATTGCCGCTGACATTAAGAGAAGTTAGTTTACAGTTAAAGCAGTATATCCACTCGATCTTGGGGCAGCCCGAGAAATCAAGAGATGTAAAATCGTTCTTTGAACACCATACCCCTACCAGATTCTTATTGCTCGACAGATCCATGGAAGATATATGGTTGTTCAGACACCACAGGCCCTCAAGAGCCGTAAGGTATTCAACTCCCTTGATCGAGTAGATGTTGGAATTCTCACAGTGAAGATTGATGATCTTACTGATCTCATCAGCTGACAGATACTGATCACCGTTCTTGTCATAGGTCGAGGATAAGATGATCGCTCTGAAATTTGCATCCGGGAAAGTATTGGCCGTGATCGGCACTCCTCCGGCTGCATTTACGGTGACGCCTCCAATGCCCTGCAATAACAGAGCGACCGTAGCCAGCGCTACGATCAGTTTTGCAATTCGCTTCATACCAATCTGTACCTCTCTCCTTTGATCCGTATTACAGGATCGATCATTAGTCAGTGATATAACTAAAAACCTAATGATTATATCAGAGAAAGTTACCGATAAGAATAATCATCACCTGGGGAAGAATGCATACACAAGGAAGAACAGGAGCATTATGGCAAAGAAGAAGATCAATAATGCGACCGCAATGCCTATATGAACCATGTTAATGATGAATATGACCTTGATCCAGGTCTTGATCTTGCGGTTCTCTTTCCTAGCCTTGACGGCATCAATGATAAACAGGATTATCGAACCGACGAAGAACACAATAAAGAGACAGACGAACACATATCCCGGAATTGAAACCATTGAATCGTACATCTGATCCGGAGTCATTTGTTATTCCTTTCTGCCTATAAGCAAGGTCACCAACAGAATAAGAAGCCGATAAAATAGTAACCAATGATAAGGCCGGCAATCATTAATTCTAATGCCATAACCCCGATCCCGATGCCAAACACCACCTTGATCCATGTCTTGCGCTTACGGTTTTCTTTCTTTGCATTGATGCTCTCGATTATAAAAAGGATTATCGCGGTCCATTCAAGTATCCATGTCATAAACTATTTCCTCTCTTCACTCAGCAGCGAGTTAGTATCATTGTTATACTTACAACCATATGTTAGTATACACTCGCTACTATGTCAAGACCTAGTTATAATTCAAATAAAAAAACGGCCGGTATCAATTCCGGCCGTCACTCAAACATTCAGGCAGTCAATCACATCTCACGGACATATTTGGTTACTCTGTCATTGATATACGTAACAACATCATCAAGTGAACGGTCCCCTGAGAAATACGGTGCCAGCTCTTCCATTATGAATCCCGTGATAACTTTATCATCATAATAATAAGTAGATATTGATGACAGGCTGTCAAGGAAATTATCGCGCATGGCATCGGTTGCAGTCTTGCCTCCATAAGCCAGGAACACATCGCCGGGAACAATTTGCGTACCGCTGTTGATTGAATCCATCATCTTATCGAATGCTTCGTTATTGTTCTGAGACAGCGTCTCAACATTCTTAGCCATGATTACTTTGTTGGTTACTATCTGCCAGAATTCGCAATCGCCGTTCTCGAATGCAGCACCGGAGAACAGATAATTGATAAACTTCCTGCAGCCATCCGTTACATCTGTATCCGCTGCTACAGAGATCGTCTCCAATGCCCTGAACCTCGGACCCGATGCGTCTACCGACGGCGTTCCGATAATTGCATAATCACCTTCAGAACCGTAGCATTTATCCAGATAATCAATGAAGCTTCCGATCCTTGCGTATCGGCATTCACCGATATTCCTGCCAGAATCAAATATGTAGTCTTCAGGAATGCTGTCTGCATCAAAATATATAAAGTTCTGATCAGCATATTCTACTGCGCTATAGAACTGATCCGTGCCGAATTCGATCGTCTCTCCTTCTATGGCGCTCTTAGAATCCAGACATGATAATACAAAATCGCATTTGGTGCAGTAGAGCGAGCCAGGATAATCATACGGTGAGAAGCCATCCATGTCTTCTTCAACAAGCTTATCAAAGTCTTCAAAACTTATACCGACTGCCCCCTCTTCAAGAAGGTCGGTATTTGTAACAAGTCCTTCTATCTCCAGAGTTACGGGGAGGAAATAAAGCTTACCGTCTATGGTCCCTGCTTCAATAATGTTTGCGTATTGTTTGTCCAGGACTTCCTGATCCAGGAATCCGGTAAGATCCATGAAGATATCATCACGCATCGCATAATTCTTCTGGATACCGATGACAAGGTCCGGTGCTTCTTCGCCCTTAAGGTCTTGTATCATCTGATACACCTGTTCCTCATCTTGATCGATATTGCTTATTACTCTGGACAATGTAAAGCCGGTCTTGTACTTATCCCATACTCTGATGAGGTATTCATTGTCTGTTTTATTGAATTCATATATGGATCTTGCCAGGTATACGGATATGCCTGAATCAAGAGGCAGCGCTATCTCGATGACCTCTTTACCTGCATGAGGGTTTTTGTCCGCTTTCTTCAATACTGTAATGCTCTCTTGAACATTTGCCTCGAGCAACAGCTGATTATAAGTTTTCCTTTCGGTATCCATGAGGACTACCGTATCATCGGAGCAGCTTACAACACTGGTACCAACACCATACCATTCATTGTCCGGAGGATAGAAGTAAGGCGTGTACCAATTGGTATCTACAACTGTCTGGGGAGTCATTGTAGTAACATCGAGTCTGGTAATGTTTCCAAGTGAATCGATCTTGCACAGATTCCCGTCAGTGGTAGGGCTATATTCCGCATAATTGACTTCATTCTCGCCGGTAGCCTGATAGACACTCTTATTCTTGAGAGATCCGTTGTTAACATCAAATTCCAAAGTGACAGTGTCCGCTTCTTCAAGTCCCACCATATATAATGAACCTGTTGATTCATTTATGGAAAAACCGTCCAGAAGATACCGCAGGTTTACAGTAGACAGATCACATTCAGTAATGAACTCGGTATCTTTGAACAGCATTATCTGATATGAGAAAACCGACTTGCCGTAATCCAGCACTGCTATAGTATAATCACCTAAGCGGGTTACACTAGCGATGCTTGAACTCGGTTTTCTTACTGCTTTTGCTTCATCACCAAACAGATACCTTACATCAGAGGTCTTGCCGGTCTCCGGATCCACCGTCAGATAAGCGCAGTCTGTCTTCCCCCCGTTGTTCAATAGAACAATTGCTTCTATAGCATCACTATCAGTGTCAGGACTGATATGGAATACCCTGTAGATAGCACCTTCATCCGGATATATGAGTTCTACATGGTCAAGTTTTGTTCCGTTAAGGTCATATGTATCCAGACATGTATGCGTAGACCCAAACATATCCGTAGTATACAGATACGTATAATAAATCTTGTCATTGCTTACACTTATCTGGCTATAGTCGGTAAGGGCCCCTGACGGTATCTCGCTGTCGATATCGAACCTTGTAGATTCAAACCACGGGTCGTCCTCTTTTACCACTTTGCTGCTTTTCTTCACATTAGTACAGGAAGCCAGCATAGAAACAAGTGTTATCACAGACATTGTAAGGGCGATCAATCTCTTGTTTTTCATATAAGCCTCCCCAAACTTATCTGATTATTACTTTATTGTATTATACATTTTCATATGTTCATAGCGATTACTATAAAAGGCTTAAGAGGCCTGACATTCGTGCATTTTATTAATTGATACGTTAAGACCTTATTCTTATAATTTCGAAGTTTGAATAAGAGAGGGTCATATGAAAGAATTTAAACCAAAGCTTTTCTCGGTAATGAAGAACTATTCAGGTTCTCAACTCGTCAAAGATATCATATCCGGCATAATCGTAGCGATAATCGCTCTGCCTTTGTCCATAGCTCTTGCCATCGCATCAGGTGTAGGTCCTGAAGCAGGCATCTACACTGCGATCGTAGCAGGATTCATCGTATCTTTCCTCGGCGGAAGCAGAGTCCAGATCGCGGGACCTACGGCGGCATTTGCCACTATCGTTGCAGGCATCGTGATGAAGGACGGCACGCAGGGCCTTATGATCGCCACCATTATGGCAGGTATCATCCTCATCGTTATGGGCATCTGCAGATTCGGAAGCCTTCTCAAATATATCCCCGACCCTATCACGACCGGCTTTACCGCAGGCATTGCCGTTACCCTCTTCATCGGTCAAATCAAGGATTTTACCGGCATCGTGTATCAGAACGGTGAGAAGCCCATCGAGACCGGCGAGAAGGTCATGGCTCTCATAGGTAATGCAGTTACCGTTAACTGGCAGACTGTCATGGTAGGTGCGATCGCGCTTGTCATATTGATCGTATGGCCCATATTCTTCAAGAAGATCCCAGGTTCTTTTGTTGCGGTTATCGTCACTGCAGTTATCGTAGAAGTCTTCCATCTCGATGTTAACACCATCGGCAAGCAGTTTGCTGATATTCCTGCCGGTCTCCCTCCCGTCACAGTTGACATTGCGATGTTCTCTTTCGAGAATATCCGCGGACAGCTCTCGAATGCCGTTACTATCGCATTCCTTGCAGGTGTAGAGTCTTTGCTGTCTGCAGTCGTTGCAGACTCCATGATAGGCTCCAAGCATAGGGCAAACGCCGAGCTGGTCGCACAGGGCTTGGGTAATATCGCATCCGCATGCTTCGGCGGAATCCCTGCTACGGGTGCCATCGCAAGGACCGCTGCCAACATCAAGAACGGCGGCCGCACGCCCATCGCAGGCATGGTCCACTCCGTAACGCTCCTGCTTGTTGTCGTGTTCCTTATGCCATATGCTAAGCTCATTCCCATGCCCTGCATCGCTGCGATACTGTTCCAGGTCGCATACAACATGAGCGGCTGGAGAAGGTTCGTTAAGCTCATCAAGAGCTCGCCCAAGAGCGATATCGTGGTGCTTGTCATAACTTTCGTGCTGACGGTCGTTTTCGATCTGGTCGTAGCAATAGAAGTAGGCGTGCTCCTTGCCGCAGTCCTCTTCATGAAGAGGATGAGCGAAGTCACGCAGGTCGCAGGCTGGAAGGATGTCGATCCCGAGAACGATCCGGACAGCATCGACCTCAGAGTACTGCCCGAGCACACTCTCGTATATGAGATCTCAGGTCCGATGTTCTTTGCCTCTGCCGGGAAGATACTGTCTATCTCGCCCAAGGAGGATACGAAGGCGCTCGTGCTCCGTATGAGAAGCGTCAGCACCATTGACGCGACAGCGATGAAGAATCTTGAGATACTCTCGGATGAGTGCAAGGCCAGGGGCGTACAGCTCATCATGTCCCATGTAAACGAACAGCCCATGAAGGTCATCACCAAGGCCGGATTCTACGATAAGCTCGGACAGGATAATTTCTGCCCGCATATAGACGATGCGCTTGCAAGAGCTGAGAGCGTCGTGAGCAAAGACAAGAATTGACACTTACTCGTTTTTGAGATTTAATCTCTAATTTGGATGGGAACTGATCCTATCATGGTAATGGAGGCACAATATGGCAGCAGATGTAAAGTTCAATGTAAAAGAAGCAGTAGACAAGCAGATCCTTACTCCCGTAACGGTAAGCGAAGAACTCGAACAGGAATTCATCAAGAAGTCCAGAAGCGCATCCTGGAAGCTGCTTCCGATATCGATAATCGTCAGCGTTATCGTGATCGCTGTCATCGCACTTCTTATATATTTCTTCAATCTGCTCATCTTCAGCACGCTCGGCCTGATTTGCATCTTCTACCCCGCATTTGCGATCTACAATATCTTTGCGACCGCCAAAGCGCTCAAGAAGAAGGACTATGAATTCCTGTCAGGCGAGATTATCGGCAAGAACGACGACGGCAGTTACCGTGTCAAGGGACTTGCAGATCAGAACATCCACACACTTATCGGCAAGAAAGAATACGATCCCGGCTCGAAAGCGATAATCGCAAGGCTTGGCGGCGACCTGAACATTATCTCCGAATAAAGATCAGTACTCGGTACGGACACTGTCTATCCCGTATAGATCCTTGAAACGCTGTTCGTCAGCAGCCGTTCTTATGACCATGACTTCGGTAAAATGCCCGTCTCTCTTGTTCTTGAACCCGGCAACCTTCTCTCCCGTGCAGATGGAGCTCCTGATCACGGCATATTGAGTCTCAGGATCAAATTTGAAATCCTCGACCGAACTCTGAGTGCGTTTCTTCCATAACATAGGTATTCAGGCTCCCGGTGTCTGTTTCCTTTATCGCTTCTATATCATTCAAGGCATTCATTCCTCTTCACCGACCGACACGGGTTTCCCGGTAAGTCTCTTTCTCAAACGTTTCTTGTGTACACACAGTTTCTCATCGCAGTTTGCACACTTAAGATATGCGTTGCTGCTCTCATAGAAGTTCTCAGGACGGAAAAAGAAAGCCAGTTCCCATCTGAGCATCAACAGGAATGCCATGCCAAGCAGTATACGGCCGTACCAGTTGTCAACGAAGAGCATCGGCGTGAACAGCATTGCAAAATCCCAATTGTAGATACGGCACGTGGTGCAGCACTTGTTATGCAGGAACCAGGACTGGAACGGGCAGAAGAACAAAATACAGACAATGTCTCCTATCGAATACAGTGACGAGAGTAATACCATTATCCCGTCATCAAACACACCGACATCATGCAGCAGCCCGAAAACAGCATTCCCTCCGAAGAACAGTATGGCCACAAGCATCGTACCTTTATGGTCTCCGTGTACGGCCGGAGGATTACCTGTCTTGATCAGATTGCGTTTGAACTGCTTCTGTACGCCTCTGCATTCAAGCGGATTCGGGAAGAAACGGAATGCCATCTCGATAGTGAAAGCAATAAAGATAACTATAACTGCAGCATCGCTGAAAGCTGATGAAGCCAGAAGGTCAGGTAAACCGATATACCTGCTGAGGATAAAATGATCAAGCAAAAAGAGAAAGGCAATGATCCTTATAACAAGTCTGCCGTAATGATATATGCTTAAGATCGTATGTTTACTGCTTGTCTTATCCATTATTCCTTCGGTTGATGCAAAAGGCTGTTTGTTACTTCGGTAATTATATACGAATGATATTATCTGCCGCTACCACGGATTACTTCCGTGTTCATATACGTTTCTGTCCACATCTCGAAAAGTAACATAATTTTATCGATATTCGATATATTTTTCTTGATTTACGGAATATGAAATGTTAACATGACAAGTGTAGGGATCATGAAAGGAGACGGCATCATGGCAAATAAAATCAGCGTCGGCGGAATAATCGGTTCAGTTATCTTCTTCCTGTCTTTTCTTCCGTACGTTCATATCATATACAGCGGTCTTACCGGCATTCTGTTCGGCATGCAGGGTTTTGCCGTTTTATTTGGGTATGGCGGATTGCTGATCGATGCCCTTTTCCTGACCTTTTTTGGAATTCTTCCTCTATGTTTTATCTACCAGCTGATATTCGGTATCAAGTTCATAAAGAAGCACCATAAGCTTAGGACCTGCACTATAGCCTTGATAATTACTCTTATACTTGCAGGAATTGTTACTGAACCGATTGCCGTAACGATACACGGAACAGATCTCGTGACTGATGTTGCAAAGGTCCAGGAGTTCAATTCACAGAAACACTGGCCGTGGTAACGGGGTCATCTGTCTTACTTCCAGGACGGGTGAAGGTTATAGACAATATAATCGGGTTTCTGCGCTCCGCTATTGAGCTCCCACTCACCATCATTCATACTGTAACAGACCAGAACACCGTCCTG
>JAEEGI010026355.1_pt1 | contig 11199 bp, 12 predicted proteins | sample 8958751 | NCBI WGS metagenome assembly JAEEGI01 (sample SAMN16246545, study PRJNA631951) | gut metagenome | biome: gut microbiome; feature: rumen; material: KS-attached | host: Bos | place: Iran: Karaj | collected 2018-10 | reverse complement strand
AGCTTCGCGAGTTCGAGCGATTTTTTTGTATTCATTAAATTCGCTTTGGTCGGGAATACCTGCGCCATGAAGAACCTCCTTTCTGTCAGATTGCGTTACCGTTTAGATTTCGTAGAATTCGTCGAGCAGTTTGTCATCAACACGATCCAGTTCGTTTCTCGGCAGCATGCGCAGCAGTTCCCAACCGAGATCGAGTGTTTCCTCAATGGAGCGGTTATCATTCCCCTGCCCCAGGAAACGCTCGTCAAATGCCTTGCCAAACGCCATGACACGTTTATCAGCGTCGGAGAGCTCGTCTTCGCCGATGACTGACGCCAGTGCTTTCGCGTCCTGCACTTTGGCATACAGCGCAAACAGCTGATTGGCGAGCGCGCTGTGATCCTTTCGCGTGTAGCCTTCACCGATACCGTCCTTCATCAGACGGGACAACGACGACAACACATTGACCGGCGGATAGACGCCCGTGGTGTCGAGCCCGCGGTCCAGCACAATCTGCCCTTCCGTGATATATCCTGTCAGGTCAGGAATCGGATGGGTAATATCGTCGTTCGGCATCGTCAGAATTGGGATTTGCGTCACAGACCCCTTTGCAGTGTTGATGATACCTGCGCGCTCATAAATAGTTGCTAGGTCGGAGTAAAGATAACCAGGGAAGCCTTTTCTGCCGGGAATCTCGCCCTTGGAGGATGAGAATTCGCGCAAAGCTTCGCAATAGGACGTCATATCGGTGAGGATAACGAGAATATGCTTGTTCTCCTTGAACGCGAGATATTCCGCCGCCGTCAGCGCACAGCGCGGCGTAATAATACGTTCAATGATCGGGTCGTTCGACACATTGAGGAACATGACGACGCGATCCATGACGCCCGCCGATTCAAACGACTGACGGAAGTATTCCGCGACGTCGTTTTTGACGCCCATCGCGGCAAACACGATTGCGAAATCATCGCTGTCCGCGATAGACGCCTGCCGTACGATTTGCACGGCGAGTTCATTGTGCTTCATGCCGGAGCCGGAAAAGATCGGCAGCTTTTGCCCGCGAATTAAGGTGGTCAGACAGTCGATCGAGGAAATACCCGTTTTGATAATATCGCGCGGATAAACACGGGAAACGGGATTCATCGGCTGCCCGTTGACGTTGCCCATCTCGACCGGATATATCTCGCCGAGTCCGTCGATCGGTCTGCCGAGCCCGTCGAATACGCGACCGAGCAATTCGGGCGAAAGCGGGATTTCCATCGGTTTACCGGTTAATATGGTTCGTGTGTTGACCATCGACAGACCGCGTGTGCCTTCAAAGACCTGCAGCGCGACCTTGTCGCCTTCGATCGCGACGACACGGCCGGTGCGCTCAGTGCCGTCGTCCAGTTTCAGATGCACCAGTTCTTCATTCAGCGGGTGCTGTACCCCTTCCAGGATCACGAGCGAGCCGTTGAGCTCCCGCAATCCGCGGTGTTCCGTAATCATAGCGCACCCTCCTTATTTCCGAATGTAGTTGCCGAGCGCGTTGTCGATCTCGCTGAGATACGCGTCGAGCAGATCGAGCCGATCGTTGGGCACGTCATATTTCATCTTGGTCAGCTTATCGAACAGACCGGTTTCGAGCAGTCTGCCGATCGGTACCTGCAGCGCAACGATCTGCTGACATTTATGATAGAGATACAGAATCACGCGCATCATCTTCAGCTGCTTCTCCGGCGGCACGTAGGTGTCGTCCGGATGGAACGCGTTCTGCTGCAAAAAGCCGACGCGAATCAGCCGCGCGATTTCGATCGTCAGCTTCTGATCGTCCGGGAGCACATCCGCGCCGATCAGTTTGACAATCTCCATCAGTGAGGATTCTTCATAAAGGATCGAGGAAATCTCTTCACGGCACTGCATGAAGTCAGCGCCGACATTATCATGATACCACTGCTCCAGATCGCCTAAATACTCGCTGTAAGAGTTCGTCCAGTTGATTGCCGGATAATGCCGCGCATACGCAAGCGACTTGTCCAGCGCCCAGAAACAGCGCGTAAAGCGCTTGGTGTTCTGCGTGACAGGTTCGGAGAAGTCGGAGCCCTGCGGAGAGACCGCGCCGATGATCGTCACGGAACCTTCGCCGTGTGAGAGCACGTCCAGATAACCCGCGCGCTCATAGAATTCAGACAGGCGGCTCGGCAGATACGCAGGGAAGCCTTCATCAGCGGGCATCTCCTCCAGGCGTCCGGAGATCTCACGCAGTGCTTCTGCCCAACGGGACGTAGAGTCTGCCATAATGGCGGCATGATAGCCCATATCGCGGTAGTATTCCGCGAGGGTGATTCCGGTATAGATCGAGGCCTCGCGGGCCGCAACAGGCATATTTGACGTATTGGCGATCAGCACCGTGCGCTCCATCAGGGATTTACCGGTGCGCGGGTCGATCAGTTCAGAGAACTCCTGCAACGCCTGCGTCATTTCATTGCCGCGTTCTCCGCAGCCAACATAGACGATCAGATCCGCGTCGCACCATTTGGCAAGCTGATGCTGCGTCATGGTTTTGCCGGTACCGAAACCGCCGGGAATCGCAGCGGCGCCGCCCTTTGCAACCGGAAACAGTGTATCTAAAATACGCTGACCTGTAATCAGCGGACGGGAAGCCGTCAAACGTTTCGCAACGGGACGCGGCATACGAATCGGCCAGCGCTGACACAGCGTCAGCTCATGGCGCTCCCCTCTTTGATCTTCCAAAACTGCGATCGTATCGTGCAGACGGTAGGCGCCGTCCGGTTTGACAGAAACGATTTTGCCGGAAAGCAGCGGAGAGAGCATGATCTTATGGCGGATCGCCGGCGTTTCCTGCGTTTCAGCATAGACTTCGCCACCGGAAAGCAAATCGCCTTCTTTCACGCAAAGCGTGACGTCCCACAGCTTTTCTTCGTCCAGTGCACTGGTGTTCAGACCTTTATCGATAAACGCGCCTGACTGCGCCTGCAGCGCAAGCAGCGGACGCTCAATGCCGTCGAAAATGTTTTGCAGGATACCGGGGCCGAGTTCAGCGCAAAGCTGGCTGCCGGTACCGTAGACCGGCTCGCCGGGCGCAAGACCGGCAGTGTCTTCGTAGACCTGGATCGTCGTTTTATCGCTGTCGAGCGCAATGACTTCACCGACGAGCTTCTGTTCGCCGACATATACCATTTCCAACATCGAAAGGGTCGTCTTGCCTTTGATCGTGACAACGGGACCGTTGATGCCGAAAATCAGATTGGATTCTTTCATTCAGGTCCCTCCTCTTACAGCATGATCGAAAGACCGCAGGTCGAAAGAAACCGCGCGCGGTCGCTTTCCAGTCTGCTTTCAAAGGTGTCTTCGAGATGAATGGAGCCGTCTGCGTTCTCAACGAAAGCGAGCCCGAGCCGGATTCTTTCGGTTACGCAAACCTCTTTGACACCGTCAAGCGCGCCGCAGATTTCCTTCGCGGCAGCTTCATCTTCCTGACGTACAAAGACGCGTGCATCATTCGTTTCGAGCGCACCGACCAAAGCTGTAATACAACTGCGCAGCAAATCATGATATGCGGGCGTTTTTGTAAACGCAAGCAGTTTTTCCTGCGCGGCGGCATAGACTTCGTCAACGATCGCTTCACGCCGCTCGGCCGCTTCGCGTTTCCGCGCGGAAGCGAGCACGGCGAGCGCGTGATTCGCCTCGCGTTCAAGGCGCGTTTTGGCATAAGCCTTTTTCGCTTCAAGCTCGGATTCTTCCTCCTCGCGGAACGATAAAAGCGCAGAACTGGAAAGCTTCTCTGTTTGTTTTTCTATTTTCTGAACGCTCTTTTCCGCCGTGCGGTTGATCTGCGCGGCAAAGCGTTCGAGTTTTTCGTTTTGATTGAGCATGAAATCACCTGCCGATTGGAATGATGCGTCAGACCGATGAGCCGACAGCCGCAGCGACATAGCGCGTGATGGAACCGGTGTCCACCGTCGGGTGCGCCATATCGGGGATCTCCGTCACAAGCAGCTTCGGGTTGCGCTTGAGCGCATCGATCTGCGCGGGATAATCGGTAGACAGCGTCCGCGTAACAAGGACAATCGCGATATCCTCGCGTGAAAGCACGCCTTCGATCGCCGCCTCAAGCGATTCGGCGCTTTCAACAAGGGCGCCGTCGATTCCGGCAAGCCGCAGTCCCGTCAATGTATCGCTGTCGCTGGAAAGCAAGTAGAGCTTCATGGTTATACCTTGTTGAGAATCAGAATGGAGATAACAACGCCGTACAGCGCGATGGATTCGCCGAGCGCGACGAAGATCAGGCTCTTACCGAACGATTTCGGATCCTCGCTTGTGGCTGCGATAGCAGCAGGCGCGCCGGCGGCAACGGCGATACCGCCGCCGATACCGGAGATTGCCGTGACAAGCGCGGCGGCAAGCAGGCCGAGACCCTTGGAATTGCCGCTGTCAGCAGCAGGCGCTTCTTCCGCAGTGGCAACGACTTCGGCGGTTTCTGCGGGCGCGGCAGCAGTCTCATTCGCCGCGGAAACGGCAAACGCGCAGATGCTCACAAGGACGATGAGAATCAAAAACGTCATCACATTTGTACGCATCACTTTACGCACAGATTTACCTTCCATGCGCTTTTTGAAGGTGTAATAGGCGGAAAACATCAGTACAAGGGCGGGTACGATAATAAGAGCAGCAGTCAGAAATGTTTGCATGGATAATTCCTCCGATCATTTAAATAGTTAAGCTTTTTTGTTTTTACGTTCAAGATAATTATACAGCTTCGCAGCGTTGAATGCGCGTCCTTCGCCTTCATAGAAGCGCGAGAACATCTCGTAAAATTCAAGACGCAGTCCCTGAATACCGGAAAGCAGCGCTTCCAGCGCGATGACAAGCGCGTTGCCGAGGACGATCACGATAATACCCTTGACGCTCTTCGGGTCGCCGGCAAGCGTGAAGACCACCATCATCATCGAGGCGTGCACGATCACGAATGCGCCGACGCGCAGGAACGAGACCGTGTTGCTGAAATATGAGAGCACATATTCGATCGTTTCAAAGAGATTCTGCATCAGATAGTCACCGATGCTTTCCGGTTTCTGGAACTTTCTTTCCTCGATCGAACCGGCGATGATCTCTTTATTGAAGAGAATCAGCAGCCCGCCGATAAGGAACGCGGTTGCGACGCCGGACGGCAGAATCGTTTTGTGCGACATGAAGGTATAGACAAGCGAAGCGCCGCCGAGATAGACAAGAATGCCGGTCACACCGTTTTCAGAGAACAGCGCCGAGCCGAACTTCCGCTTTTTGATACAGGATACTACGTTCAGCATCATGGCAATCACGACAAGCGTAACACCGATTGCGATCGCGAAGAGCAAAACCGTGTTGATCGACTCCATGACCGAAAGCGGCTTGCCAGCCCAGCCGAGCTTATGATAGACCGGGTCGAGCATCTCTTCAAAGCCGAAGACCGACCCGAACACAAAGCCGAAGATCATACTGCAGGCGCCGCACGGAATCAAGATCTTGCCGAGATCAAGCGCTTTCAGCTTCCACATCAGAATACCGATGATAATCAATAGCAGACCCTGGCCGAGATCGCCGAACATGATACCGAAAAGCAGTGTGTAGGTGATCGCGACAAATGCGGTAATATCGATGTCATGGTAACTCGGCACACCGTACATTTCAACGAAATACTTGAACGGCCGGAACGCAATGAAGTTTTTAAGCCTTGTCGGCGGCGTAACTTCACTTTCCTTTTCCGGGTCCTCGATTTCAACGAGAAATTCAGGGTATTTCATCAGCTTTTCGCGCAGCGCGTCTTCCTGCTTTGCCGGAATCCAGCCGGTAAAGAAACAGTTGTTGTCGTGGGCGACGGCGTAGCGCCGCAGCTCGAAGATCGTGGAAAGCTGCCGCAGCTTGCTGTACAGCGCGCGGATGTGCTCCCCTTCCTTCGCCCAGATCTCATTGACGCGTTCGTTCAGTTTCTGCTTTTCCGCTTCAATGATCTTGATATTCTCCTGAAGAGAATCAACGATCTCCTGCGTTGTACCAACAGCGGACGGGATATGCAGCCGATCAAAATGCAGCGCCGCAAAGATCTTATCGACATCCTCTTCTTTTTCTTTCGGAGAGAAGTAGCAGCCCCAGTAGCCTTTGTCATCAACTGACGCCGGCACAAAGAGAATATAGGGATTGTCACCGTAGCCCTTCGTCAGCTTCAGGTAGCTGTCCTTCGGCAGATGGCCGAAACGGATCGAAATGAACTTGCAGGCGAAGACTTCCTCGAGCGGAACACCGATCCCGGTGAAATGCTCGTATTCCTCGATCGCAGCGCAGCAGTCGTCGATCTGCTCATTGAGGGCATTGTTCTGCTCCACAGCGTCGCGCACGGCGGCGCCGAGCGATTCGATATATTCCTTTGTCTTGTCGTCGATCACGGTGCCTTTTTGCGGTTTACCCTCCTGCAGGTCGATATTGAACTGCTGCGCGAGCTCACGCACGGCGGACAGTGTCGGCGTATAGGGGTTTTCTTCGCTCAAAGGCGTGTAGCCCATCGTCGGCGAAATGAACGACGACGCAGGCTCCGGATGGAACGAACCGTCACCGCATAAAGCTGTGATCAGCTTATTCAGCTGCGACAGCGGTCCGCTCGCCATGACGAATTTCATTTTTTCTATTGCCAAATAGCATCACTCCCATTCGGAATGCGAAAAATCAGTTGGTTGGTTCCAGTATCAGATTCTGCGCGATCACCTGCGGCGGAACATGGAACTTTACGCCTTCGATCACACGCAGAAGGTTTTTTGCTTCGACGGCGGATAACTGCAGATAGCAGAACATCACAACGCCGGGATATGTTGAAAAGCGAATCTGCTTGCGGCAAATCTCATAAAGCTGCTTTTCAAGTTGATACTCAACGCTCTGTTCCCCTTTTTCAGAGATCCAGCCGTGATAGGGGCTCTTTTCAAGAATACGAATCACGTCTGTTGCACTTTCGCAGGAGGCTAACTGTTTGAGCGTCCGCTCATTCAACAGTGTCAGAGGCACGTCCCGCGCCGTCAAGTCGGCATACAGATCCGGGACGCCACGGTAAAACCGCTTAGCACGCCAGACGCGTTCGATCAGGCGGCAGTCCTGCGCGCGGCAGATCAGTTCCAACAGCGCCTCCCGCTCACCTGCGGAAAAGCAGGTCCTGCATAACTTGCGTACTTCTTTTTCGAAATGCGCTTCAAGCGCCTGTTCAAAAGTCAGGTAATCGACTTTCGGCGCCAGAAGACAATCGCGATATATACTCCCGTAAGCGGTTCTGTCCAACGAAGCGGCGATCTCTTCGAGCGAATTCGCGCGGCCGATCGCGAAAAGGTCGATCGACAGGTGCTTATCCAAAAAGGAGTTCACGCGCTGCAGATAGATCTCAGTGTTGCCGGAAATGAGCATCAGCGTCGCGCGCTCGATCTGGTCAACTTCATCGCGCATGATAAAGTAGCGATAGAAAGCGTTGCCGATCGCCATTTCAAAACGGCAAAGCGAAACGAAGGAAGCAAAGCGGTGTTTACTCACAAGCTCTTCCAGAAAGCGCGCCGTAAACGACGTAACGCCGCTTTCCGCAATCGCATCGGCATAAGGGGTTTTCAGCAGCAGATACTGCGCCGCCTCGCCGACGGAACTGCAATGCAGCAGCGCATCGAAATCAGCGTTGGTCAGCCGCTTGCCGTAAAAAGAGCGGGACAGCGCTAAGATCGCGTTGGACGAAGCCTTCATTTCGTTTCACCTCCTGCCGTAATGATTGCTTTTATTGCTTTGTGACAGCGTCAAACACAGACTGCACCCATGCTTCACGATTCGATTCATACGCTGCGTTCAGCTTATCGATCACCCTTGCGTGATTCTCTTCAATTTCAGCTGAAGCGACCTTTTGCTGCTCCTGCTGCAGCTCTTCCTGCGCTGCAACGTACTGCTGATAGGCAGACTCCATCTCCGCGCGCACTTCGGCCTTGTCGCGTTCCAGCTGTTCAAGCGCGCCGGCACGCTGCTTTTTGGCCTTGCTGACCCGCTGCCGCGCAAGCTTATCGACCTGCACGAGCTGTTTGATCAATGCATCCATAAGCACAGCCTCCTTTGTATAAAGTAAGAACGACGCAACGCGGTGTTGCGCCTCGTTTTTATGTTCCTTATTATAGCACGATTTCAAATTTATGCAAGCTTTGCGGCGAAAATCTTTCCGTCTTAATATACAAAAAAGGATTTGCCTTTTACCGCCGTTTGTGATATAGTTTAAGAAGAATATTGAAGGAGGCGTTACCATGGATCTCAAAACAGCGATACAAAACTTTGAAAAACACGGCTTTGCGGTCACCTTTGCCGAAACGAAGGAAGAAGCGAACGCTTATCTGAACGGCAAAATAGACGGTGTTTCGGTCTCATACGGCGGCTCTATGACAGTCGCGCAGATCGGCCTGCTTGATCAGCTCAAAACGCACAATGATGTGATCGGCCACTGGGATATTCCCGACGGCATGAGCAAAGCGGAGGTTTACGCCAAAGCGGCAGTCACGGACGTCTATCTCACAAGCGCGAACGGCGCGAGCGAAACGGGTGAACTTGTCAACATAGACGGGTTCGGCAACCGCGTGTCCTCTTCGCTTTACGGGCACAAGAAGGTGTATTTCATTGTCGGCGTCAACAAGCTCGAACCGACGCTCGAAAAAGCCATGTGGCGCGCGCGCAATATCGCGTCGCCGAAAAACGCACAGCGCCTTCAGCGCAAAACGCCCTGTGCCGCCAAAGGCGACCGCTGCTACGACTGCAACAGTCCCGAACGCATTTGCAACGGTTTTGTCATCCTCGCACGCAAGATGTCTTCGTGTGAAATGGAGATTGTCTTTGTCAATGAACCGCTTGGTTTCTAATCTTGACAAAGAGCGAGTCATCATGTTATAATGCAACCAACATCAGGAAAGGAGCTCGATGCACATGTACGAATGTCCCTGCGGTTATGTCTATGATCCGGCAGTCGGCGATCCCGACAACGGTGTAGCGCCCGGCACAGCCTGGGAAGATGTACCAGAAGATTGGGTCTGCCCGATCTGCGGTCTCGGCAAAGATATGTTCAACGAAGCGTAAACAAGCGTATTTGAAGCCGCCAACCGGCGGCTTTTTTGATGCAAAAAACGGCGGTATAAAACCGCCGCTTTTGTTTAGATTCATTTATTTCTTAAGACCGAAACTTGCAAGAATGTTGTGGAAGACCTTCACGAACGCGCCGAAGAATCCGGTATGCGCTTCGCCGCAGTACGGGCAATGGTAGCGGGTCTCAGCTTTGCAGATATCGCAGTAGCCGTCGTTGTTTTTGTCAGTATGCGTTGCAGGAATCACTTTCTGCTCTACGTTCACTTTACCGCAGACAGCACATGCCTCTCCTTCAGTAAGTCCGGTTTCGGTACAGGTAGGATCCTTAGCCTCCAATTTAACAAAAGTATGCTGTTGTCTTTCAGGTTTACCAGTTTCGTGATTGACAAAAGTCTTCTTAATAGCTTTTTCACAAGCAGTGCAGTAATACAATTTATAAAACTCTTTAAGTCCTTCCGTGCAGGAATAATCCTTCACAAGCGTCATATACGGGTTGTTCGCAGGATCATGTCTGTAGCCTGGTTTAGAGCAATCGCTGTTCAGTTCAGCATAATCATCCGGATCGATCTTATCTGCAAAAGCACACATGCCGAAAATGCCAAGCACCATCAGCACGGAAAGCAGCAGGCTGAAAAGACGTTTCGTTGTTGTTTTCATTGGGAATACCTCCATTATCGTTCATTTATTTGTTTCATTATACAACAATTGGTTTTTGTTTGTCAAGAGTACAATTCAAATGAAGAGCAACGTTTGCTACACACAAAATTATAAACCGGCTTTTTCGCGCAAAATTGCAGCTTTATCGGTGTCTTCCCATTTGACGCCGAGCTCTTCGCGTCCGATATGACCGTAGGACGCAAGCGCGCGGTAGATCGGTGCGCGCAAACCGAGCGTGTCGATGATCGCAGCGGGACGCAGATCAAACACTTCCTCCACGATCGCTTCGAGGCGGTCTTCGTCGATTTTCGCCGTACCGAAACAATCGACCATGATCGAGACCGGCTGCGCGACGCCGATCGCATAAGCAAGCTGGACCTCACACTTGTTGGCGAGTCCGGCGGCAACGATGTTTTTCGCCACATAACGCGCCGCATACGCTGCGCTGCGGTCCACCTTTGTCGGGTCCTTGCCGGAGAAACAACCGCCGCCGTGGCGCGCATAGCCGCCGTAGGTATCAACGATGATCTTGCGTCCGGTCAGACCGCTGTCACCGTGCGGACCGCCGACGACAAAACGACCGGTCGGATTGATATAGATCTTAGTATCCGGACGCATCAGCGACGCCGGAATGACGGGATCGATCACAAACGTCTTGATCTCTTTACGGATCTGTTCCAATGAAACGTCAGCACTGTGCTGAGACGACACGACCACAGCCGTAACGGCAACGGGAACGCCGTCGTCGTATTCCACAGTGACCTGGCTTTTGCCGTCCGGACGCAAATCCGGCAGCGTGCCGTTTTTACGCACTTCGGTCAGCTTTTTCGAAAGCTGATGTGCAAGCGAGATCGGCAGCGGCATAAGTTCCGGCGTCTCATCGCAGGCGTAACCGAACATCATACCCTGATCGCCGGCGCCGTTGAGGTTGTAGGCGTCCGCCTCCCCCGCCTTGCGTTCATAAGAATTATCAACGCCGAGCGCGATATCGCCTGACTGTTCGTCAAGCGCGACAAGCACGGCGCAGGTGTTGCCGTCGAAACCCTTGCTGCCGTCGTCATACCCGATGTCGCAAACGACTTGACGCGCGATCTTCGCGATGTCGACCTTTGCCGACGTGCTGATCTCGCCCATGACCATGACCTGCCCGGTCGTGACAGTCGTTTCGCAAGCGACGCGGCCCATCGGGTCCTGTTTATAGATCTCATCGAGTATAGCGTCCGAGATCTGGTCGCAGATCTTATCGGGATGCCCTTCCGTGACGGATTCGGATGTGAAAAGATGCTTTGCCATTTTGATACTCCTTTTTGTTCCCACTCAGAAAAAACGCGGTCACAGCAGTGACCGCGGGACAATACCTTATCTTTCGGTAATACCGCAGGATTTGGCACCTTGCCTTTCGGCAGGTTGCCGCGCTTCGCCGGGCCTGTTCCCTCCGCTGCTCTGAAT